>JABAOC010004524.1_pt6 | contig 21624 bp, 20 predicted proteins | sample 7062161 | NCBI WGS metagenome assembly JABAOC01 (sample SAMN14538625, study PRJNA623070) | marine sediment metagenome | biome: marine biome [ENVO:00000428]; feature: marine pelagic biome [ENVO:01000023]; material: deep marine sediment [ENVO:00002113] | place: India: Gulf of Khambhat ... | reverse complement strand
TGAGTGATTAGGCCTGCATCCGCTACAGTTAAGGTGGGTCCCGCTCTCATTTTTGCCGGTGCTTCTCCTTCTGCTACTCCAGGGATGTCACCTGCCACTGTTGCTTCTAATGCTATACCCACATCAGGGTACAATTGAAAAGCGGCTGTGGTGGCTCCTCTTAGGCCCACTTCTTCTTGTATAGTCCCTACAGCAAAGATTGTACAGTCAATCTTTGGTAGCTTTCTCATCGTTTCAACCAGGGTTGCGCATCCAACTCGGTCGTCAAAGGCTTTTCCAATTACGGCGTCCTTTCCTACTCGAGTGAATTTGATATCGAAGCTTACGGCGTCTCCCACTCGAACACCCATTTGTTGTGCGCCTTTTTTATCTTTGGCTCCGACGTCGATGAAAAGGTCGTCTGCTTCGATGACCTTCTTTTTCTCTTCTTCCTTGAGGATATGTGGTGGCTTAGAACCAATAACTCCTGCTATGGATCCTTCATCCGTGTGAATGATAACTTTTTGTGCGACGAGAATGCGGTCATCTATTCCTCCAATTTTTACGAATTGGAGGAAACCTTCCTTTGTTATGTTTTTGACCATGAGCCCAATTTCATCCATGTGGGCTGCAAGCATAACAGTTGGCGCATCTTTCTTTCCAACCTTGACGCCGAAGATGTTTCCAAGCTTGTCCTCTTTAATCTCATCAACGTTTGGCTTCAGCAACTCCTTCATTAAGTCTCGAATTTTCTCTTCTCTTCCCGCCACGCCGGAAGCGTTTGAAAGTTTTTCAAGAACATCTACTAGCTTCATGGAAATTCTCCTACAATTATCACCTACAAAGACTTATATCAAACTAGCGTTAGTTCATGTCCGGATATAACCAAAGCGTGCGAAAAATTAATACGTTTTTTTGATTGCTAGAGTCAAAGAACAGAAGAGCGTGAAGGTTTTTGCTTAAAGTTTTCAACACCTTATCAAGAAGAATTGAACAGTTCAGACCACGAAAAAATGGAAAGATAAAAATGTTCACTTGTGGTCCCTCGGTTTACCGAAAGCCCCATATTGGAAACTATCGGACGTTCCTCTATGAGGATCTACTTCAACGTTACCTGGAATACTTGGGTTACGATGTAACACGACTTATAACATTAACCGATATTGAAGACAAGGCCATAGTCGAAGCTGAAAAGAAACACATATCAGTAAAGGAATTGGCCGAAAGAAATAGGAAATTTTTTTTAGGGGACTCTCAGCTCCTAAGAATCAGAAGTCCAACATACAGCGCATGCATGATGGTGTGCTCTTCTACTGCAGTGGAGGAAGCAGTAAAACTTATCAAGACTCTTCTGGAAACGGACCGCGTATACTATTACAAACATAAAAGTAGGCGCAATGTGTATTATGATCCTTTAAAATTCGAAAATTTTGGAAAAATATCGAAACTAGATATGAGTAAATGGCCAAAAAAGAAACGACGCTTCCACAAGGACACCTATCCGGAAAACAGATGGAACCTAGGAGACTTCATCTTATGGCATGGCTACAAAGAAGGCGACGTAAACTATTGGGACACAGAGATAGGTAAAGGTCGACCGGCATGGAACATTCAGGACGCAGCTACCATTACCAAATACTTGGGCTTCACAGTGGATATTGCCTGCGGAGGAATAGACAATCTTGCTAGGCATCATGACTATGCAATCGCAATTATTGAAGAGGTTTCAGGAGAGGAGTTTGCCCGTTACTGGTTTCATGGTCAGCATCTCTTTGTCGATGGAAAGAAAATGCCAAAAAGTAAGAACAATGTCTACTACCCTGATGATTTAGTTAAAGCGGGTTATACTGGGGAGCACATACGCTTCTTTCTCATCTATGGACACTATAGAGAAAGATTGAACTTCACCCTCAAAAGGATGAAAAGAGTAAGCCAAAAACTAGATTTATTAAAGAGCACGGTTCGCAATCTCGAGAAAGCGAAATCAAAGGAAACAAGTGCGAAAGCTAAGAAACTTGTTGATGGTCTCCTATTGGCCTTTGAAACAAAGATGAACAACGATCTGAACGCAAAAGATGCCTTTGATACTCTCTTTTTGACGCTCCAAAAACTCGACAATCTAAGGAAGAAAGGAAAGTTAAACCACAAAGACGCATGTAATGCTACAGACAGAATCCGAAAAATCGACAAGGTCCTACAAATTATCTACTAAACCCGAGTGCAAATAAATCGCTCAACACCGAGATTGTAGCATCCTTATCGCATCGAACTGTGCCAAAATGTGCACTTTACAAGATTAATCTAACGCATGTTCTCAAATGGGGTCAATCATTTAGTTCTTCCGGTTCACAATGTACAATCACTTGGTCGATTTTTTGTTCAGCCCTCTTGATCTTATCTTCTATTTTTGTGGCGATCTCATGAGCTTGAACTAGAGTCAATGAGCTATCGATTGTGCAGTGCAAGGTTACATTGTATCTCTCGCCAGAGGTCAAGATTTGAATTTCATGAATGGATCGAACTTCAGGTAGACTTTGAGAAATCTTTGTTATTCGCTTCTGTATCCTGCTAGATGCTTTTGGCTTGTAGCCAGATTCTGCAAGTTTGGTGGTTGGTTCAAGATGGCTTATGATTGTAGAAACGTTCTTGAGTTCTTTGTTGAGGCGCTCTTCCAAACAGTTAGCGACTTCGTGAGCAGATGTCACTGAAATTTCAGGTTCGAGTTCAAGGTGGCAAGAGACATTAAGCTTTTTCCCTATAGTCTTAACGGCTATTCCATGTATGCCCTTGATCTCGGATATTTGTGAGGCAGCGTTTCTGATTACTTCAATTGGATCATCACCAGTGTGAGGCTCAGTGTGTATCAAGATGTCCGAGTCTGGAAAGACTTCTACTATCTGTTCTTCTATACTCGAGGCTATGGAATGCGCTTTGTTGAGCGGAGTTTGCCCTTCGATCTCCACGTGAGCGTCCACAAAAAATTTTGAACCAGCCCTTCTAACCCTGAGGTGATGGCAATCTTTGACTCCGTCTACCCTAAGAATCTGAGCTTTCACTTGGTTTAACAAGCCCTTAGGCGCTGCGTCCATAAGCGTGCCGAAGGAATTCCTAATCACGTTCAAGCCTGAATAGACTATGTAACAAACGATGCACAAGGCAGCAATAGAGTCTGCATACCAAGCCCCGAACAGATAAAACACCAACCCGACGATCACAACCACTGCAATGAGCAGGTCATTCAAGAAGTGGAGTGCACCTGCCGCAATAGCATCGCTCTTATGTTTTTTAGAAGAAACTCTAAGGTTCAAAAAGGCAAACGTGTCTACGACGATCGAAACAAAGTTGGTCCCCACAGCTATCCAGAAAAAATCAATATCTCGTCCTCCAGACATTAATCTCGAAAAAGCATTGTAAACTATCCACAAGCAAACCGCGAAAAGAAGAAGAATCTCACCAATTGCCGCAACAGACTCGATCTTCTCATGCCCATACGTATGTACCTCATCTGGAGGTTTGCTGCTTTCCCTAACCGCGAAAAATGTAATAACAGCCGCTACAAAATCCGTTAAAGTGTTGAAGGCACTGGACAATAATCCTAGACTACCAGAGACCAGCCCTCCAGTGACCTCTACGACAGTTAGAATAGCCCCTGCGAGAATCCCCTTTTTTGCAGCTGATTCACTTTTCTCAGAGCGGTTAGCTGACATCTCAGAAAAGATAAGTAACAGACCAACCCTAAAGCTTTTCTTTCACATTCAAAATAGGGATTGATCGCGAGTTTGTCGAGGCGCGAAGCGTGCCCAATCAGTAAGGTGGCGCCGGGAATGGGATTCGAACCCATGCGGCCCAAAGGGGCCACAGGCTCTCAAGGCCTGCGCATTATCCACTCTGCCCACGGGATGTCAGATTAGGTGTCTAACATTATCCCGGCGTAATGTCCCGGCACCGTTGGACAAGCTTATCTAATTCGTTCCGTCTATAAATCTTTACTCAGAACATTCTTACATCTTTTTCTCCCAAAAGGAGGAATATGTACCATAAATTCGCTTGGAAACATTGCGGCTATATAGCGATGCGCGCGCGCCCCAACAGACAACCCAACAATAAGATTAGACGCCTTTGCCCAAGAAATGTGTGCGCGGGGAATTACGATAGCTTCGGTAGAAACCTGTTTAGCTTTCCCTAACCCTTCACATCTGGGCTTTCTAGCTAAACAACCTCTCCTGCCGTAGGAAATCAAGTCCGTAACTTTTTTCGCCACATCACCCAGATGACGAGGATATTTATAGTTGCTAGCATACTTCGAGCTTGTGTTTAAAGGCGTGTACAAAGTTGAATTAATTCTAGGCGTCTTAATAGACGCACAAAGAATTCATTCTTTTGCCAATAGCAATAACCCACTGAAGATGTTCATTATACCTATGGAAAGAATGGTACTAATGAAAAGAGGTTTCGGAAATGAAAACTGAGCTAGGTTCAGAATGCCATATGCAATGAACAGAAAAAGTAAGAGGCTAACTATTGTTATGGGCCATGCTGAAAACTTGCATATCTTTCCGCAAATACTGAAGAAGTTCAGCCTTTCGGCTATGGCTCTAACTTCGGGACTATCATACCATTTACTTATAAGAAAAGGGGGATTAACCATTATCTCATTCTTTTTCTTCGGCACTTTGCTCACAAGCGAACTTTCTAAAACTAGCTGAAAACATTTACTCTAATAAATCTTGCTTGCACATTAAAATCTGTCTTTTAGGATTCACTAGAGATACCCAAAATGCCCGCCATGATGAAAATTGCGCCAACCGATATTAAGCCCCAAAAGAAGACCTCTGCCAACGACGGAGGCATGTAAAACAAAGCAGTGCCTCTTTGGTTGAGATAAACCAGCCAAATCATGAGGGCTCCTAAGCCCAAGTTTATTCCTCCTATGGCGACGCGGAGCCGCAGATAGCCTACCATTTTGAAATGGTATATTATTAAAACTAAAGCAATCGAGACGAGCCCCAACACGACGGCCTCTGAGCGCACATATGCAGAAGACGCACCCAAAGACATAACTACAACTCCTATCACGGCCCCCAATTTTCTGGAAGGTGAACTTTTGGTAGTTAATGCACCGATGGGCGTTGCAATTGTACCTCCTATTAGTAGGGCTAAGGTCACTCCCCAATTTACTTCTGGAAGAAGATAACAATACAACATAAATGCACTCAAAGAGACGGCTGTCTCGGATAGCACAGTGGATCCGACTGCGACACGTGAATCAACTCCAGCAGAGATTAGTCCAGTTGTGCTGATGGCCCCGTATCCCCCTCCACTAATCCCGTTTGTGAACCCTGCAAAAAAACCCGAGACACGAATCTTGTTTGGTGAGTATCTACCCATCTTAACTCCTCTCGCAACATTTAAGATGCATAGGAATCCGATGGTCATCAAGATAATCCCAATGAGGGCGTTGGTTTCTCTATCAGGTAAGAAAAAAGTTATAGGCACTCCCAAAACGGTTCCTAAAATCCCAGCCATAATTAAGGGCACCGCTACTTTACGCTGAACGTTCCCAGCCATATGGTGAACACCTCCAGAAAAAACACCTAGAACAGTTTTCGACAGAAGTATGGCTGGGACTGTGTATATCGGTGGAACACCCAGTAGGAGGAGCAGCGGGACTGTAATCGTCCCGTATCCGAGCCCTATGGATGCATCAAGGTATTGACCTGTAAAGCCAATGAGTAGACATATGACTGCCCCTATTAGGTCCAAAACGCCCCCCTCATAAGTGACTTCGCCATTCTTGGATAAATGAAAGTCCGCTAATCATGGAAAAGAGACCAAAGACCAAAAAAAGCAACGCATAAAGAGACACATTTTCTATTGGTATCCTGAACATGGCTTGAACATCAAACAGGTCAGAATAAAGAATATAGGCGAAAAGAATTGATAAAGCACTGATAACAACTTGCGCCGCGCCAGTAGCAGCCGCAAAAGTCTTTCTGATCATTTTGTGAATCACCTGCGTCTGTGTAAAAGTAGAATTCCTGAGGCTAAGTTGAGCAAACTAATTATCAGTAAAACCCACATGAATAGCTTTCCTTGCTTTGAATCAATAGCCGCGTTGGTGACATCATAGAAAGCCAAGGCGGAAATTGCTATCATTATAGACCCTACAAATATTAGTAAACCTCCTAAAGCCACAGCAACCCTACTAAGCTTCCTTAGCTTGCTCATTTATTAGCCGTTTCTCCGCATGTTGAACTTCTACATTTATGAAATAAGCATCTAGGAGAAATAAAATACTTCGTAAGGAAAAAGAGCGCGCAACATAAGCTAAACATTTAAACTACCAATCCAACTGTTTAGGCACATTCAGGAAGTTGAAAACAACGGCGAAATGTCAACACTGCGGCAAAGAGTTCGTCTTACCTTTCAAATGTTCTTACTGTAACGGTTCCTTTTGCGCCGAGCATCGCCTCCCAGAAAACCATGCATGCCCAGAATCTTGGAGAGCAAGAGCTCCAAGAGAAGAAGCCCCACCAATCTTTGTAGAAACTGAGCCTATAAAACCATCATACAAGTATACAGTCACTTACACCCCACAACCTGGTGCGAAAGTGTTCTGGTTCAGCAAAACAGAACTCAAACACTTAACCTTTGGAACGCTGCTCGTATTGGGCGTCGGCTTATCCTTTATTCAATCTGAAGAACTAACTATTGTTGTAAGCCTTACAATAGCCTTCACTCTCAGCTTTCTTATCCACGAGCTCGCTCACAAATTTTCAGCGCAACACTTTGAATTGTGGGCGGAATTTCGAATAACCATGCAAGGAGCACTTATAACTATTATTTCGATGCTTCTTCCATTGTTTAAAATAATTTCTCCAGGCGCCGTAATGATCGCAGGTCCAGCCACAAAGGAGACCACTGGAAAAATAGCACTCTCCGGACCGTTGACAAACGTCGCCCTTTCAACAATATTTATCGTAGCCGCAATATCCTTTCAAAACGAATTTTTCTGGACCACAACAGTTACTGTCGCGGCGATCAACGCATTAATAGCTTTCTTTAACCTCATTCCCTTCGGCATAATGGATGGATTAAAAATATATTGGTGGAACAAAAAGGTCTGGATTCTAGCATTCGTCGCCTCCATTGCTTTAACTATTTACACTTATGGATCCCTTAGTCCTTTCTAAAACCATGAAAACCTGCCAGAAAGTTCTTTTTGCAGCTACATTAATTCTATACTGACAAAAACTTCTTCAGGCACGCGAACCCTCATGATTCTCCGCATAACACGCTCTTCGGCGTCGATAATTATTAGGCGTTTGTGGATACGTAGTTCCCACCTGTCCCAAGTTGCGGTTCCTTGGCCACAAGGAGTTTTACGCACCGGAACCCGCAGTCTTTTGGTGGGTAGGGGATGGGGGCCATTCATTTTTACGCCAGTTTTCTCAGCGATGGCCTTAAGTTCTCCACATACGTCTTCAAGCTTTTTATAGTCAGTGCTGGTCAATTTGATTCTGGCCTTCCTCACCATCGCCAAGATAGCCTCCTAAACGTTGCCTTTATCGATTCGCTGAGTTTTAAATACTTTTTGCCACATAGATCGTTTAGTTATGCACCCTCACGGATTTGGAAGTAACGCTATGGACATAATTCTGCGCGCGCGCAATGAACTATATGTGAAGATCTTGTTGCCAGTCTAGTTAATAAAGAAGAAAGAAATTTATAATTGGGAGTTTCTAGGTCCCATAACAGATCTTAAGAGTCTGTGAGGTTAAGAATATGCAGACAGAATCACTTCCGGTTGAACTAAAATATTGGCCAATAAAGAGGTACAAGGACATATACAGAAAGTCAATAGATGAGATGGAAGAGTTTTGGGGGCAAGAAGCAAGAAAACTTGAATGGTTTAGAACATGGGATAGAGTTCTCGACTGGGATTTGCCATTTGCAAAATGGTTCCCTGGCGGAATGTTAAATGCTTCGTATCTATGCATTGACAGACACTTGAAAACGTGGAGAAGAAACAAGGTAGCCATATACTGGGAAGGGGAAAACGGTGAAGAAAGAACACTGAGTTACTCACAACTTTACAGAGAAGTGAACCGTCTCGCCTCCGCACTTCGGAAATTGGGCGTTAGGGACGGAGATCGCATAGCCATTTATTTGCCAATGATACCTGAACTGCCGGTTGCTATGTTAGCAACGGCGAGAATAGGCGCAATACATACTGTAGTGTTTTCAGGGTTCAGCTCGCTAGCTTTGGCAGATCGGATAAACGACACGGAAGCAAAGGTGGTTATAACCGCGGATGGTGGATTCAGAAGAGGAAAAACCATAAAGCTAAAAGAAATAGTTGATGAAGCTGTGGAAAACACGCCTTCAGTAGAGAAGGTGATAATTGTAAAAAGAACCGGCCGCGAGGTCAAAATGAAGGAAGGAAGGGACTTATGGTACCACGAAATTACAAAGCATACAGAAACAACCGTTCCTCCACTACCAATTGAAAGCACTCACCCGCTCTACATTCTCTACACATCAGGCACCACAGGCAAACCAAAAGGCATAGTCCACAGCACAGGAGGCTATCTAGTTTTCATAAACTCTATTTATGAATGGGTTTTTGACATACAAGAAGACAGCGTATACTGGTGCACCGCCGACGTAGGATGGGTAACCGGACACAGTTCCATTGTTTATGCACCACTAATGCATGGAGCATCTATAGTTGTTTATGAAGGAGCACCAGACTATCCGAAGCCCGACAGATGGTGGAGAATAATCGAAGACTATAAGGTGACAATTTTTTACACATCACCAACAGCCATACGAATGTTCATGGGGCTTGACGAGAAATGGTTCAAAGAACACGACTTAAGCAGCTTAACAATTTTAGGAAGCGTTGGAGAACCAATAAATCCAGAAGCATGGCTGTGGTATTTCAAACACATAGGCGGAGAACGCTGCCCCATAGTAGACACTTGGTGGCAAACAGAAACCGGAGGCGTGATGATTTCACCGGCACCAGGAATAGGACTGGTTCCGTTAAAACCTGGATCAGCAACGTTCCCATTACCGGGCATAGACGCCGATGTGGTAGATGATAAGGGTAGAGTCGTACCTCCAGGTGTGAGAGGCTACATAATTATAAAGAAGCCATGGCCTGGTATGTTTATGACGTTGTACAAAGACCCTGAACGTTATAGACAAACCTATTGGTCTAAGTTCCCAAATGTTTACTATGCTGGGGATTATTGCATGAAAGATGAGGAAGGATACTTCTGGCTTTTAGGTAGAGCAGATGAGGTTCTAAAAATCGCAGGTCATAGATTAGGCACAATGGAGCTAGAAAGCGCAATTGTTTCACATCCAGCGGTGTCAGAGGCAGCAGTAATCAGCAAGCCTCATGAAATTAAAGGAGAAGCAATCGTGGTTTTCACCATCTTGAAACAGGGCTATAACCCAAGTGACGAACTAAAAACAGATTTAAAAAACCACTTGAGAAAAATCGTTGGTCCAGTTGCAACACCTGAGCAGGTATATTTTGTTTCAAAGCTTCCAAAGACAAGAAGCGGTAAAATCATGAGGAGGGTCTTGAAGGCGCTAGTTTCAGGCATGTCTATAGGCGACGTTACAACATTGGAAGATGAAGCTTCCATAGAAGAGGCAAAACAGGCATACGAAGAATTCAAAAAGATGGCAAAGTGAACTTTCACAGAAAAATTGTATTAACAAAAGTGAAAAGTTAGATTAACGCAGTCTTTCTCGGTTTAGGTTTTTAGTTTGCCAAGAATATCGTCTGATCTTGGTTGACTCTCCGTAGCCACAAGCTGAACACCGTTTTTCTCTCACATTGTACGCTCTTCTACCACAACGTCTACATCTAATATGAAGCGTTCTACCTGCACGCTTTCCAAAAGATGAGGTGCCCTTGCTCGTTTTTCCCAAAGGTTTTCACCTTGGGGGTGGGGAAATTATTATAACGTTGTCTCCACGGACTATTATGACGCCAAGTTTTTTTGCCTTTTCTGAATCTGTTGTCTCTTCGGTTTCTTCTAGCACCAAATTAAGGTGTTGATCAAAACCTTTCAGTTTACCCCGCAACTTCCTTCCTCCTCTCAATCGCACAAGAACTATTCTTCCAAGGCTCTCTTCCATGATCTTAGTTGCCATATCGCTCATACGAACCATCTCACCCAGTTGTAGGTTCTTGTCTTTTATAGGTTTTAATGTAACGATTTAAAGGTATCTGAATAGTATTTCATGTTGTTTTCGGATTGTCTATTCGCGCAGAGAAGTCTTAGGCTCAGTGGTGCGACCAGACTCTACAATGTGCTTCTCACAAGTTCGAACATTTGTTTTCAAGCGATGCATGCACAAGTAAAATGCAAAAGACAAATAGGAAGACAATGTTAGATTAATTTCAAGTGGTTTCACGGAGATGGCATCATCTTTTGATTTGACGGCATTTACAGTTTAAGTGCAATCATTTTTTCTTCGAAGAAAAAACGTTCCCTATGCAAGCGATCTTGCGATTTCGTCAACTGTGGAAACTAGCTTCTCAACTTCAGTGTCAGTATTGTAAAGGTACAGGGAGGCTCTGACGGTTCCTTCCTGTCTTTTTAGAAGTTCCTTGTTTAAAGGAATACAACAGTGATGTCCTGATCTAACCATAATGTCAGAGGAGACATCTAAAGCTAGGGCTATGTCATGGGGATTCAAGTCTCCTATGTTAAAGGAGACTATGCCTGTTCTCTGTTCAGGTTTTTCAGGACCGTAGACTTCAACGCTTGGAATATCCGCTAATCCTTGGTATGTCTTCTTCACCAGATTTCGTTCATGGATTTCAATGTTTTCTAATTGGGCTTCCTCCAGATAATCAATTGCAGCGCCTAATCCAATGGCCTCAGCGATTGCAGGTGTACCAGCCTCAAACTTCGTTGGGCTTCTAGCCAGAGTGTAATATTTCGAGCTAACTTCAGTTATTGTTCCTCCGCCGATGCTCAGGGGTTCCAGATTATCCAACAGTTCTTTTCGTGCATAAAGTACGCCTACTCCAGTTGGCCCAAGCATTTTGTGACCCGAAAAAGCCAAGTAGTCGCAACCAATTCTCTGAACGTCTACCTTCAAATGTGGCACAGATTGCGCCCCGTCCACCAGTAGATAGGCACCTTGATCATGCGCGATTTTGGCGACTTCTTCAATAGGCGTCTTGACGCCGAGAACGTTTGAAACATGAGTTAAAGCTATTAATCTGGTTTTGTGGTCTATCGCCTTCTCGAAATCAGCAATGTCGAATAAGCCTTCCCTGTTAGGTGAGACTATTTCTACGTCTACTCCGCATCGTTTCTTCAAGCGTAACCAAACGATGAAGTTGGAGTGGTGTTCGATGAGGGATGTTACGATTTTGTCGCCTATCTTCCAGTCAAGGCCGTTTGCTACAAGGTTTATGGCCTCTGTCGCGTTTTTTGTTAATACAATTTCGGTTTCTGATTCAGCATTTATGAAGCCAGCGACCTTGGCACGGGTTTTCTCGTATTCTTCACTTGCCTTCTGCGAGAATCTGTGGATTCCCCGATCGACGTTAGCCCGATAATTATGATAAAACTCCAACATCTTCTGGATTACAGGTTCAGGAGTTAAGCTGCTTGCAGCGTTGTCTAGGTAGATTATGCCAGAATCCAGTATTGGGAAGTCTCGTCTAATCTTCTTTGTATCCAGCAACTTTATGAATCTCCGTTGAAGTATTACCTCTATAACACCGTTATAAAACTTGTCTTCAACAAACAATAACGGAATACGTGTCCTAGAAGCCTAATGTTGGTGAACACAAAGAGAAGCATTACCGAATCTTCGCCATTATTCCGACAAAAACAGGTCCTTTAAGAAAGATCTTCTTATTCTTACTGGTAATGCAAGCCATTCCACCAGCCTCAACCCTCACGTTAACGTCACTTGCAAGTTTCGCAATTTTCACTCTGACATCTACTTCGCCGATTTCTCCTGCATTTATCTTTTTTTCAATGGAGGCTGCAGCCAGAGCCGCTATAGCATCTAAATATCGAATTCCAGTTGAGACGCCTTTTTCTCGGGCCCTTTTTACAATCTTGGTATTATCTAATCCTTCTTTTGGTGCACCGAGAATGTTTCCGTCATAAACATACACAGTGTTCAAGGCCGCCGGACCAATCAACTTTTTCTTCACGTCCGACTCGTAAACGTGAACCTCAACATCACGATCAAGGATTCTTCCTTTGTAAGCGAGAAATTGGCATGGACTCGGTTGATTAGCGTTTCTTATTGCTGTCTGAATTATCGCCTCTACAATTCTTTCTCCATCTTTGGTCAAAGGCGTTTGATCAACCTCAACCATCCCCGCTAACTGTTCATCCGTGTATTCCGTCTTAACGTATGAATATGGGTAGACGAGTTTCCTAATGTCCGTGATGCCCGTCTTTATCATGGCAATTCTTTCTAAACCCGCCCCAAAATTGAAAACAGGGTAAGGAATTTTGTATCTCGCCAAGCTTAGCGGGTTATATAATCCGCCGTCACCCACCTCGATGGATTCACCAGTTTTCGGATGCTTGACGAAGGCCTCAAACTCTGTTTTAGGTGCGTAATATTTTGAGGTTGCCTTTTTAATTCTGAACTCAGCTTCACCAAAACCGAGTTTCCTTAGAAATTGTTTCACAATCTCTTGGCCGTCCTCTAGACTGATTTCTTCGGCCATGATAACCATGGAAGCAGTCCAAGACTCATACAGATGTTTAACATCAAGTTTTTGTTCTCTTCTAAATTTTGGGCTGATGGAAAACAGTTGCAACGGCAGTGTCTCTTTATACTGCATTTCTTTCAAGATGGGGAACCATGAAGAGGTTGTGTGAGATCTAAGAGTGAGTTTGGTTGGCACTGGTCTCAATTGACTGAATTCTGGGAACAACGATATTATCTGTGTTGCTTGCTCTTCTCTTATTCTCAGCTCTTCTACAAGAGTCTCCGTCAGATCATCGGATTCTATTTCACCCTTTTTATATCTCCTAAAAATACGCTGAAGTTCCTTGACCTCATCGAAACCCGGTATATATTTTTGAATCTCGAAAATTTTCTCTTTCGAAATTCCAATATCCGCCCTCGGAAGCCCTGCAAGATAAAAGATTCTGTCCAAAATGACAGGAGCCTCCGGGCCATATTGAAGATAAACATGACACTCCTCTGTTATCAACGGAGTTATCACCTCTGATAATCCCATTTCTAGGAAAATTTTTCGCGCCTTGAGTATGAGATCAAAAAGTGGATGTTTTTTTCTCTTGTTAGTTAGCGTAAAATATTTGCCCTTCACCTTCAGGAGTCTTGCTGATTCGGTCCATGTTCTCTCATAGTCTTTTTGTGCGTCTTTAAGCAATTTTCTAGTGTCGATTCTCATCTCTTGCAATCTCTCGGTTAGGCAACCTTTATTCCATATTTCTTTGCAATTTCTTGAAAGGCTTGAGCTAGATATTTTGTTTGATCCCATGTAAGGCCGTATGTGTTTAGCTTCCACTGCCGCGTGGCTCCAGCGAACTCCCCGACAATTCTTCTCTTTTTCAACTCATCACTGAGGAAGAATCCCCTTCTTTTATGTGTGCGCGCGATCTTGTCAAAGCTTCCTGAGGTGTCCACCTTAGTTAGAGTATGTTTCCTAGGCATTTCGCTGATAACCTTGTTTCCTTCAATTTTGTTGAATTCGTTGATGAAGTAATTGATCTTCTTGACCTCATCGTCCCAATGTTTAACTCTCTCCCGTATCTTAGGGAAACTGGCCATCATAGCGATTAGATTGGCGCCCATCAAGGTGCAGCCCATCATTTCAACTTCTTTTACTCCAAATTTTCTTTTGGTCACGTCACCCACCATCTGGGTTGTTCTGAAAACTTTTTCAGCCCATTCGTTGGTCGTTGCCACTACTCCTGAAGGCGCTGGCGACGCAAAACTCTTATGCCCTGAACCAACTAGAAAGTCTGCTCCTATTTCTTTTCCATTGAGTGGCATTACACCCATTGAGTAAGCGCAATTAGCCAAGAATGGAATCCCGTAGTCTCTCGCAACCCTTGCTACTCCGTGAATGTCGTGCTCATTGCCAAGCAAGTAGTCAAAGTGATCAATGATGATAAGCTTGGGAAGTTTTCCTGTATCTCGTGTAACTTTTTCTATTTTCTGAGCTGTGTTTTCTCCAGTGATAATGTTTTCTCTGTTTAATGGGACCTCTTTTACTATGCCTCTTGCATCTTCCACGGTTAAAAACTCCGTATAGTGAGCTAACGAGGAAACGATTACGGAATCCCCCTTTTCCACAAGCGTGGAGACAACAGCTTGGAAGCCTCTTCGCGCCCCTGGGACAACTCTAGCCTGATCCATTCCCACGAATTTTGCCAGTTCAATATGGAATTTACTTATGGGTGGTCTACTGATCTTGTCGAGTCTAAATGGTTTTCCACACCAGTCACAAGTTGAGTAGCCGTCTCCATAGGCGATTACAGCTTTCATGGCTTCCGGAGTCAGCCTACCTGCGGCTTGGATTGGGTTAATATTTATGAACAGCTCTTCTCTAGCTCGCACTTCAATGTCTTCTATCATTTGATTCATTTCATCAGCTCCTTTTCGATCAAATCCAAGTTCTGTCTCACTCTTTCAATTATTTCTTTAATCTGGTTCTTTTGTTTGCTGTTAAATTGGTAGGTAGGCTTGGTGTCTCTGAAGATCTGCCTCAAGTCGGTTAAAGCGAACAAGGCTACGAAAGTTTCTTTCACAGCTTTTTCTGTCATAACTCCATCAACTTCGGTTATTTCACCATAAGGGGTGTTTCTCTCTAACGTGTTGGAGCCGGGGGTGGGAATCGAACCCACGTGGAGCGGGTCTGCAGCCCACCGCCTGAACCACTCGGCCACCCCGGCAAATGCGCGCGTGCGCAACAACAATACCATATAACAGTGTTATAAAGTTTTTTATATCCATCGACGGATATTTTTCCTCAGATATTATCCTTACGATTATCTACTCACCTAACTGCAAAAATTCAAAAACTAGTTGCGTTGCTGATGAAGATCTAATTTGCAGAGCAAACATGATCCCTCAAGGGCAGACCACGGAAAAAACAACCTAGTTGAAAATTATAAAACTTACGTTATCTCCACGTCGCTTAAGGGTATTGTAGGCATGCAAAATAGGCTTTCTTGTGTTGTTGTTTGAAAAGTGGGTGCTTATGTCTTTAGGTATTTGTCAGGGTTTCTTTCGAATGCTTCTTTACATCCCACAGCACAGAAATAGTAGGTTTTTCCTCGATGTACTGTTTTATACTTCGCCGTTTTCTCATCAACTTCCATATCACAAACAGGATCCTTCGCCATAAATTCTCACCTTCCCTAACTCAAACAGTAGTAGTTGCTGGTTATCTTTCTTTTGATATTCTGGGCGCGCGCAAGAAAATGTCATAATCCATGTATGATGAAGAAACGACCTCGCTCGAAACAAAATTTATCATAAGAATGGGAAACTTTTAAGTGGTGAGGCAAACCTCATTTATAACAACGTTATACACAAATACGAGTACTCGTAACCATACGTGAATAATATGAAAGTCAAGGAAGCCCCAGTCTCCAGCGAAGCTGAAGAATATCTTGAAGCCATCTACCGCCTAGAAGAGAAAAGAGGTTTTGCTAGAACAATGGAGCTTGCCCGCCAATTAAAAGTAGTTCCAGGCTCAGTCACGAACACAGTAGCCAGTTTGGAAGGACGGGGGTTGGTAATACATGAACCTTACAAGGGGATGAAACTAACCGAGAAAGGTCGAAAATTATCCCTAAGCGTTTTGAGGAAACACCGCCTCGCCGAACGACTACTTACAGAAGTCCTAAAGTTAGAGTGGAGCAGCGTTCATGACGCAGCTTGCAAACTTGAACACGCCATTTCTACAGAAGTAATTAAACCACTCGAGAAAACCCTCGGAAACCCAAAAACTTGCCCTCACGGGAATCCAATACCCTCTGAATCAGGAGAAATAATTGAGGAAAAGACTGAGCCACTAACGAAACTTGAACCTCGAGAAAAGGGCGTCATAGTCAAGATAAGCGAAGAGAATCGTGAGGTGCTATACCGCCTAGCAGCTCTAGGTCTAGTCCCCGGAACAACCGTAGAAATAAAAGAAAAGGAACTACCCAGAGGGTCCATCATCGTAAAGGTGATAGAATCACATCATGTTCTAGACCATGAAATTGCATCAATAATTTGGGTAAAAAAGCCTCATCTCAAGAGGTAATATGCATGGCTTGCGATGAAAGACTTATGGCTTATCCTTTGTCCAGTAAGGGTGGAATACCGTGGATATACCTTAAGGAAAATGGGTTAGAGGAGACAGGTGACGGTTGGACGATCCGATTTTCTATACCGTTCTTCTAAGTCTTATAGCCGGTCTAGGTACGAGTGTTGGCGGCATAATTATGATTTTAGCAGGGAAACCAAGGCAGAGGTTTCTGGACTTTTCCATGGGCCTTGCCGGAGGAGTTATGCTCACAGTATCCTTCCTGAATCTTGTTGGAAGAGCCTTGGACCTGAATGTAAGCCACACCGTAGTGGCCGCAGGATTCGTTGTTGGATCTACAGCTATTATGGTCCTAGACGCAAAAATACCCCACATATTTTCTTTTCAAGAATATGAACCTAGGAAAAGACTACTGGTTAAAACAGGTATGCTCATGGCGATTGGAGTTACGTTGCACAATGTGCCGGAGGGACTTGTTGTAGCAGCCAGTTATGCGTATCTACCTAAACTTGGATACCTTGTCGCGTTGGCGATAGCCCTCCACAATATTCCTGAGGGAATTGCTACTGCCGCGCCCCTTTGCGCTGCTGGCGCGAGAAAGAAAAGAATCTTTGCGATTACGTTTCTGTCTGGATTAGCAGAACCTTTAGGCGCGTTAGTTGGCTCTATAGTTTTAATAGCTCCTTCTCAGCTCATTCTTGCTTTAATGTTAGCGTCTGCTGCAGGAGTTATGACCTACGTGACAGCTGACGAGTTGATTCCAACAGCGCACGCCCATGGGCACGAACATGCGGTCGCGATCGGGCTCATAGCTGGATTTACACTAATGCTCCTATTAACTGGCTTCTTTGAACTGTAGCGCTTTGTCTTTTGATAAACTTGTCTTTGAGAGAGCCGCAATACATTGCACAAAGTTATTACGCATGTACAACCGATACACTCTAATGCGCCACCTAAAGAAGGAAACCAAGATGAGTATTTATAATGGAGGTAATTCTATGAATGAAGATGAAGAACTTGAAAAGATACGGACTAAGAAGCTGGAAGAATTATTGAAAAAGGGGGAAAAACATAAAATAGCGGATGTAATCCCTTTGACATCCTCATCTTTTGATGAATTTCTAGAGAATACCCGTCTACCCGTTTTGGTTGACTTTTGGGCCGACTGGTGTATGCCTTGTAGAATAATGGCACCCGTCATAAAGGAAATTGCACGTGATTATGCAGGAAAAGCAGTGTTCGCGAAAATCAATGTAGATGAAAATCCAGAGATTGCGAGTCGATACAACATAATGGGCATACCGCATTTCATAATATTCAGTAACGGCCGTGCGGCTGAAAGGATTGTCGGTGCCGTCGGTCGTGGACCACTAGAGAATGCACTAAAGAAGTACCTTTAGAAGAGTAAAGGACTGCTTGAGAGCTCTGAAGTGACAATTAAGATTGTCGAGCTTAGCTGATGTATCTATAAAAACTGTTGGATTCATCGTCAACCCCATTGCTGGAATGGGAGGAGCTGTTGGGCTTAAAGGCACCGACGGAAAAGCAATTCTGGAGATGGCTATAATGCGCGGGGCACAACCTATAGCCCCAGCGAGAGCAGAATCTTTTCTCTCTGAATTAACGTCTATCAAAGGAAGGATGCAGCTTATTGTCGGAGCTGGAAGGATGGGTGAAGATGAAGCTCGAAACTGTGGTTTCGGCTACACAGTTATTGGAAAGAAGAAGAAGAAAACCGCTGCCAAAGATACAATGGATGTTGCAAAGAGAATCATAAATTCAGATGCTGATTTTCTCGTTTTTTGTGGTGGAGATGGAACAGCTAGGGACATCCTGAATGCGGTGGACAATAATCTTCCGGTTTTAGGTGTCCCCACAGGAGTGAAGATGCACAGCGCTGTTTTTGCTGTCGGCCCCAGGGCGGCAGCAAGGATAACCACGGAGTTTCTGTGGGAGGAACTGCCCCTAAGAGAAGCGGAGATAATGGATGTGGATGAAGAAGCTTTTAGGGAGGGTCGTGTGTCTGCAAGACTCTATGGGTACGTCTTAACCCCTTACGAGCCGGATTTGATTCAAGGAGTGAAGATAGCGAGTCCAATGACGGAGAGGGAAATACGCAATCAAGCAGCCATAGCGATCCACGTAATTGAAAACATGAAAACCGATGTGGTTTACATTATCGGTCCAGGCACAACCACTCGCACCATCGGAGACCTCTTGGACGCGAAGAAGACCCTCTTGGGGGTGGACCTCTTCTACAACAAGGAACTCGTAGCCAAGGATGTAAACGAGAAACAGATACTGGAGAAAATTAAGGATAAACCTGCGCAGATTATCGTCACCCCAATAGGGGGTCAAGGTTTCATATTTGGACGAGGAAACCAGCAGATAAGCCCGGCGGTAATTCGAGAAGTAGGTCGAGATAACATAATTGTGGTTGCTGCTGAAGGTAAATTAAGAAACTTGAAAAGATTGAGGGTTGATACTGGGGATCCAGGTCTCGATGATAAGCTTCGAGGACGCATTGAGGTCATTATCGACTACAACAAGAAACATATGATGCGAGTTGAATAACTGTAAATGTTGGGAAAACGCTCATTCAGGAGAATAGAACAAATAGAGGATGAATTAAATGAAGAAACTTATTTCTATGGGTAGAGGCGGTAGTGGCAAAACAACTTTTGTTTCCCTCATGGCTAAATACTTCATTGAAAATGGCGAAACTCCCCTGCTTCTAGTAGATGTAGACCCGGACCAAAACCTAGCCGAAATGGTTGGAATAGATCTTAGAGAAGAGGGAAAGAAGACTATATCTGAATTGCTTGTTGAAACTTTCATTGAGGGAGGAGGCACAACCGTTGGAGTTCCCCCTTCAGAGAGAATTGAAGGCAAAATTTGGGAAAAGGGATTATACGAAGGAATCTCGTTCGATTTGGTCGCCGTTGGAACTAAATTTATAGAGGGCTGTTACTGCATGCCAGATGCTGCTTTAAAAAAGGCTCTAGAAGGGTTGACGAAAACGTACAGATATGTTCTTATCGATTCTCCAGCTGGGTTAGAACACTTGAACAGACGCATAACCTCACAGGTAGACGACATTTTTGACATAATAGATCCTTCTCAAAAATCCTTCCATCATGTGGATAGGGCATATAAAGTCGCCAAAGAGGTTGCGATAGATTTCAAAAATTTCTACGTTGTTGCAGGCTACAGAGTTCCAGAGGAACTGGAAGCAAATGTTGAAAAGAAAATAAAACTGAGGTATCTGGGAAAAATTGCTTATGACAAGGAGGTTGAAAACTATGTTCTCTCCGGAAAACCTCTACTTGACATACCTTCTTCGTCCCCAGCGTACAATTCAGTGAAAGAAATCCTGAAAAAAGCAGGATACTAAATCAAAATTAAATCAGTTAAGATGTGACCGCCTTCTATTTGGATCCAAATAAAAGTAGAATATTGGCAACAACAGTTACATCGATACTGAATCCTCCATAATCCTGAATAAAGATCGCGCGCGTTGATTCCTATGCCTGAATCATTGAGAGCTACTGAATGAATTAGTTAATAGAAAGATAAAAAGAGATAAGAGTTTTTAAGGTATGATTAACAGGCTTAATGACAACAGCAGCTGTGATGTTTCACATGTGCGTCATATTCTTCTTTTGTTTCAAATGTCTTGCCGCAGCATTCATAATTTGTTTTCGTTGGTTTACTGGACATCTCAAGCTATCTCCAACTTTTGATTTTACTTGTTTTAACTCTGAGATATAAGTCTATACGTACCTGCTCTTTTTAGATCTCTGAGAGTTTCCGCCATGTATGGTAACCGCTCTGGATCATCATGTAAGGATGGTGATGTTTCAATATGAGGATGCTCTTAATGATTTTGTGGAAAAGTCAACAATATTTTGCTATTCAAAGGATTATCAAAGGTATGTTATCGCCAATGCGCGCGCATATATTTTAATTCATCGAAAACGAATAATTACATGCCTCTTCAGAAAAGAAGCTTTGTTCAAACTTCTCGGAAGCGCGCGCTTGTAAATTAACTTCACTGGTAAGAGCAAATGATTTAAACTTGACAAGCATGGAAACCCATAGGCAGCAAAATGTATCTCTGGTTTTTTATTTCCGTAGTAGGTTTGGTTGCTATGGTGCCACTTCATTTTTTGTCGGTTGAGCATCTAAAACTTCAAAAAAGATTCGGAAGAGAGAAAGGAGATACGATTGGTGAAGTTTTTGGCCTCATTTCAGGATGGGGGTTTTTCCTATTTTGGATGGGAGTTTGGTTCTCACCTCAACAAAGATTTACCCTTCCAATCTTTCAGAATCAAGCTGTCTTTTTTTCTTTCATCAATTTCTCGATTCCTTTGTTTCACATTGTTATTAGTGCACCTTTTCTGATGGCAGGTTTTTGGCTTGGAATCAAAGGTGTGAAAGAGACAACGTTGAAAGTAGCAGAAACCCACCGAACAGAGACCATCGTTACCGCAGGAGTTTATTCCATTGTTAGACATCCCCAATATCTTGGCGGGTTATTGGCGCACGCAGGAATTTCATTTCTCTTATCTGCAGGATATTCTTTGTTCTCGACGCCTTTGATGATTATACTCATCTATCTTATTTCAAAGAAAGAGGAAGAAGAGTTGGTTAGAGAGTTTGGCAAAGAATATGAAGATTATAAGAAAAAAGTGCCAATGTTAATACCGCGATTAAGAAGCCGATAAAAATGCGCGCGTCCGTAGCCCTAAAACACTAATATTTTAACTTGAGCGTAGGCAAATATAACGTGCTTCACTTTGGAGAAAGTGAATGGGCACTCGACGTTTTTGTGCAGATCTGACGTCTTCAAGTTATATCCAGAAAAGCCTTAGGATCAATCTAAGACTTAGAAGAAAGGCAACTACAGATAGAATTTTTTTCAAAGTTTTCCTCTTTGTTCGTTTGGCAACTAAAACTCCAATTTGTGCGCCAAGGATGGTGCCGATTGTAAGGGGGATAGCATACTCGATAGAAATATTTTGTAGAATGCCATGGGCTAAGACGCCTGCTCCGTTGGTTAGGGCCATGGCAAACTCTGAGGTTGCGATAGCTATGTGAGTCGGTATACCCAGCAAAATCATGGTTGTGGTGTCTGTTATCCCGCCGCCTAAACCAGCTAACCCTGTAACAAGTCCGCTCATAAGACTGCTAGTCATTGCTAAAATTGGTTTGCGTATTTCGTACTCGAATACTTTATTTGAAGTGTCGCTTATTCTCCTTCTCCATCCTTTGGTTGTCATGTTCAATTCTTTATTTTTTGTTGAAAAAGATCGTGCTTTCATGTTTCTTAACAGAAGCAAAGA
>JABAOC010014817.1_pt1 | contig 21676 bp, 13 predicted proteins | sample 7062161 | NCBI WGS metagenome assembly JABAOC01 (sample SAMN14538625, study PRJNA623070) | marine sediment metagenome | biome: marine biome [ENVO:00000428]; feature: marine pelagic biome [ENVO:01000023]; material: deep marine sediment [ENVO:00002113] | place: India: Gulf of Khambhat ... | reverse complement strand
TGCAATATTGATATCCATTTTGAACCATGTGGAAAAGATTGTAAAATATGTACAATATCATGTCAAAAAAGGATAACTTAAACCAAAATAGTAAAAAAATTGAGAATTTTTGATTAAACGACGATTCGAAGCATAAAAAACAATGCAGAGTCAACAGATATAAAACCTAATTACATACTAGTAAGTTAGGGGCTCGTATCCCGATGTATTATTAGGCAATATTTATGAAAACCTAACTTTGTAGTAAAATAGGTTGTTTTTGGACATACTGCAATTTTTAAAGTTGTTTTTTCCGTTTTGTGCAATTTTATAATAAAATAATTTATTAAATATCTTAATAATATGATACATATAAGGAGGAAAAAATATGAAAAGAAATATTGTGTTAATATTAATTAGTCTGCTTATCTTATGCAGTAATATAACATATGCAATAGGAGAGAAAAATAAAGATAAAGATATTAATTTATTTGATATCAAAGACGGAATAATAAGTATATGCATACCAGTTGGAAAAGTTGAACATGATAAGACAGTAAATGGAGATGAAATATCTATTAATGATTTTGGTCGTTTATTAGTTCCTGGTAAACCAAATATGCCTTCAAAAATAATTTCTATCGCCATTCCACCTGGAGCAAAAGTTAGTAATATTAACTATAAAGTCGAAAGTGAAGTTATTCTTCCTGGAAACTACCAAATAATAAATACACAACTACCAAAAATCACATATGAAGAGAATTCAGATGTTTATTTAAATAAATTATCGCAATGTACAAAAAATTATAAAAATATTTATTCCAGCAATAATCCATATCCATCATTTATTGTAGAATTTGTCCAATCTTCAGATTATAGAAAGTACAATTTGGTTGATGTTAGAGTCAACCCAGTAACTTACCTTCCTTTAGATGGTAAATTGATTTATTATCCTGATATTACAATTGATATAAGTTACACATTTGAAGATGATTTTTCAAGAGATAATATAATAATTGATGATATTTCACAAACTGAGAAATTTGCAAAAAAAATCATTTATAATTACGAACAAGCAAAAGATTGGTATCCAAAAGGCATTGATAGCAAGGAGATGTATGATTATGTAATAATAACTCTTGATTCATTAACCTCATATATCAATGATTTGGTAGAATGGGAAGAAGTAAAAGGAAAAAGTGTATATGTTGCTACAACAGAGTGGATTGATTCAAATTATGCTGGGTACGACCTTGCTGAAAAAATGAGGAATTTTTTAAGAGAAAAATACCCATCAGAGAAATGGGGCATACAAGACCTTCTTATAGTTGGCCATAGAGATGATATTCCTATGCGATTAACATGGCAGGATGTAGGTGGTGGAAAACCAGAAACTGATTTTTATTATGCTGAGCTTTCTCATCCTGATAATATCTCCTGGGATGCTGATGGAGATCATCAATATGGCGAAAATTCTGATCCTATTGATTTTTATGGTGAAATAAATGTTGGTAGAATACCCTGGAGCGATCCTGGAACTGTTCAGCATATTTGTGAAAAATCTGTTAATTATGAACAAAACAATGACCCATCATTTAAAAACAACATTCTTCTTCTTGGAGCTTTTATTGATGATAATACCGATGGAGCAACTTTCATGGAATATCTAACTGATTCAAATATTCATCCTTGGATGGCTTATTGGATGAAAACACGTCTTTATGAATCTCGTTCAAGTTATAAAAAAGATTATAATCTTACTCACGAAAATGTAGTGAATGTATGGTCTTCTGGAAAATTTGCATTTGTTAGTTGGCATGCACATGGATCACCAAATGGATGTTCATTTATAACAACTGATGATTGCATTTTATTAAATGATGATTATCCAGCAATCATTAGTGCTGCATCTTGTAGTAATTCCGATACAAATTATCTAAATATTGGTCAGGCAATGATGAAACAAGGTGCTGTCGGTTTTCTTGGGGCAAATAAAATTGCTTATTATCGTTCTGGTTGGGACGATCCAAATGATGGTAGTGACCAGTCATTTAAATATTTCTTTAAATCATGTGTAACATCTGGAAATTATACTCAAGGACAAGCTCATCAATATGCGATTAGTGAAATGTACGAGAAAGGATTATGGAATAAATTAAAATATGAGACCTTCGTCCATAGCTCTTTATGGGGTAATCCTGATTTAGGAATGAAATCAATTAGTGAAAATGATCCACCAGAAAAACCTACACAAGCAAATGGTCGATTAAAAGGAAAAGTTGGTGTAGAATACAACTATTCTACTTCTACATCAGATCCAAATACGGAAAATATTTACTACTTCTTTGATTGGGGCGATGGAACAAACAGTGGATGGTTTGGGCCACATTTATCTGGTGAAATTGTTGAAGCATCACATATTTGGTCTGAACAAGATAACTATGAAATAAAGACTATAGCCCAAGATATTAATGGAACAAAAAGTGTTTGGTCAGATCCATTACTAGTTAGTATGCCAAAGAACAAACCATTCAATTTCAACTTTAATCTGCTAAGTTGGCTGTTAGAACGTTTCCCTTATATGTTTCCAATATTAAGACAAATATTTTGCCAATAAAACTACAATCTCACCCTTCTTTTCTTTTTTTTTATTTAACAAAGATGACGATTCGAATAGTACCAACCAACTCGTCTTTTGCACAGTAATGATTACCATCGTTCATAATGGATAATTTCAGCTAAACTTTTTCTTTTTTTACTTCGAGTAATCATTTTGGTAACTCGTGCCAATAGCCGTCTTTTTGAAGATGGATATCCGAGTGGAGTTAGTGCAACTACTCTAATTTTATTTGGAATACCTAAGGTTTCTTTTACTTTTTTTTCGTTAAAACCACCAATCCAACAAGTACCAAGCCCTACATCAGTAGCTGCAAGAATGAGATGTTCCATAGCTATTGCAACATCTACAGTATAATATTCTATTCCATGATGGGTTCCACTTTGTCTAGGATCGGCACATGCGACAATTATACAGGGGACATTTCTGAGCCATCGGTTAATAATGGTTGTTTTTGAGAGGATTTTAATAGTTGTTTTGTCTTTTATAACAATAAAACGCCAACATTGTTTATTAACCCACGATGGTGCTAATCGAGCACACTCAAGTACGTACTTTATTTTGTCATCCTCTACATCACTATTTGTATAAGAGCGTACGCTCGATCTTGATTTTATAATATCAATAAATTCCATATTATCCACAATAATAGGATAGGCAGTTATTACGCTTCTTTTATAAATAAGAATCGTGATTTGAATATTCCTAAAAAGTATCTTGCCTCTTCTTAATTACGCTAGATTTTTTAATTGTTTAACTAGCGCTGCCACTCTCTTACCCAATTTTACAGCATTTGTTGCAGTTATATGATCAGGAGCACCGGTACATGCCACACCATAATGTCCAGTAGCATCTAAAGGATCACCAACAATGATCATCCCGTAAATCAACATCGCTTGAATAATAGACATGATGGTCGTTTCTTTTCCTCCCGATGGATCGCCGCTGGTCGCAAATGCAGCTCCGACCTTATCACCCATCTTATTGCGAATTCCAACATATCGATCAAAGACGTCTTTGAGTTCTGCAGTCATGGTTCCAAAATACACCGGTGAACCTGCGATGATTCCATCTGAGGTTAAAAAATCATCTTCGGTAACTTCGGATACGGATTTTAAAACGCATTCAACACCTTCTACTTCTCTCACACCCTTTGCTATCTCTGTTGCAAGTTTCTTGGTATTCCCTGATTTTGAATAATACATCACTAATACTTTCATAATGCCGTCTGTTAATCAGAATGCANNTGCATGGAGTTTTAAAAACCCAACACCTTTATTTTTTCTTAGGGTAGAATTAGGGAAAAGAAAAGGTATTTATGAAAGAACATAATAAAATATTAATTGAGGAGATGTGGTTGACTAAATCAGAATATATAATCAAGTTTTCAGGTATATGCGGGATTGGACTCCCTATAGTATTCATAGCAGCTCTAGTTTTATCATTACAACATGCACCCTGGTTTAGCTGGACAGATAATGCTATTAGTGATCTTGGGAGATCTGAATTTGGTCTAGTTTTTTTTAATTATATATTAATTAGCTTAGGAATATTACTGTTAATTTTTTCATTTGGGCTTTATTACTCACTAAAAAAAGAACGAGCTGGTCCAATTATCTTTGCGTTGAGTTCTCTGTATTTTATCGGAGTAGGAATTTTCCCCCTTCCCGATCCAAGTCATGTCGATATTTCTGGATTGTTTTTTATCGCATTTCCCCTTGGTTTTTTGATTCTAGGATTATATATGTATAAACAAGCAGCTCCCTTTATCAAGAACATGGGAATTTATGCATTTATAATAGCGGGTATTGCAGGATGCTCACCTATTTTCCTCCTATTTAATAGTGGCATTGCAATTCCTGAAGTGATAATTCTTATTCCGGGATTTTTTTGGTGTATGAGATATGGATTGCACATACTATTTTCAAAAATATGATGATTGAAAAAGTATAGAAATAATGGAGAGAGATTATTTCAATCTTAAACTATCTTTTTTTATTTTTTTCAACACATTTATATTAAATTAGACGATAAATTACCTAACCTGTCGTTATAGGGTATGTGGAGGAGACACCGGTATAAATCTCAAACGTCGCAAAAGCACATAGTGTCTACGTATCGTCGACGCATGTCGTTATATTCGTCGTGACGGTTTGCGTGGAAATACCGTGGATTATGTCGTCACATGCGTGGATCCACTACGTCATTATCCCCGTGGTCAATTCCGTCGTTCTCATCGTCGTGGTGGTCGTCGTGACCCGTCGTGGTGCCCGTCGTCGTGCCGGACGACATATATATGACAGCGCTTAGCAAAGCGATGTTCCACGACGTCGTCGACGCATGTCGTCAAACTCGTCGTGACGGTTTGTGCGTCAATGTCGTGACTTTTACATCGATTTTCGTGTGCCATATTTGTCTGTGAACTGCTGTTGTGACAGTTGTTGTGGCTGTTGTTGTGGTCGTTGTTGTGCCGGACAACATATATAGCACAACATATTCTCATAATGTGAAACAACGACGTCTTCGACGCGTGATTATAATTTCACGAAAACAGGTAAGTAAAAATAACCGTTAATCTTGCGCTGCGCCCTACGGAATGTCATGTCGTCATAAATCTTCTGTGTTTAGTGCCTTTAGTGCCACTTGTACGATACGGACTAAAATGAATAGGCTGACACGTGCTTCAGACCGATTGTAATAATAACACAATATTTGCAGTCTTATATGAAAAATCGGTTCATCTTGTTGCGGTTTCGTTTTTAATACAAATTAATAATATACAGATTTTATTTGATTATGATTCTAATTTTTGGATATATTCAATTTTTTTTTATTATTATATAATTGTTTACTACCCAATTTTTTTGGGGAATAATTATTATTTTTCATCTTAAATATACATATTTATTAGTTAATAATAATATATTATTTATTAGTAAATTTTTTATTTAGATTTAGAGGTATTTAAATGGAAAATATATGAATAGTACCAATAACTTTTTATTGTGCCTCTGGTACCGTTTTTAACGCTTTTAAATTGAAAGTTTACATAACTACTCGAGAGAATGTGTTAATTGTAGGTCGTACTATAACTGAAATACAAAAAGCACGATGCTGTCTTTATTGTAATTCAACAGTCAAATAATTGGAGATTAGATGTTTTTTCATAATAAAGTTTATTCGTTATAGGATATACTGGTAATAAAAAATAGTAGGGGAACTAACTATGATCTTAATACAATCCCTAAATGAACATAGGTTCGAAGGTGATAATTGTTATCGAGTGGGGAATTATAAAAATGCTCTCTGTTGGTATAACAAAGCGTTGAAAAAAGACCCGAACAGCATCATCTTGCTGACACAAAAGGCAAACACCCTGATTTTTCTTAAGAAATATACTCAAGCTTATAATGTATACAATAAGGTGTTTATTCAGATGGATTGTTGGGGTGTAATCGATGATTATATTAGTCGATATTCGACTGATTTAACCTTGGACATTCATCAATTAAAGGAGCTGCTAGTACTAAACTATAAAATTCCAATAACGCAAGGTGGGCTTCAGACATTTTTAAAGATAAGACACGAGAAAATTAATGAATTGAAGAGAATTGATGAGTGGACCAACTATAAGAAAAATCTTGGCAGCAAACCTATCACGTCTTTAGAAGAATATATTGATTTGTTCTTACATAGGTTCGGCGAAAATTTTCACATTCATTTTTGGAGTTTTTACTGTTACCTGCGATTTCAAAAAGGTTTTTCAATCGCACCGAACCGTTTCGCAGATATTATAGTAAAACAAAGAAAGAAATTGGAGCTTCAACAATTTGAGCGAATGTTAAAAAGATCTAGGGGGAAACATTCACTGGATAAAATGACTGGGATTGAGTTTGAAAGTTATTTATCAACTTTATTTTCTGAAAAAGGCTGTGTGATAGAAAAAACTCCCGACACCCGTGATTTTGGTGCTGATCTAGTGCTTGAGCGGTTTGGTCAAAAAACTGTTGTGCAGGCAAAACGAACGAAAGCAGCGGTGGGAATAAAAGCGATTCAGGAGATTTCATCTGCAAGGAGTTGGTATAATGCTGAAAGAGCTATTGTCATAACCTCAAGTACGTTTACAAAACCTGCAAAGGATCTGGCTAACCGAGTTGGGGTAGAGCTCTGGGATAGAAAAAGATTGCTTGATGAGATCTCAAAACCTGGATTCGGGTATTAGGAATTATTATTTTATCTCTATTCAATTCAATGTCCTGTTTTTCCATATTAGCATTTTTGGAAAAATACTGTATATATTTAAGAGATTAACTTAGGTTAGAGAACCCTAAAATTTGTTATATCCCAGATGATTGGTATTCTTTTTCTTGGGTGTAATAGATTTAATAGTGTTTTTTTGGATTTCCTCCCAATCGCAAAAAATCCATTATTATTCATATGACCCAAATAAAATTAATTTTTTTATTATATATACCTTTTGGGAAAATTATATATAAGGAGAAAAATCGCGAGGAAATAATTAAAAATATTAATTTTTACCTATTTTACTGTATTTTTAGTATAAATGGAGCTAGTTTTTCTTTTAATTGCTCACTATTTTCAAATAAAATAGCATGGATTCCAAGGGATTCTGCACCCCTGATATTTTCTATTCTATCATCGAGAAAGAGTGTTTCATCTGGTGTTGAATGTAATCGTTGTAGCGTAATTTCATATATTTCTCTTTCAGGTTTTCTATACCCTTCATTACAAGAAAATACCAGAATATCAAATACATCATATCCTTGCTCTAAAAAAAAGTCCATTGCTGGTTTTTCAGTGTTTGATAAAAATCCTATCTTGTAACCATTATTTTTTAAAATTGATACTAAGGTGAAAACGTCTTGTTTTTCCTTATATACATGTTTAAATGCTTGTTTCCATAAGGATTGTTCACTAGGTTTGTTAACCGAAAGATCAGTGCATATGTTATCCCAGTATTGTTCTTCTGTAAGAATCCCTTTTTGAAAAGAATCGTTGTATTTTTTATGGGCATTGTTGAATTGTTCTTTTGAGACGTTGAAATAATGTGCAAAATAATTAAGAAGACCTAGTGTTGGTTTATCAATGAGTACTCCGCCCCAGTCAAATACAATAGATTTTATCATAATAATGGCTTAGTGGAATCTGTTTTTAAAGATAAAGATTTCTTTTTTATTAACGATTTCTTTATGTGCTGTTCCAATCTTTTATAGGATATTTTTTTATAAAAAGTTGTAATGCTAATTGTGAGATATGTTTACACGATTTTAATTATTTAAAAATTTTTGTTTTAGTAATTAAGTAAAAATAAGAATTTTTTCCTACCATTATATTTGAAATTGTGTACATAATAAAACAACTTTTATGAAATTCTTATAACATTTATCAACCTTTATTCTCTATTTTAAAAACTTTATATTTTACAATTTTAAATGAGATTACTATAATTTATAACATGTGTTCTATATCTTTATTTTTAACATAATATTTAAATATATAAGGTATAATTTATAGTTTGGTTTTATAATATGAACAAAGAAACAATTAAAAAGATAATCACTTTTGGATTGACATTTGTTCTTGTTCTTTTGATATTTATACCATCTATCAATTCTAAATTTGACACTGTTTCTCATGAATTATCAATAAAAAATATAAAGATTATAAATCCTGTTATTTTAGTAAATAAAGATTGGTGGAATGATAGTTGGTTGTATCGAAAAAATATAACAATTGATTATACCAAGGTCGATGATGATTTAACCAATTTCCCAGTATTGATTAGCTTAGGTTCAGATGCCGATCTAGCAAATCATGCCCAAGATGATAGTGATGACATTGTTTTTACTGATTCAGATGAAAATAAACTTAATCATGAAATCGAGTTATTCAATGGGAGCACTGGTCAGTTAGTTGCTTGGGTAAATGTTACGTATCTTTCATCCTCTAGTGATACTACTTTATGTATGTATTATGGTAATCCTAGTGCTAACAATCAGCAAAATATTACAGGTGTATGGGATTCAAATTATATGATGGTACAGCATCTAAATGAAACAAGTGGAATCCATCATGACAGCACTAATTACGATAATGAGGGTGTACCTAAGAACGGAGTGAATCAGACTGCAGTTGGTAAGATTGATGGTGCGGATGAGTTTGATGACGAAGATGATTATATTATCATAAATGATTCTGTAAGTTTGGAATTAGATAATCTTACAATTGAATGTTGGTTCAATGATTATAATGCTGATCAAGGAGGTGATTGGCAGGGTATTGTGTCTAAAAAAACAACTGCTTGGACAATTACTACAGATCCTTACAATTATTGGCCACCACGCTTGATAATGTATATTGGAAATAAACGTATTCCATCAGGGGTAGCAGCTGAGATAACATTTAATAAATGGTACCATGCTGCTCTATCAATCAATGGTAGCACCGCAAGGCTTTATATGAACGGATTAAATGTAGCCTTACACACCTCAATAAATGTTATTTCTGCTGACAGTGATTTATATATTGGTAGAAATGAGTGGAATGATGATGACTTATTTAACGGTACTATAGACGAGATTAGAATATCTAATATTGCTAGAGGTAGTAGTTGGATTAGTACATCCTACAATAATCAAAACAATCCAAATACTTTCTATAGTGTTAGTAGTGAAGAAGTATTTAATAATCCACCATATGAACCTAGTAACCCTGATCCTGTAAATGGTTCGTATAATGTAAATATTGATGTGAATTTGAGTTGGACTGGTGGTGATCCTGATGGCGATTCAGTAACGTATGATGTCTACTTTGGCAATAGTAGCCCCCCTCCAAAGGTTGTAAACAATCAAACAAATACCATATTTGACCCTGGTGTACTTGAAATCAACTCACCCTATTATTGGAAGATTATTGCTTGGGATGATATCGGTTGGTTTACTGAAGGTCCTTTATGGTGGTTTAGTACCGGTGATAATATGCCTCCCTATAAACCAGATATTCAGTTAGCCCCTGCTTTTGGTAGACCTAAAATTCAACTAAACTTTTCTGTTGCTACAACAGATCCTGATGGCGATGACATTTTTTATATGTGGAACTGGGGAGATGGATCATATACCAACTGGCTTGGACCATACTCCTCGGGTTTAAATATGACTGCAAATCATAAGTGGAATGAATCAGGAGAATTTGAAATTAAAGTTAAAGCTAAAGATTCCCATGATGCTGAAAGCATCTGGTCTGATCCAGTAAAAATAATAATAGAAAATAAACCACCAAATTTGGAAATTACGAAACCAATTCAAGGTGCAATATATTTAATCGATGATCTGCTTTGTTCTTTTATTACAAATATAATAATAGGACCAATAACCATAACTGCTGAGGCCTCAGATAATATATCTGGAATGAATAGAGTAGAAACCTATATCGATAACATACTAAAAAATACTGATTCTACACAACCATATAGATGGAAATGGATTGATCGAGATTTCACATTTTCTACAATTAAATTAGTTGCTTTTGATAATGCTGGAAATCATGTGATTCAGCAAATAAAAGTATTCAAATTTTTCTAAAAACCATTATTCTTATCTTTTTATTCATCTTAGATTATAACAATATGGAAGTAAAATTAGAATTGGCAGAGATGTTATTAAATTATTACATAATATTTAAATAATTTAAATATAATTTATATTTTGGTTATAAAATATGAAAGGAGACGTAAATAAAAAATTAATTGTTATTGGATTGATATTGATATTAATTCTTGTTATACCTATACCTTCAATATATTCACAATTCGATAATTTTCCACGTGAATTGTTATTACAAAAAAACCAGTCAACATGTGTTAATACCGTTGGAAAAAACAATTGGTGGAATGGTAGTTGGTTATATAGAAAAAGTATGACAATTGATCATACCAAGATTGATGATGATTTCATCAATTTCCCCCTACTTATTTATATTCCTTCTGATAGTGATCTAGCAAATAAAACACAGGATAACGGTAATGATATTGTATTTACCGATATCTCTCAAAATAAACTTAATCATGAAATCGAATTTTTCAATGGTGTCACTGGTGAACTTATTGTATGGATAAATGTCACCAATCTTTCATCAATAATGAACACGACATTGTGTATGTATTATGGTAATTCTAGTGCAAACAATCAGCAAAATATTACAGGTGTATGGGATTCGAATTTCACATTGGTGCAGCACTTAAATGAAACAAATGGAACTCATTATGATAGTACTAATTATAGCAATGATGGTTTACCACAAAACGGGGTGAATCAAACAGCTATCGGGAAGATAGATGGTGCTGATGAATTTGATGGAAATAATGATTATATTATCGTTAATAACTCTGCAAGTTTAGATATAGTTAATCTCACAATTGAAGCGTGGTTTAATATAGATAATATAAGTTCCGGCGGTTTTTGGCAAGGTATAGTTTCTAAAAGATTAAGCGCTTGGACGATGACAGTAAATCCTGACAATTATTGGCCTCCACGTCTAATAATGTACATAGGAAGCAAATACAGACATTCTGGTCCCGAAGCTGAGATAACAGTCAATAGATGGCATCATGGTGCTCTCGTAATAAATGGTAGTACAGCAATGCTTTATTTAGACGGGCAAAAAGTGGTTACACATACCTCAGTATCTGTTGGTTCTACAGACAGTGATGTGTATATAGGGAGAAATCATTGGAGTGCGGATGACATGTTTAACGGATCTATTGATGAAGTCCGTATTTCTAATATTGTAAGAACCAGTAGTTGGATCAATACATCCTACAACAATCAAAACAATCCAGTTACGTTCTATAGTATTAGCAAGGAAGAAGTGTATAATAATCCGCCCTATGAACCATATAATCCTCATCCTCCAAATGAAACCACTAATGTATCCAATGGTTGTATAAATTGGACTGGTGGCGATCCTGATGGAGATCCAGTAGCGTATGATATCTACTTCGGAAATAGCAGTCCACCACCACTGGTCTCCAATAATCAGACTGTTACAACTTATAACCCTGGTGTAATTAAATTTAATACAACATATTATTGGCAAATAGTTGCTTGGGATAATCATAGTGCAGTTACCAAAGGTCCCATATGGTGGTTTAAAACAAAAGATAATCATCCTCCAGACATCCCAATCATACTTGGGCATTCTTATGGAAAACCTGGAATTAAATACAACTTTAGAACCCAATTAATTGATCCTGATGGAGATTCTATTTTCTGTATGTGGGATTGGGGTGATGATAGTTATAGTGCTTGGCTTGGACCCTTTGAATCTGATAAATTCATTTCTTCTGCACATACGTGGAGCAAGGGGAGTTATGAACTTCGAGTGAAAGCTAAGGATGTTCATGGTGCTGAGAGCAACTGGTCAGATCCACTAACTCTTGTTATTGAAAATGAACTACCAACGGCAAAGATTGTAAAACCAGAAAAAGCGTTGTATTTTAGAAATAAAAAAATTTTACCACGATATTTCCGTAAACCTCTTTTGCTTGGAAAAATTGATATTACGGTTGATGCTTTTGATGATTCTGGTATTAAAAAGGTAGAGTTTTATATAGACAACGAATTGAGAGCAACTGATGAGGGCTCTCCTTATACTTATACATGGACCAGAGACAAAATAACGATTTTGAAACATAAACATACAATAAAGATTATTGCTTTTGATAATGCTGGAAATCGCGCTACTTCTAAAATAATTGTAAATAGATTTTTCTAAAAATCCCTTATCATATTATGTATGAATTAGTAGGATTACAGAATTTATTGTTATTAACTTTGTAATTAAATTTTTAATCTATTAAAAACTTTAAAATTTAAATATTAAATTTCTTTGTAGATAAAAATAATATACTAGTTACGATTATTAGCGATAAACAAAGAATATACAAATAAAACCTAAAGGATAAAAAAATTATCAAATCGTTCATGATAATTATACAGATATATAAGTTGAATTTGATTGAATTAATTAAGTATAAGAATTTTGAGAAAAATATTAGGGAAAAAAATTATGACAGCATATATAACATGTGTTGGAGAAAATTTTTCTACTAATGATATTCATTCTTTAATTGAAACTATTAATCCAGTTAAAACATTAAGTACAAAGATATTAAATGTTGATCAAGGATTTTTTGCTGTTTCATTTCACAAGAGGGCACCTTTAAAAGGGAATAGATATTTTAACAATAAATATTGGGTTGGAGTATTTGCGGGGGACATAATAGAGAAATCAATTCCTTGGAATTTTATTTTAAGAAATTTGGATAACCACAATTATAAAATATTTAGCAATTTTAGAGGATATTTTTCAATAACTGTTTTAGATAAAAAAAGAAATAAATTATATATTGTAAGCGATAGAAGATCACAATTCCCAGTATTTTATTTAATAAATAGAAAGAATGCATATATATCAACTGAACTATCAACATTTTGCCGTTTACCTTTAAATTTGTCATTTAATATTGAATGGATGTGGGAATACCTCTTCTTTCATTATCCTATAGGGCAAACTACTTTTTTCAAAAATGTGAATAGAATACCACCTGCATGTGTTCTTGAAGTAAATATTAAATCAGGAGAGCTTGTAACCTCGGAATATGCAGAAAAATTTCAGGAAAAAAAACACCTTTTAAAAGGAGAAAAAGCATTGGATTATGCATATACTGTTTTTAAGACCAGAGTACCTAAATATTTTACTGGAACTAAGGATATTGCATGTGCATTAACAGGTGGATGGGATAGTAGAACAAATCTTCTTTTTTGTCCGAATAAAAAATCAACAATGGTATATACCTATGGCATCCTGGGAGGTTGGGACTTGGTTGAATCATCGAAAACCGCGTTGGTGATGGATATTGTTCATAAAAAGATACTTTTTGATAAGAATTTTGAAGAAAAACTCCCCTCTTTAATAATTGAGGCAATATATTTATCAGCAGGTCTTGAACGTTTAAAAAGATCAGCACCTTTATATTGTTACAAAATCTTGTCAGATTTTGGTAAAAAACACCCTCTTTTAATAGAGGGTATAGATTATGATGGATTATTTCGTGGTCATGTTGCAGATCCTGCTTTTGTATCACGAGACATGGCTAAAATTTTTTCTACAGGGAATAAAATGATTAATGAACCATATTGGAAGGAGTATTTAGGAAATCATTTTGAATCTTTTAAAGAGTATATATTGAAAAAAATTGATGATTTGGAAATTGACTATGGTAGATTAACTGAACCTGATTCTCATTTAAATTTTACATTATATGAAACTTCACCAAAATATTGGGCTGGTCAGCTTAGTTTTTCTAAGTATTTCACAACCTTAAGAATTCCTGCTTGGGATAAAGATATAATTGATTTATCTTTTTCGATAGAAAACAGTACGCTGCTGTTATCTGAATTGTTAAAAAATAATAAAAGAGGAAGTTGGAAAGAAATAGTTCTCCAAGCCTATTTGCTATCTGTAGAAAATGGACCGTTAAAAAAAATCCCTGTAAATGGAGTTCCTCCAGAAGTAGTTCTTAAAGGAAGAATTTTTTATCATGTTACCAAAATTAAAAATCTATTGCTAAAAGAGTTAAAATTGAGAATTCAAAAAAGAGGTACTTCTTCTGAGAATTGGAAATATTGGTTAAATGAGGTTCATTATGAATTTATCGACAATCTTATTTTCTCCGAAAATTCAAGAATAAGAAAGTATTTTGAAGATAAGATTTTAGAAAAACTGAAAGAAAGGAGGGATTCTCAATTAATTCCAAAATTTGCTACCGTTGAAATAATTTTAAGATTAATTGAGAATTCCTGGAAAATAAACGATGATTTTAAATCTATCATATTTTAAATAATCTATATTTTAAAAGGAAAAATAATTCTGCAAAAAATACTAAAGGATCTCTCCAGTCAAAAAATACTTTAATGTTATTTTTAAGATAATTTCTCCAATATCCATATTTTTTTATTGGATTATTTTTAAAAGAAAAATAATCATTTATTTCATTTATCCAATATACATTATTTATTTGTTTATCATCATTTACTTTTTGATTTTTTAAAATTTTAATTAGCTTTTCTGGGAAATTAATACCTGAAGCCATTGTGGCAGCTATCTGTTGATTGAATCTCCCAATTGTCGGTTCCATAATATAAAATATTCCACTTTTACTATCCAGTTTATATTCTATTGAACAGAATCCGACAATTTTCAATTCTTTAAATATATCTACACTTTTTTTTACTAGCTCTTCGTTTTTTATACTCACACTTAAACTTGTAGTTCCATATCCAATAGGCCACTGTCTTAATTTTTTTGCTATATAAGATGATACAACATTTGAATTTTTATCAAACAATAAAAAACAATAATAAATTTGGTCATCATTGCCTTCTATCCATTCCTGAACTATCATTGATGTATAATGAATTGGTATCAATTTTTTAATTAATTTTTCTAATTCTTTTTCATCATTTACTTTTGTTGAATGTTTAAGATATGGTTTGACAATAAAAGGAAATTTTAATCTCTCCTTAATCATTTTTAATTCTGATTCATCTCGAATTTGATATGATTTTGGAACGCTCCAATTTTTTTTATTTGCTAATTTAGCAAAGCTCGCTTTTTTTATTAGTATATCTGTAATATCTTTTGGAGGTAACAAAAAGTCGTAAAAATTTTTAAGTTCTTTTCTTCTTTCTGAAATTTCAACAACGTCTGCGTCAGAAGTAATTAATATTTTTGGCTTTTTAGAAAATTGGCCTTTAATACGTAATAAACAGTCCACGACCCCCTCATTTTCTAAAAAAATAATCTTTTTATCAGGAATAATTGAATAGAATGCAGGGTATTCATCTTCTTTTTTTCCAAACGACCATATCCTTATATCTTCCTTCTTTAAGTTCCTTAAGCATCTCAACGTACTTAATGAGGTTGATGTAAATTTTAGTACTATTATATCATCTAAAATATTTATTTCTTTCTTAAATTTATGTTTAATTTGTTTATAAGAATTTAATTTGTTATGAGAATATTTAATTTTCAACACTAATTATTCAACCTATAACCTGATATATAATTCTTATTCAATAAAGCTTTGAAGCATTAAAAATCATATTAAGTCAATTTTTTCTTTTTTAAAAATAAATTAACTTTTGATAAGTATTTATAATCTGATTTAAATATTTCCCTAAGCAATTTAGAAATCAATCCAATGGTAAATAGTATGAAGTAACCTAATAAAGGATAGCATTTATATATCATGTTGTTACTATAGATATATATCGGTGTAAAAATATGAAATTTTCATTCAGGAAATTAGATTATTTCAAGAGTGTAAAGTTTCACATTTTGGGAATTGCATGCTTGATATGGTTCCTGGTTAGAGTCCTTCCGAAACCAGATCGTATACGATATCCGTGTCAACAAATGTCAATAACAATGGCAACGAGCTATATTGCATTCTGGACATTATTATTCCAAGGTTTAGGATTACAGATAAAAAGGCTAAAATTAAAAACCACAGTAATTGCACCAGTCCTCATAGTTATTTTCTTGACTACATTAATTTTATTTTTCCCTGCTTCTGTATCATTTTATTATGATAATAATTCTCATATAAGTGGTGCTTCTGAACTGTGGGATCCAATTCCTAAGGAACCTATTGGAGATCCAAAAGGTGTCAATCCAGGTAGAGTAGTCTGGGTTTGGGATCCAGATTGTACAAGCTGGGATGGATCGCAATATTGGTGGAATGAGAAGTTCAATAACCAAGTAGTTATAGAACGTATGTTCTCAGATGGTATACGAGCTCTGACTGGAAAATCGACAGATTCAGACGCTTGGGATGCTCTATTTAAACATTTTAATGGTGGAACTGGTTACCAATCTGGAGAAAAAATTGCTATAAAAGTAAATCTAAATAGTGATTGGACGAGCTATACTCATAAGCACAACTATATTGACACAAGTCCTTATGTTGTAAAATCTCTTGTAAAAGATCTTATAAATATTGTTGGTGTATCGCAAAGTGATATAACGATTTATGATGCATCTAAGTATATTGCAGACTGGTTTTACAATCGAGTCGCAGATGATTTCCCGAACATAAATTACATTGATAAAAGCGGAGGAGCAGCGGGTAGAACCAAATATAGTTCTAGCTCGACCCCAATTCATTTTACAACTGGTACTTCTCGATCATTACCAAAATGTGTTGTTAATGCTAAGTATATGATTATAGTGCCTGCTATGAAAATGCATGGGGGATCAAGAGTAACTCTCACAGGAAAAAATCTTTTTGGTACTTGGGGTCCTGATATTTCATGGATTCATTCGTATCTATCAAGCGGGGAAATTATGAGCAATGCAGCTCCACAAGCAGATTTACTATTACATGAAGATCTTGGGTGGAAGAATCTTTTAATTATAGGTGATGGAACATATGGTTGTCGCGCTGGAAATTACAATATTGAAAGATGGCAGATGTATCCTTTTGGTAATGATTGGCCAAGTAGTATATTTTTCTCGCAGGACAATGTTGCGATTGATTCTGTTATGTATGATTTTATTCATGTTGAACGAAATGGATACCCGAGTGAAGGTGCACAAAATTATCTCCATGAGGTTGCAAATCCACCGGGAAATAGATACGATCCAGAAGGAGATGGAACATATTGTACCAAAAGTTTAGGGGTGCATGAACATTGGGACACTAATCAAGATATATTTTCTTCTTCTAGATATTCTGGTCCTTCAAATAAGGGTATCGATTATATTGCAATTGGAGGAGGATTAAAAGCAATTGCAGATGGTCCTTATTATGGATTAATTGATGTACCTGTTCAATTCAATGGTTCTGCATTTGGAGGTCATCCACCTTATACTTATGAATGGAAATTCGGGGATGGCAATACATCAGATAAACAAAATCCAATACATACATATTCTAATCCTGGAAATCATACAGTTACTCTAACTGTTATAGATGATTCTAGCAACACTTCAAATGATACAACTTGGGCGTGGATTCAGGAAACAAATGACCCCCCAGATAAACCAAACATTAATGGTCCAGCGACTGGAAAAAAGGGAACAGAATATGAGTATACAATTAATGCAACGGATCCTGATGGTAATAATATCAAGTATTTTGTTGATTGGGGTGATGGCAATACCATATGGACGAACTATAACAAATCAGGTACAGAAATTAAATTAAAACATGTTTGGAATAAAAAGGGAAATTACACCATAAGATCAAAGACCAAAGATACATTTGATGAAGAAAGCAACTGGAGTTTTTTCGAAGTTACAATGCCAAAAAGCCAAAAAAAAAAGCTTATTGTCCATTGTTCTATAAAATTCTTCAAAGAATCATGCAACAATATCCCTATTTTGAAGAGCCGCTTTTATACAAAATTCTATATAAAATTTATAGCTAACTTAAATAGAACAGCTCTTCCCTACTTTTTGTTTAAAATGAATTCTAAGAACTTTAAATGTAAAGAGTGAATAATATATAAAAAACAGATTTTTATTTTATTAATTGGGCATTTGTATTTGGATATTTTTTATTTATCGAGTAATGAAATTAATTGAATTAATAACAGTTTGTTAAAAAATATTCGAAAATCATTTAATCCTTTTTTATTGATATTTTTTGTTATTTCTACATATATACCTGCATATACACCTGCGAAAAAGACAATTAAGCTTTAACCTTGATTAGTAAAAAATTATATCAGATTTTAATAGAAATATCAAGCCGAGGTATAAATTGGGGTGAGGAAAAATATGGAAAATAGAAAAAAATTCATTCCGGAAAAAATAAAAAATGGATGAATAAACAAAATAACAAAGACTATTTAATCTCAGATATTAGAAGAGAAATAGATAGATTTCCCAATGTTTATAAAAAACAACAAACAAATAAAAGTAAATGTGATTTTGGGGAGACTCTTTTTATTATGAATATATTTTTTTCTCTTCCTATTGGGTCGATATTCATTATGGTAGGTGCTTTACATTCTAATTTTTCAATGTTTATTTATGGTATTATAATATTTTTAGAGGGAATTTTTGTTTATGCATTATTTGATGTATTTTTTTATGTAATAAAGAAGATACAATTGAATAATATAAGTCGAAAAATCACAAAGTTATAAATAATAATTAATGTGAGGAAAATTCTCTGCTTCGAATTGTCAGTATTGGCTAAATTCCAGGTTATTTAAAATTTTTTCATCTACTTATAGATTCTAATAACATAGTATTATCGGAAACATATTTATATATTATTAAAGATGGCAATTTTGAAACGATGTAATACCATAATATAGATGCAATCAAAGGCTTACACAACATTGTTATATATTTGATTCACATAATAGCATACATAATTTAGTAATTCAAAATGATTGCAAGTGGGGTGTATTTACAATTAGCAAAAAACAGTTATTTAAAAAAGTGATTTTTACAATTTTAATATTTATTTCATTAGTTAATTTTATATCATTTAAAACATCAGCCATAACTGTAAATCCTGGTACTTATTTCCCAGTTGGAAATGAAAAATATACTGTAAATCAAACAATGAATTTTGAAAGCATTTTAGTAGGAACAACTCACATCGTTTTTAATGATACGGGTTTCTATATAACTTCCGAAAATAATATCACAATTAACCTCGTTTTTATAAACGAAGATATTACAAGTATTGAAAATGGAGAGAAAGCACTTGAGTTCTATGCAGATACAACCTCTGGAATAGTTGGTTTTAATATTTCTGGTTTCACTGGTGGTAATGATTATTTAGTGAACCGGAGCGGCAGTCCAATTGATATTGCTACCGCTGATGGATCTGGTCATATAACCTTTATTAATAAGGTTTGGAATAATTATCTTTTTGAAATCTACAAATGGGGAGGTAGTACAGGTAATAATACGCCAGTTGTGAGTGATATTCCAGATCAAATGATTTTACAAGGAGCTGGATTTAATCAAATCGATTTGGATAGTTATGTATTTGATTTAGAAGATCCTGATGAGAATATCACTTGGACATATGAAGGAAATTCAAATCTTTCTGTTTCTATTAATGCGAACCGCATTGCAACTATTAGTTACACTAGTGGGTGGAAGGGTGTAGAGACGATCATGTTTACTGCTGAAGATACTGATGGACAAACTGATTCAGATAATGCAACATTTATGGTTATTGAAAACGATGCGCCTTTTTTTTCAGATTTATCAATAAGTGATGGGGAAAAGGATGTTCCCATTAGTACATCATCGTTAAGAATTACTATTGAAGATCCAGACGGAGATTCTATTGATTGGAATATTCGAACATCACCAAATATTGGCAGTAGTTATGGAAATAGTGAATATAATGGTAGTAAGTCTTGTAGTATATCAGATCTTGCTTATTCTCAGACATACCACTGGTCTGTAAGTGCAACAGATGGAATATATTGGACAAATGAAACATATTCATTTACAACAGAAGCAGGTCCACCTGATAATCCCCCTGGACCTCCTCCATCAGTTAGTACCGAACTGGATTTTATTCCTGAAATAAATAATCCACCAGATATCCCAATTAAGCCATCTGGACCTACTTTCATAGAATTAGGTGTTGAATATGAATATTCAACTTCAACAGTAGATGATGACGGAAATCAAGTAAGATTTAGATTTGACTGGGGTGATGGCAATTATAGTGATTGGAGTGAATTTGTAACATCCAATGTTTCTGTAGCAATGTCTCATTCTTGGGATTCAATTTCAAATTTTAAGATTAGAGTAATAGCTCAGGATGAAAATGGTTTAAATAGTAGTTGGTCACCTCATCTTAATATTACAGTTTCACAAGATGAAGTTGAAGGAGAACCGCCGGTCGCTATTTTTGCATTACCTGGGAAGATATCTACCAATCAAACCCTATTTTTTGACGGATCAGCTAGTTTTGATATTGACGGTGAGATTATCTCATATTGGTGGGATTTTGGTGATGGTGAGAATGGAAGTGGAGTGAGTTTATCTCATATTTATAAGATACCTGGTGAATATACGGTTACACTCATTGTTAAAGATGAATATGGAAATACATACAGTAAGAGTACAATAATTACAGTCGTTTCTGAATCAAAAGGAAGTCAAAGAGAAGAAAAAAAAGGAGCCTTACCATTTGATTATGGTATAATAATTTTTGTATGTATAATCATTTTGCTATTTTTGGTAATAATATTTTTTAAAAGAGATACCATAAAATCATTTGTATCGACTTTTCAATTTCCTGATATTCTTCAATGGAAGGTATTGAATACTAAACATAGGTTAGAAAAAATTGATTTGAAAATTGAAGAACTTAGAAATAAGATGGTATTTAATGCAGATTTCAATCTGTCACCTGTTGAGATGAGGGAGACATACTCTGAAAAAATTAGGGAAACATCCACTGGGATTAATGGACATATTAATTCTGAGATTGCATCAACAACTGAAGAAAAAAGTGTGGTTGCTAAATCAGATATAGATGATATTGAAAAAAAGGTTGATGATATTATGATCTCTCGTTTAAGAGAAATTATAGATAAATTATAACAAAACAATTAATAGAACTATAGAAAAATTTATCGTAAATTTTTTTTAAATCTGCTCGAAATAATTGATATATTGAAATTAGTCACCAAGTTGTAGAATTTCACTATGATGATTAAAGAGAATAAGATAATGTTAGAATTATCATCATTATTTTTAATTTTAAACATTCTTGATTAAGTTAGTATAAAATATACTATTTCTTTAACGTAAAATAATTTATTAAATATGGTAATAGTTGTACAACATCGTTTAAATATTGTTTTGATTAAATAGTTATTGGTGAGGTTTATTAAAAAAAATCAAAAAAATAAAAAACATTCCAAAACTCATTTTAAACATCATAATCTTAATAATCGAGCTCTTGCAATTATTCCATGCTATAATGAAGAGGTTACCATCGGAAGT
>JABAOC010000755.1_pt1 | contig 21696 bp, 20 predicted proteins | sample 7062161 | NCBI WGS metagenome assembly JABAOC01 (sample SAMN14538625, study PRJNA623070) | marine sediment metagenome | biome: marine biome [ENVO:00000428]; feature: marine pelagic biome [ENVO:01000023]; material: deep marine sediment [ENVO:00002113] | place: India: Gulf of Khambhat ... | reverse complement strand
TACCTCCCATCCAAAAGGACATCGAATAGTTCTACTCCACCTGAGAGTACTCCGTCTCGTAGTAGATGTAAAGCAGAAAATGTGGAAAGTGAGAAGAAATCAGTAACGGCTTGCACGATCGGCGGGCGGCTGACCCGCGCAAAAGAAAACGGGCCCGGCAGTCTGTGGTGCCGGGCCCGTTGTAAGTCTTAGCAGGTACAGGATTTACTCTTCTTCCTCCTCTTTCTTCTTGCCGTATTGGGCGACGATCTGTTGCTGGACGTTCGGGGGCACCGGCTCGTAATGGCTAAAGGTCATCGAGTAGCTGCCGCGGCCGCCGGTGACGCTTTTTAGCTGGCTGGTGTACTGCGAGACCTCGGCCAGCGGGACTTGGGCCTTGATGGCGATGAAGTTGCCCGGCAACATGTCCTGGCCGACCACGCGGCCGCGCTTGGAAGACAGGTCGCCGGCGATGTCGCCGACGTTCTCGGCCGGGATGGTGATTTCGATGTTTACGATGGGCTCCAGCAGGGTGGGCTTGGCCTTTTTCACCGCGTCGATGAACGCGCCTTTGCCCGCTGCCCGGAAGGCGACTTCCTTCGAGTCCACGGGGTGGTGCTTGCCGTCGGTGATGGAAACCTTGACGTCCTGCATGGGGAACCCGGCCACGGGGCCGCTGGCCATCACGTCGTTGATGCCCTTGAGGACGGCCGGCTCGAACTGCCCGGGGATCGTGCCGCCGTAGATGTCCCAACTGAATTGCAGGGCCGGGTCGCTGCCGCGCTCGGCGGGCTCGACGTTCAGATAGACCTCGCCGAACTGGCCGGCCCCGCCGGTCTGTTTCTTGTGGCGGTAGTGCCCTTCGGCCCGCATCGTGATCGTCTCGCGATAAGGGATCTTCGGCTCCTTCGTGTTCACCGACAGCTTGAAGCGGTTGTGCATCTTCTCGATCATGATCCGCAGGTGCAGATCGCCCAGGCCCTGAGCCACCAACTCCTTGGTCTGCGTATCGCGCGTGATTCGGAAGCAGGGGTCTTCCTCACGCAGCTTGTCGAGGGCGCCGCTGATCTTCTGCTCGTCGCCGCGGGCGACCGGCTCCATGGCCAGCGCGAACATCGGCTCGGGGACCGGCGGCAACTGGAACCGGCCGGAGACCCGCCCGTCGTGTACGAGGTCGCCGATTTTGAGTTCTTCGACTTTGGCCAGCAGGACAATATCGCCCGCCACGCCGGCGTCGATCTCCGCCGTCGTACCGCCCTGGGATTTCAGGATATGCCCCGGCCGGGCGCCCTTTTTCTCATCGTTGCGCATCAAGTTCGTATCGGACCGCAGGGTGCCGCTGAACACGCGGATGCTCGAGTACTTCATGTTGGAACGCGGGTCGAAGGCGACGCGGAAGACCAGTCCGGCCAGCGGCCCGCTCGGGTCCGCCTTGAGCTCGGTTGCCTTCTCGCCGTCGACCAGCGTCGCCGGCTCGGCTTCGACCGGGGAAGGTGTGTACTTCGTAATCAGGTCCAGCAGTTCAGTAATACCCACCTCGTGCCGGGCGTCCGTGAAGACGATGGGGATGAGTGTGCCCGATTTCAGCGCTTTTACGAACACCGCGGCGATCTGCTCGGCGGGGATTTCCTCGCCGCCCAGGTACCGCTCCATCAGGGCATCGTCGGCCTCGATCACGCTCTCGATCAGTTGCGTGTGGGCGTCGGCCACGTCCATCACAGGCGAGCTGCCGCTGCCATTCTCGATGCAGTCGATCACGGACGACTTATCGGCGCCGGGCAGGTTGGCGCAGCGGCACTGGGAGCCGAACGTCTCCTGAATGCCGCCGATCAGTTCTGCCATCTCGACGTTCTCGGCGTCGAGCTTGTTGATGACGATCACGCGAGGCTTACGGCTCTCGGCGGCGAGCGGGAACAGCTTGCGCGTATTGGTTTCGATGCCCGCCGAGGCGCTGATGACGATGATCGCCGTTTCCGCCGCGGGCAGCGCCGCGATGGCCGGGCCGATGAAGTCGGGGTACCCGGGCGTATCGATGACGTTGATCAACTTGCCCTGGTATTGTGTGTGAACGACCGCCGCGAGGATGGAGTGCTGATGCTCCTTCTCCTCGTCGTAGTAATCGCTGACGGTCGTCTTGTCGTCAACGCTCCCCAGCCGGTTGATGGCCCCGGTTTTATGCAGTATCGCCTCGGCCAGCGAGGTCTTGCCGCTGCCGCCGTGTCCTAATAAAACCACGTTCCGAATGTCGCCCGTTGCCGTCACGATTTCACCTCCAACAACGTTTCCTTGATTCCGTTCTGCCTAAAAACCCACTATGTTACTACGCAGCGCCCGGAATACTCAAGAGGTTTTTCCCGAATTTCCCCCTCCGGTTGCGACCCAGAGCCTATCCCATCCGGCTATTGCAGATTCCGTAGAGTGCGTACCACACGCCGTGCGACTACAGGACGCAGGTGGAGAGGAAGGAGGTGATTTCCAATACTGCGTCGCTGGTGATCATCTTGCTTATCATCGCGGCCGTATTTGTCCTGCCACGGAAACCAGCCAAGACCGGTCAGCAGTTGAAGTAATGGCTCACCAAAACCACGCATGACGCCGGTCGGGAGCATCAGGAGATCATCTGCACTTCGTGCAACGCCTTGGAATGATCGTCGACGCTGTATATCAGGTCCCAGTTGAAGATAAGCCGCAGGCAGAGGACGACCCTGGCGAAAAATAGTCGACTATTTTTCCGCGCCTGCACCATACCTTGTGTATTCTCTTTTATTGGACAATGGAGCCTCTTCTGGGTCCGCGTCGGCGGGCCGCACTATATGTTGGGGCTCCTATCATCCGATTTATCGTACATAGTGTGTCCATTTATGGGGCCTTGTAGCGGTCGAGAGTTTTCCTGCTAAAGGAGGGGTGTACTTGCGGCCGATATGGTGCGAGTTGTTCTTCTTCCGGAATGTGCCGTGCCATTAGGGACATGCAGGTATGGACAAGAAAGAGCTGATCGAATCGATTCGTGAGATCAACAAGAGCGCCAAGCCCGAGTTCCTCGCCGAATTCTCCGAGGAGGAGTTGCGTGCCTATCTTGAGCATCTCACGGGGGCACGCCTTGAGGAAGTGGCGGTCTGTGACTAAGGTCCCGCCGTGCAACGGATCGCTTTGTCGCGGGGGATGGAGGCGGCAGAGCAGCCGGATGAGGGTGATCTCTCCTGCGTGCGTATGCCACACGTTCGTGGCCTCTGACAGAACCAACAGACGCGCCGAAGCTGCTGCGGAAGCGTCGCTAGACGCGAGTTTATCGCCGGGGCGGAGCCAGGGGGCCGGCCGGTAAGCAAGATGCGAATGTGCTTATGCCCTGGTACAGTCCCCACGCGCATGATGTCTGGATTTCCGCCTGCCCAGGAATGACCGAGTCGTTGGGTCCGAGCCCACTGTTGCAGGGGACCGAATGGGTGCCGCCTAATCCTCTTTTCCAAGGCTCTCAAAAGCGAAGCGGAACTGGGACACTCGGCAGCGAGTGGAGGGCGCCTCCCGCTTGCAGGCAGTTTCCTCCGTTGAAACGACGGGCCTTGAGCACACGTCTTTTGCAGAATCTGCGTGCGGGACGACGCGTGTACTCAGTTGTCTTCAAGCTCATCGCCGACGATACTGCGGCTGAAGTCACTCAAGCCGCGTCTCTGTCTCTGGCTGCCCGACGAGCGCTCAGGGGCGGGCTCGGACGGCCGGTCTGCAGCGGGCTGGGAAACAGCCCGAGGCGCGGGAGCAGAGCCGCCGAATGGAATGGGCGGGGGCGCATCTTCGCCCAGGACGGGCGCGGATAACTGGACGATGCTGTTCCGCTTGAACTCCAGCAGCACGGGCGTGAGATTCGTGGGGACGGCGAAGACGAGATCCATCAGGACGGCGTCGCCCTGGCCGCCGGGGTCCTGGACCGTGATGATGTCGGCGAGTGACTTGCGTTCCAGGCGGTTGTCGGACCCGATGTATCCCAGGGGATAGACCGCCTCTCCCTTGCCCGTCAGCGGGTTTTCGGCACCGGTCTTCTGCGTGCAGACGAGCCGCATCTGCGAGAGCGTGAACTTCGACGCGTCCCGCAGGGCGCTCCTTCTGATCCCGGCGCGGACCAGCATGAGGTTCTGACCGGCCTGGGCCGGCAAGGGCCTGCCTTCGGAATCGCGCAGGCTGTCGGGCGCAAACCGCACGCTGTCCTTCCTGGCGTTGATGGCAATCGAGCTCGTCAGGAGCGGCACCTTGTCGGCGACCTTGTGTCTGTTGAGATAAAGCTGATCGACAAAACCCGCGTGCAAAACGGCGAAGCTCCGGGGCGCGCTGAAGGCGCTGAAGCTGCCTTTGCTGACGGTGGCGAACAGGCCGGTGACGAAGCCGTCGGGGCTCAGCAGCGGCCGGACCGGACCGCTGGCGTTGGGATTGCGCTCGTCGAAACGCGGGTAGGGATACTGGTTGGGCAGGGGGGCCAGGGCCGCGGCCACCAGCAGGTGACCCGTGACGATGTACCCGAGGACGACGCCGACCAGGGGCCTTCCGACCTGCTCCGGGAGTTTCCCGAAATCGACCTTCTCCTTGCTGAACTGCATCGCTGCCGTCTGGAGCAGGGCGAACGTCAGGATGAAAAGCAGCAGGAAGCAGATCATCTGGGCCCAGACGGCGATGCCGGGCGAGTATTTGATCAGATACTGTGCCAGCATCTCGAAGTACCCGAACGCGACAAAGCCGGCGATCAGGGCGTTGAGAATCATGGCGATCCCCTGTGCCAATGTCCCCTTGGCGTACAGAAAAGCGGCGCATCCCGCCACGAGCGCGAGCAGTGCCAGAGTGGCTATCATATCGTTCTCCAATATTCCATTCTGCAAGACTCCTGTTCATCCCAGGAGTTCTGCAAGAGTTCATTTATCACTGCGAGGCGGCGCTGCCTTGTTTCCTGGGCGAGGCCATCACGCGAAGCATTTCGTTGATGGCCGTGGTGCCGGTGATGACCTTGCGCAGCGCCTGCTCCTGGAGGTAAAGCATCTTGGCCTTGCGGAACTGCATGCCGAGCTCGGGCAGTTGCTTGACGTGCCTGACGGCTTTGCGCAGTTCGTCGTCGAGGATGATCATCTCGAACACGCCGGTACGGCCGACGAAGCCGGTCCCCTGGCAGTGCTCGCACATGGACGACTTGCCGCGCTTGTCAAAGACCTCCTTGCCCGGCCGGTACAACACCTTGGCCTTCTCCGCCGGCAGGTTGAATTTCTTGAGAAGCTCCTTGTTCGGGGCGTAGCCCTGCTTGCACTCATCGCACAGTTTGCGGAGCATCCGCTGATTGCCGATGCCCAGCAGGGTCTCGGCCACCAGCCTGCGGTCCTCGACGAGCTTGAGCCACTTGCCCAGGGCCTGCAGCACGCTGGGGGCCTCCATCACGATATAAACGATTTTCCCGTCCAGGGCCGACGCACTGGCGATCTTGGCGGTGTCGGCATCCTCGCATTCACCGACGCCGATGACGTCCGGCCCCATCCGCGCGAGCGTCTGCAGCCGCTTGGCGTATGTCGTCGTCCCCGTGTCCGTGAGCGAAAAGACGTTCTGCGTGATGTTCGGCAACTGCGCGGAGGGCTGCTTCTCGATGGTGTTGATGCTGTTCAGGAACGCATCATGGTTGCGCACGAGAGCGTACATAGTCGTGGTGGCGCCGCTCTTGGCCGGCCCGGTGATGAGGAAAAGTCCCTGCTTGAGCTCCTTGAAACGGTCGAGGTGGCCGAGCTGATCCGGGGTCAGCCCGAGGTCGGCCAGTCGCAGCGCGCTGTCCTTGGAAACTCGTTTGAGCCGGACTTGTTCTCCGGCGGTCGAGCCGGCGGTCATCACCTCCCAGTCGGTGTTCTCCTTGTTCTGGCGGCTGCGGAACTTGCCCTTCTGCGGCTTGCGCTTCTCCTTGGCGTCGAGGCCGGCGATCTCCTTCATAAAGTGAATCAGGTAGTCCATCTGGTCCCGCGGCATGGGAGGCTGCTTCATTGACGCGCCGTCGATATTGTACGTCACGTCATAAGTCTCGCCCTTCGGCACGAAGGAGATTGTGCTGGCCCGGCGCCACATGGCGTCCGTCAGCATCTCGTAGGCGGTGCGATAGCCGAAGAACATGGGGGTCCGCGGCTCGGGCGACGGGACCTCGTTGTTGTTGGCCGTGATGAACATGAAGTTCTCCATGGCCTCGAGCTTCTCCGATTTGGCGACGAGACTCTTGAGGTGTTCGAGCGTCAGGACCTTGTCGAAGTCCAGCACGCGGGCATTGCGGTGTTTCACGTACGCCAGTGCCACGCCACCGACACCGAGCAGATAGGCCAGCAGCCCGACCACGAAGACGGGAATCAGCCACCAAAGCAGGACGGCCGCCGCGCCCACGCCCAGGATCATTCCGATCCACAGCGGGACGTTCGTCCCCACCGCCTTGGCATCCTTATGGGCCCAGCCGACCAGCAGGATCCAAGGGAAATAGAGGATCAGAAAGACAGCCAGCTTGATGATGGAAACATAACCGCCGTACTCGACGGCCATGAGCAGCGACTCGGTCATTCAGTGCTCCAATCCGATCATGGAATAATGGAATGTCGGAATATTAGAATGATGGGGCAACGGCATGACGGGTGAAACGACCCGTACGCTCCCGGTATTCCAGTATTTCACCATTCCAACAATCCGATCCTATTATAGAATGCCTTCGGCGGTCGTGCGGATGCCCTTCAGGGCCATCTTCAGCTCTTCTTGATTCGGTGCGTGCTTGTACGCATCCTTCGGGTCGACCCAGCCGTCCTGCACCAGCTTGCAGAGATTGTCCGTCAGGTCCTGCATGCCTTCCCGCACGGAGTTTCGAATCACGCTCGGCAGGTCGGCCTCGCGCCCTTCGCTAACCAGCTTCCTCACGGAAGGGTTGGCCAGCAGCACTTCGACGGCGGGGATGCGGTCGATCTCCTCTCTGATGGAGGGCAGCAGGACCTGGCTGATGATGGCTTTGATGGATATCGCCAGGGCCTGTCGGACCAGCTCGCGCTCGTTCTGCGGGAACAGGTCCAGCAGGCGGTGTACGGCCTGCGAGGCGTTGGCCGAGTGCATGGTCCCCATGACCAGGTGGCCGGTCTCGGCCGCCCGCATGCCGGCCGTCACGGTCCGCGAATCGCGCATCTCGCCGACGAAGACGACGTCCGGGTCCTCGCGCATCAGGTACGTCAAGGCCTCCTCGAAATTGGGCACGTCGATCCCGACCTCTCTCTGCGAGACGATGGCCTTGTTGTCCTTGAAGAGGTATTCGATCGGGTCCTCGACCGTCACGATATGACAGGGCCGTATCCGGGTGATGTGGTCCAGCATGGCCGCAATCGTGGTGGTCTTGCCGCAGCCCGTGGGACCGACGACGAGGACCAGTCCCTGCTGCGCCTCCGCGATTTTCTCGACCACGGTCGGCAGGTGCAGACTGTCGAACGACGGCACATATGCGCTCACCCGCCGGGCCACCAGGCTGATGAACCCGCGCTGGCGAAACACGTTGATGCGGAACCGGTGCTCCCGCCCGACCTCGTGCGCGAAGTCCAGCGTTCCGTTCTTCGTGAAATACTCCCGCTGCGCCGGGCTCATGATCTCGAAGACCAGCTCTTCCATCCGCTCGGCCGTCATGACCTCGCCGGTCGTATTCTTCAGCTCGCCCTGCAATCGCAGTTTCGGCGGCTGTCCGACCTTCAGGTGCAGGTCGTTCGCCTGCGTCTTGATGGCGACCTTGAAGAACTTGTTCAACTGCGGCTCGCCGTTCAGCGACTTGTGTGCGTCAAGCGGTTGCTCCGGGCTCATACCCCTGCGAACTCCCCAAAAAACGAAAATCGCCCTCGTCTGCGGGTTGATTTCGACGTATCCGCCGGCCACCGACCGGCCCCTCTGCCAAAGGTCCCCCAACGCCCGACACGGCGCTGGTGACCCCGACTCGTGCCGTCCCAAACCGCGGCCCCACCTGGCCGGGGCTGCGGCGTGGCAAAGACGACTCCGGGACGGCATAAGGCTTGCGCAATCAAACCTTTATGGTACCATGTTATCAGACGCCGCCGCCCGTGTCAAGCTCGATCCGCCTCGTCCGCGGCGGGAAAGCGTGGGCACCATCGAACCACCGCTCCCCGTGACCGGATACTGCGGTCGGCTTCTTGGGATGGGCTCCGCCTCGCGCTCTCAAACCACAGGTCTTTGCGGCCGGTTAGATGGATGCCCGACTTCGTGGGAGGTTTTCCGTTCTTTTGGTTTTCGCTTGCATCGCCTTCGGCGGGACGCCATAATCAAAGCAGTGAATACACCTGTGAGGTTGCTTCCTTGATTTGCGGGCGGCTGGATTGCGCGGGCTCTGGCGCGGGCGGCCGGATGGAGTTTTTCGAAGATGGCATCGACGCCCGACGGGCGAAAACGCCCGTGTCGGTCGATGCACGAGGGATTCAGCGGAGTGCAAGTCATGAGCTTCGCCGAGACAGTGGAAATTGAGGACCACGACCCTCCACCGAACGGTACCCAAATCGTAAATGTCAAATCGTCAATCGTGGATCCAAACGGCTTCACCCTCATTGAGCTATTGGTCGTGATTGCGACTATCGCTTTGGTGCTCGCGATCCTTCTGCCGGCGTTGTCGCGCTTCAGAAAGCAAGCCAAGGCGGCGGCCTGCCAGGCGAACCTCCGGCAGTGGGGCACGACACTGGCCGTGTTTGTGGAGGACCAGGAAGGCCGGTTGCTCCACGACGACGCCGGTTACACCAGCCGGAGCATGTTGTGGATCCTGACAGGGCGGTCGTTCGGGGAGCGCCGAGGACGCGTTCTGGAGCCCTCCGGACAATATCATTCCGTCTCCACGAAGGGGATGCTGTGCCCCATGGCCACCAAACCGGGAGAGATGACTGCTGGGGGCGCTGGCGGGGGGGACGGCGCCGGCCTAGAGTATAGTTTTGAGACTACTATGGGTGGGACGTTCCGCGCCTGGATCCTCACAGAGACCGAGCCGGAATTCCGCGTCAGCTACGGCACCTATGGCCTAAACGGCTGGTTGTTCAAACGCCCGGGCGCTGACGGTCTTCCGACCACGCCACGCTCGCAGACGCCCCGGACTTATACCGACATTTTCTCTCTGTAGCGCGCCGCCGAGATACCCCTGCTTCTCGACTGCATGTTCTATTGGGGCGCGCCCACCGATGATACACATCCACCAATGGCCGAGGAGGCGACGAGAAGTGGCAACATGGTGCCTTTCTGCATCAATCGACACAACGGAACCATCAACGGCCTGTTCCTCGACTGGTCGGTCCGGAAGATCGGCCTCAAGGAGCTCTGGACGCTCAAATGGCACAAGGATTTCAACACGGCCAACAAATGGACCAAAGCCGGCGGCGTGCAGCCGGAGGACTGGCCCTACTGGATGAGAAGGTTCAAGGATTACTGATGGTAGACGGGCAATAGGAGTCGAGCCGATGACGCAGCAAGACGTGAGCAGACTTAACGATTCTCGCAGAACCACCGAAACGCCGATCTCCAGGCGTGTGGCTATGGGTTCTTCCGGCCTGGCTCTGTTGGGCGTGCTGTCCGGTTCGGCCTTCAGCCGAGAGCAAGGCAAGGAACCTCCACGAGAGGTGCAGGAGCGGATCGAGGAATCGCGGGCTTACATGGAGCGGCTGCGCAATGCCGGCAGCATGGAAGAGCGGATGAAGATCATGGAGGAGCGCAGGATGGCGGAGCGCCGGCGGGCCGTGGAGGACCTGAAGGAGCAGTTGGGGGTCTCGGACAAGGAATGGGCGGTCGTTGAGCCGAGGCTGGAGGCGGTCTATAACCTCGTGCACCCGCTGCCGCAAGTCGGGCGCGGCGATGCACCAGCGAAGACCGAGGTCCAGCAGAAGAGCAGCGAGCTGCGCGAGCTGCTGCGCGACAAAGGGGCGCCGGTGGCTACAGTAGCACGGGCATCCTGCCCGTGAGTAACATGGGCGTCTCGCCCATGAGTATCAGGAGCACCCACGGACAAGATGGGGTCCGCAAACGCGAAATGATGCGTTTGGGAGCGCGTGCCCGTGGTACCCACGGCCGGGACGGCCGTGCTACTCATGGGCGAGACGCCCATGCTACTGAGGCCCGCCAGGAACTCGCGACGGCCCAGCAGGGCCTGCGGCAACTGATGACCCTGCGTCAGGAGGCGGTGCTGGTCCTGAACGGCCTGCTGGACTGAGCAGGGGAGCGGGCCGGGCTGCGACCGGGTGAGCCCGGACGGTCTTTTTCACGCGAGCGAGCATACCCCATTGCGAATCCCGCATCCAAGCGGCAGCGTTGCGATTGACGATTTCCCGGTCGCGGCTTATAATGAGCTTCCGGCGGCTGACGCGCCCGGCGTGGCGATTCCGCCTGTCGGCCGAATTAGGAATTGTCAACCGCGGAGGCCCGCGGCGCGGGATTCTCAGCCTCTTTTGACGGGTATGACCGATAATCTGTTCTATAGTCTGGGCCGCAAGATGGGCCCGAAGCTGCGCAAGGCCCGTTGGATGTGGGAATCGTTCACGGGGACCGAGGCGGGCGCCCTGCGCCTGGAGCAGAGCGTCGGGCTGGACCTCGCCCACGAGGCCCGCCAGCAGCTCCCGCTCGACCCCGACCCGCGCACGCGCCAGACCCTCGACGAGCTTGGCTACCGGCTGTCCGCCTGCGTGGCGAACAAGCTGCGGTCGTTCCATTTCGACGCTTTTACCGGCGGCGAGCCCAACGCCTTCGCGCTGCCGGGCGGCTTCATCTTTATCAGCCGCTCGATCATCGACCTGTGCCGCTGGGACGCGAGCGAGGTGGCGTTCATCCTCGCCCACGAGATGGGTCATGTCATCCGCGGCCACGCCATCGAGCGGATCGTTGCCAACTCGGCCATCTCCTTCGCCTCCCGGGCCACGCCGGTCCGCGGCGTCCTGGCCGGCTGGCTGCGCAACGTGGGCGTCCAGTACCTCCAGACCGCCTACTCGCGCGACCACGAACTGGAGGCGGACCGCCTGGGCCTGCGGCTGGCCCGCGCCGCCGGCTTCGACCCCGAAGGTCCCATCCGCCTGTTCTCGCGCCTGGCCGACCTGAAAAAGTCGCCCGACCCCATCGACCTGGGCCAATACTTCTCCTCGCACCCCACCGCCGAGGTTCGCATCCAGACCCTCCGCCGCGACCTCCAGCGACACCGGCCGGAGGCCGGCAAATCCGAAGCACGAATATCGAAATCCGAAACAAATCCGAATAGCCAATGATGGAAAAACCGCAAAACGCGTAATGCAACCCGCATGGCGCGCCCGAGGCCGGTAGGGTGGGCTGTGCCCACCGCTTGTCTAAATCAACGATAGCCGAAAGAAGCAGGCGAACGCCGAAAAAACAGCCTTGGAACCGCCGAAAATGCGGCTGTTTCAACGGCAACGGCCGTTCACAAGCCGTTCATGAGCACTTTTTCCTGGATTTTCCATTGACCTTGGCCGATAGATTTCGTATAGACAATGTAAGGGCAATGTGTTGACTTTGTTAGGATAGCCGGAGGGCGGGAGGTCGAAATGAGTAACTCAGCAACGATTCAGGTAAGAGTGGATGAACCGACAAAGAAGCAGGCAAAGAATATTCTGAATGCGCTTCATCTCTCGATGTCTGAGGCCATTTGCCTGTTTCTTCGCCAAGTGGTTCTGCACCGCGGTATTCCGTTCGAGATCAAGATTCCCAACGAGCTGACCGAGAAAGTCCTCAGAGAGTCAGAGGAAGGCGTGGACCTCCATACGGCCTCCACAGTAGATAAACTCTTTGAGGAACTCGACGCTTGATTTTCTGGACAGGTCAGTTCAAGAAGGACTACAAGCGGATAAAGAGGCAGGGCAAAGACCTCACGGATTTACGGTCAGTCATTGAGATGCTGGCGAGACGCCAACCATTGCCGCCCAAGCATCGCGATCACAATTTGTCCGGCCGCTGGCACAAACACCGCGACAAGGTCTCCTGACGATGCGCAAAAAGCAGCCGGGATGGGTGCAACCGTTGACGGTTGCGCCCGTCCCGGCGATAGATCCCATCTTGCCCGTCCCAGGCAGTCATTGATAACCCGGCCAAGGGACGGTCGCGGCACGAGGTCCCAACGCTATTCGCCGCCTGGCGCCGGTTTGGTCAGGTAAATATCGTCGACGAAGACCATGCCTGCGTCGCCGGCTACCGGATTGTCCCGGTCGCCGATACCAATCATCATCTTCTGCACCGCCGCCAGGTTCACGCCCGTATCGGCAAAGTCATTGAGCGGGATCTTCCACTCGACCCATTGCTGCGCCTTCACGACCTCCGGGTCGGGATGAACGGCGACGCCCGTGTGGTTGGCGTTATCCCGCAGTGCCACGTACAGCCGATCGGCCGCCCCCGGCACGGCTTTGGCGAGCCGGGCCGTGCCCCACAGATTGGGACGGTGGGGGTCTCCGGTCGGGAGATGCCAGGCGAGCTGGGAATCCATGCCCCCCCCGTCGTCGTCATCGTCAAATACGACATCCATCCCGATCAGGCGACCTGCTTGCGGCCGCACGCCGATCATCGTCGTCCACGGCAGCTTGATCTCCACGCGATACCCCGAATCCGTGGTGACCACCCCGTATTGCACGCCCGTCAGGCTGTCCGGCGAACGATACCATTCGACGGGTGTTTCCACCACCCCGTGGTTCCAACGGAAGCAGTACTGATAGTCATTCTGGCCGTCCTGAGTCGTGTTCTTGCTGTTGTCTCCGTCGATGAAGACCTCTACACGGTCATCGAGCCATCCTTGGGCGGGGTCCGAGTCCTGCACCAGCGTGGCATCATTGACATCGACGAGCACGTACAGGCTCTCGTCGTCGTACAACACGCGGAACAGTCCGGAGGCATCAGCGAGCCCGGTCGGGGCCGTGCCGTTGATGGTGGCTTTGATGTACTGCACCGACGCCTGCAACCACGCTTCGTCCACCTGGCCATCCAGCACGGGCGGCGTGCTTACGCGGGGAATCTCGAAGTCCAAATCCCTGCCCCGGACGTGGAGGGTCACTGTGTCGACCCCGTTCGCCGTCCAGTCCTCCGCGGGGGCAAATGCCCGTTCGGCCTCGCTATAGAAGGGCGCGATGATGTTGTTGTAATCCAGCGGCATGGATTGCAGGCCCCCGTGCACGATGGTCTGCTCGGCAAACGGCGGATCCCAGTAACCCACGGTAGAACCGGTGCCGTTCGTGAGCCCGTCGATCCAGGTCTCATAGATGCGGGTGCCTTTGCCCTCCTCATCGTTGTAGCTCTCGAAGTCATCGATGGTCACCCACGTGGTGAAGCTCCAGACCGGACCGGCCTGGAGGCCGCCGAGCGTAACCTCGTCCACTCTCCAGAAGTACGTCGTGGCGCCCTGGAGGTCACCGGGCGTGAACGCCGTTTCGTCCCTCGGCAGCAGACCCTTATCCGCGCCGGCCGCCGCCTGACTGACCGCGTCCTGGTCGTCGCTGAAATACACGTGATGCTGCGTGGCGCCCTGGCCGGGCAACCACGTGAGGACAGGGGCGGGCGCGGCATCGTTGGCCCCATCCGCCGGGCTGGGATGATAGGCCGTCAGGGCCTGCGTCATGAACATCCAGACATCGCCGGTGTGAATAGTGACACCGTCCCTGTCGATTTCGTCGACACGCCAGAAGTAGACCGTTGCCGGCTGGAACCCGACGGTGTAATAGAACGTAGTGTTGGGATAGCTTGGTCCCACAAGTTGTTCCGGCCCAAGCTCCGGGGTCATGCCCAGATAGACGTTGTGGAGGGCCGCCGTGCTTCCTGCGGTCCACCTCAGCAGGGGCATGCTCGGATTCACGTCCATCGCCCCGTCCGCCGGATTAGGAGCGCTGGCCTTCTGCTGACCCCACGAAGTGACACACACGCCCAGTACGGCGACCGCGAACACCAAACACGCTGCTCTCTTACCCATACTCGTCCTCCTTCCAAACGGATGTGATTGCCCGAAATGGTGTGGCCCCCGAGCGCATACCAGGGACCACCGTCACACACGCCGGCTCGACGGTGCCGGGTTTGACCCGACCGGGGAGCGCAAGCGTGATTTGCCTCACCGCGTCATTTACCTCCTTCCATAAGCCGGGACTTCCCATTTGACCTCATAGACTTTGCTCCCGCACGGTATACACTCTATGATACCCGCGCACGGTGTCCGATGTCAATAGCTCTGGTGACGCGCTTGCCCGTTTTCGGAGAATTGAAGGTTTTCCGGTATGCGCCCACAAGGCGACGGAGCCATTCGGTACGTTCGCCCGCCTGCCCCCCCGACGCGGGACACCAGCCGGACCAGCCGCAAACGCCTGTTGAAGAGGGCCGACGCTGATGCGCAGGCTCACATCGCAAATCGCAGCTTATGCACTGCCGTGCTTCGTAGCAACGGCTCTGTTCGCCTGTGCCGGGGGCTTCTCGTTCGCAGGCCGAATGTCTCGCTTCACTCAGGACGACGAGGGCGAGGGCGTCGCCGCGAAACATGGTCGCACACCCGTCGGAGGTCTTGGGCCCGGTCGTTGCGGTAGGTGGGATGGGGCCGTGTTACACAGACACGGAGGTGGGGGTCCGTTGCGGCGGATGGATGTTCGGGTCGGTGCCACTGCGGTCGAGAAACAGTTGGGCCCAGATTTCGAGGGCCATGGGCGTCCACAGTCGCCTGGCGCCCTTTCCCGGCGTGGCGCGGCACTCGTGCCACCAGCGGCGGACCACCGGCTCCTGCAGCCAGCCGCGGCGCTGCATGCCGGGCAGAAGCTGGTCCTCCATCATCTCGGCAAATCGTGGCTGAGCGAAGTAGTCGCTCAGCGGCAGGAAGAAGCCGCACTTCGGCCGGTAGACGAAGGCGTCGTCGAAGGTCCGGCGCGCCAGCTCTTTGAGCGCGAGCTTCGTGTTGCGGGCGGGCCCCCGCGCCGCCAATATGCGGGCCCGCACGAGATGCTCGATAGGAAGAGACCGGACGAAGGAGACGAGCTCCCGGTCGAGAAACGGAACGCGGGTCTCGAGGGAATGGGCCATGGTCATCTTGTCCTGTCGGACCAGCAGATCGACCATGTAGGTCTGCATGTCGTACTTCAGGCAGTTGCTCAGATAGTCCCCCTGTCCCTGTGCGAAGATGGCGCGCCGCACGTCCATGGCACGTTCGAAATTCGCCTCGGGCCTGACTTCCATCAGTCTGCGGGGCGACAGTCCTGTTTGGGAGAGAATGAAGGCGTCCGCCGGAGGCAGTCGGCATTTGAGCCGGCGTGCCGCCCGGGCGCCCGGGCCGGGGATGCTTGCCAGCACTCGCAGCCACGGGCCCACCCGCTGTCGAATCGCGGCCTCGTAGAACCGCTCGTAGCCGCCCAGGAGCTCGTCGGCGCCCTCGCCGCTCAGCAGGACCGTGACCCTGGGGCGGGCGCGCTCCGCCAGCAGGTAGATTCCGATCGAGCTGGGGACGTTCAGGGGCTGGTCCAGGTGCCACGTCGCCCGCGCGAGATGGTCCAGGACGTAGGGCTCGTCGAGTTGGAAGCTGTGCCTGCGGACCGGTACGGCTTGCGCCACTTGCGACATCCACGGTTCCTCGCAGTAGGCGGTCTGGCGCATGACGATGGAGAAGACATCCAGGTCTCCCGGAACGTGGGGCCGCGCGTAGAGAGTGACCAGCGTGGAGTCGATCCCGCCCGACAACTGACAGCCGATTCTGACGTCGCTCACCAGCCGGGACGTGACGCTCTTGTGAAGCAGGGCGTCCAGCTCATCGATCACGCTGCGCTGATCCCCGCCTACCTTCTCGGTGAAGTCCGGGATTTGCCAGTACCTGTACATCTGCCGGCCTCCCAGGGTGAGCCGAAGCCGATGGCCGGGCGGGAGCTGCCGGACGCCTTCGAGCAGGAAACGCTCGCCGGCGCAGTAGCGGAAGGTCAGGTACTCATCGAGCGCGTCCGCATCGACCCGCGCCCGGAACTGCGGATGCAAGAGGAAAGATTTGACCTCGGAGGAGAAGAGGAACGTGTGCTCCTGCTGCACCCAGTACAACGGCTTGATGCCGAACGGGTCGCGTGCGAGGTGAATTTCCCCTTGCCTGAGGTCGACAATGCACATGGCAAACATGCCTTCGAGACAATCCAGCATGCGGACCAGGCCGAGGTGCTCGTAGAGATAGAGCAGGACTTCGGTGTCGGTGCGGCTGCGGAACCGGAACCCGGCCGATTCCAACTGTTCCCGGTGCTCAGCAGCGTTGTATATCTCGCCGTTGAACGCGATCAACACGCTGCCTTCGGGATTGGCCATGGGCTGGCGGCCCCGCTCGGAGAGATCGATGATGGCGAGGCGGTTGAACCCCACGGCCCCTTCGAACCCGCCATGGCAGTGCTCCCACGCACCATTCCCGACCTCGCGCGATTGCCCGCTTTTGAGGGAGAACAGGCGCAGGGCTTGGTCATCCGGCCCGCGATGGCGCTGGATATCCATCATCCGTCTCAGGATGACAGGGTCGGCGGGGGCCCCATTCAGATTGTAGTAGCCGGCGATGCCGCACATACCTGCGATTCCACAAAGCGATCTCCCGGCGGGCGCAACGGCCCGGCAAGAAGGGCGACAAGTGACGCGCGACGGGAGTCAAGCCGTGTACAGGGCACGCACCGCTGCCAACCTGCCCTGTGCCACCGTCACTTCGCGATTGGCGTAAGGACAATACTCCGGTAGCTGACGCCCGTGTGGTCGCCCTGAAGGTAAATCGGGCCGGGCTTGAATTCGTCGGACCACAGGGCGCCGCCGGTACAGCCGAGCAGCGGCTCGTTGTCGATAATCACGACGTCGTTCAGTTTCACCGTCACGTGCCGGTCGACGAGCGTCATCTCCAGGGTCTGCCACTGGCCGGGCGGCTTCTCGGCGCTCACCCGGGGCGTGATCCGGCTGTAAATGCCGCCCATGTTGTGCGAGTCGAGGCTCCGGCCGAAGGAGTCACAGACCTGCACCTCGTAGATGCCGCGCAGGTAGACGCCGCTGTTTTCCCCTTTGGCGACCTTCACCTGGAGCTTCAGGTTGAAATCCTCGAACTGGGCGACGGTGCGGAGATTGCCGTAAGAGATGTGAGGCTGGCCTTCCTGCTGAACAGGACGGTTGACGAGAACTCCGTCTTCGACGGCCCAGCCGTTCTTCTGGTTTGGGTTGGTCAGCGTCCACCCGTCCAGATTCTCGCCATTGAACAGCGCGAGGGGCCCGCCGAACTTGAGCCTGGACAGGTCCGGCCTCGGCGGCAGTGGGGGGATGCGCCGGCCGGTGAAATCCGCCGGCCTCGTCCGGGATCCGTCCGGGCGTTTGGTGACGGTGGTCAGCTTAAGGCGGTCGCCGGTGACCGTCACCGTGATGGTCTCGGTGGAGGTGCTCTTGGTGACCTGACCGGCAGCGTCCCGTCGCCGGGCTACGTGAATTCGTGTCNNGTGTCAGGACGAGCCTGTCGCCGTCCATGCGGGTGTCGTTCACAGGCACGACACTGCCGCCACCCCACAGAATGTCGGCGGCGAGTGTGCCGTCCTTGTCGCTGACGGCGAGCCAGCCGGCGGCGCCGCCGGGAATGGTCAGCGCCCAGCGTCCAAGGTAGGGATTAGCGGTTTCGGCGATGCAAAGCGATGTGCCGGTGATGGAAATGCCCAGGAGGACCAACGCGCGACGAGTGCCTGTAGCCATAAGAAGTACCCTTTCAGATTCATGAACGTGACTCCGATTGCCCACAAGGATAGCGGTTCGCCCGCGACAGTTCAACAGGCTGCTGTGCGAAGATGCTTCTGGCGCTACAACTTCTTTCGGCAGCGCCACAAGGCACGGCTCAAGGGCTGAGGCAGGTGAAAAAAATATTCGTGAAAATCCGAGCTCGTGGCCGATAATAGAGCAGAAGGATATCCGTGTTGCCTGCAGTCTCACAACGGACCGGCCCTCGACAAACTGCGAGCCGGTTTAGGCTGTATCAGGTGGACGGAGTCTTGGCGCCCGAGCAAGGGCCGGTGGTTCTAATGGTTCCGACTGATGGCATTGTTGGGGTGCCGAAGCATAGTGGTGTTCGATTGAGGCATAAGGAGGCCTGTAATGGGTCAGAACAAGACCGCAAGAAATACCGCTGCGGCGACGGTCGGCAAGATTCAATCCGGTGGCGCCACGGCCACCGCGCCCCGTCCCACCGGCACGAAGAAGACAAGCCGGGCCGGCAAAGGCCCGATGGTCGCTCACGACCAGATCGCCCGCCGGGCACATGAGATCTGGATAACAAAGGGTTGCACGCCCGGCCAGGAAGAACAGAACTGGCTTGAAGCGGAGAGACAACTGAGGGCCGAGCTGGCACGCAGGTAACGCGCTCGCCCGCTACCGCAAGCGACACACGAACGGCGGGACGGGCTGTACCTGTCGGTCCCGATCGTGAGGTGACTATTTTGAGACCACGCACGGAGGTGGTCTGCGCGGGATCCGCGGAGGCCGTGCGTTGACCGCAAAGAGTGCGGTTACTCCCGTTGTTCAGGTTTGCATACCGGATTCGTACCGGCATCGTGGCGGCAAGGGGTTGCGCGCGAAGGTTGCAGCCCCGATCAGGGTCATTGGTGACGCGGGGTTAGAGCGTCTTTCGGCAGCGCAGCCGTGAGACCAGGCAGGCGCCGAAGCTGTTCGGAAGAACGGCACCGGCTGCGGGAGCGGCCGGAATGCCCGCCGTGAAGCCGTGCCAATACTCCGGCGTGACGCAGGTCCAGCTAATTGAGTTGAATCCCCTGGGGCGGGATCGTGCCGTGCCCTGTGGCTTGGGACCTGGAGCCTATCGGGGCGGACTGCCACAGCCTTTCGGGGCAGGCTTGTATCCGCGCGGCACGACCTGGACGAGGATAGTGCCGGTGGTGCTTTGGGGTCGGGCATTCGATGGGTTGTCGGTGACCCGCACGACGATGGCCGCGATTCCCGGCTGTCTGGGTGTCCAAAGCAGCGTGTAGGCGGACACCTTCGGCCTGTTGACAAGCTGCACGCCCTCGGGCCCGGCGACGATTTCCGCCGTCGCCGGATCACCTTCCGGGTCGAACCACGTGCGCGTGTGGGTCAGCCTTTGCCCGACCTCCACGCGCAGCCAGCCGAGGTACCGGCCGACGATCAGGTTCGGGTCCACCTCGAAGGGACAATCCTCGACATTCGGATACTTCGGCTCCTGGTACGGGCCGCTGCCGCCGACCAGCAACGGCAACAGGACCACGATGCTCGCCAGAGTTCGCCTGTTGGAGTCCGGTTTATCGCTCTTCATATCTCGTGCCTGTCTCGACCGGGCGGCCGATGCGACCGTTGCTGCTGTTGGCGTCCCGACTCGATCCTGCGCAGGATCTCGTCAAAGACCGGCCGACTGCCGCCGGGTCTATTGTACCATTCGATCGTGCCGGGCCCAAACGGCTCGCGAAAAACTGTCGCCGGTGCAGACTTTTTTGAACAGGGGGTGGCGTCGACGTCGGGAGAGGGTAAAATAGGTGCCGTTGACGGTCCATGGTCGTTTTATCACGCAGACACGGATTCAGCAGGGGGTGACGGCAGATGGCGGTCTGCAGGGAGAACTCGATTCAAGTGGGGCGGCGGCTACGGACCTTCGCGTTGTGGCTGCTGTTGCTGTTACTGGCGGTCGGGAATGCACCGTCGCCCGGGGGCGGCTCAGGGTGCGCCACCCGGCTTGCCGGAACCGGGGACAAACAGGAAGATCGTGCGGAGGGTCAGGCGGGCGGCGAGCCGAATGAGCCGGAGCGGCGGCAGCGCGATCATCCGGCGTTTGCGGAGCGGGTCGAAGAGCGACGGCGGATGGTGACATATCAGATTGAGGCGCGCGAGGTCAGAGACCCGAACGTTCTGCGGGCCGTGCGAGTGGTACCGCGACATGCTTTCGTGCCCGGCGAGCAGCAGGCACACGCGTATGAGGATCGGCCGCTGCCGATCGGGCACCAGCAGACGATCAGCCAGCCGTACATCGTGGCCTTTATGACCGAGGCCCTGCAGCTCGACCCGAACTCGGTGGTGCTGGAGATCGGGACGGGGTCGGGCTATCAGGCGGCGGTGTGTGCCGAGATTGCCCGGGCGGTCTATACCATCGAGATTGTCGAGCCGCTGGCGCGGTCGGCCGCCGAGTTGTTGAAGAAACTCGGCTATGGGAATATCCACGTGCGGGCCGGCGACGGCTACCACGGCTGGCCCGAACGGGGGCCGTTCGATGCCATCATTGGCACCGCCGCGGCCCGGGAAATCCCGCCGCCACTGCTCGAGCAGTTGAAAACGGGTGGGCGGATGATTCTGCCGGTGGCGGGAGAGTTCGGCTTGCAGTACTTGATCCTCGTGACGAAGGACGAGCGGGGCCGGGTTCACAAGACCAACGTGATGCCGGTCCTGTTCGTGCCGATGACCGGCCGCATTCAGCAGGAGCGGTAGTGCCACAGCGTGACTCGATGTCGAAAGACAAGCTCTTGCTCCAAAATCCGAAATGCGAAGCAGGAAATCGGAAACGAGCACGAATGGCCGAAATTCAAAACCCCGAACGGCTCTGCCGCGTGGCGACCGTATTTCGATCGTTTGGATTGTCGTACTTCGGATTTGTTTCGGATTTCCGGTTTCGGCTTTTGAATCTGACTGCACGGCACAAACATGGGTGCGGAGAGGCACGACGTCTACGTGTGAATCCACCTCACGCCGGGGGTTGGAGTCAGCACCACATCCTCAGGGCTTGGGGCAGGACCTTGAAGTGGAAAGTGGTGCCTTTGCGGTAGATATTGCCGTCCACCTGGGCGTAGCGTTCACGTTGCGTCGTGATGCGGACCTCGCGCCCCTGGCGGTAGAGGCCGAGCTTGTTCTCGTAGAGGAACGCAGTGGCGAGGCTCTGGACGATCTCGCCCCAGCCGGAGTTGACGGCCAGCAGGTGCAGCCAGCCGTCATCGAAAACCGCGTTCGGCACGACCTTCATCTTATACCCGTAGTAGGGGATCTTCGTCACGATGGCCGTGACGGCGTTGGGCACGACGAGCTCCTCGCCGTCCAGCGATATGGACATGTCGGTTCGCTCCAGGTCGGCGAAGAACGAGCCGAAAGTCGCCATCGCATACGCCGGCGGACCCTTGATGCCGCTCTCGCGCAGCGACTCGCGGCGATTGATGATGTCGGCCTCGAGCCCGACGCTGCTCATGAAGGCCCGGCGCGATTCGTCGCAGAGGATCAGATCGAAGAGGCGAAGCCGGCCTTCCTTGATCCGTCGGGCGGCCCGCGTGAGTTGCGGCGGCAGCCCCAGCGCGTACCCCAGGGCGCAGCCCGAGCCGAACGGCAGGTAGGAGAAGACGGTATTGCTGTCGAGCGCGTTGATCGCATCGGACATGGTCCCGTCTCCGCCGGCCACGACCAGGACCTCCACCTCGCGGGCCAACTCGGCCGCACACTGCATGAACTCCTCCCGGGACCGGGTGTCCAGACCCCGGATCTCACAATCACCCAGGACCTCCCTGACGGCCTCCAGCGTTCGCACCTTTCGGTTGATATTCGCGGGGCCCGCCGTCGGATTCACGATCATGCCGAATCTCACGTCCCGATAGGCTCCATTCACACTCGTGCAGGGTCTGTCACTTGTCTGATTGTTTACGGCCCGCCCGGCCTCCCATCCCAAGCCGGACCCAGGCATTATACGAGCGTGCACCGCCTTCGGCAAGCATCTTGCGCCAACCGGGC
>JABAOC010001828.1_pt1 | contig 21724 bp, 27 predicted proteins | sample 7062161 | NCBI WGS metagenome assembly JABAOC01 (sample SAMN14538625, study PRJNA623070) | marine sediment metagenome | biome: marine biome [ENVO:00000428]; feature: marine pelagic biome [ENVO:01000023]; material: deep marine sediment [ENVO:00002113] | place: India: Gulf of Khambhat ... | reverse complement strand
TAAATACTCCCATAACTTAGCGATTACAATGAAGTAATTCAGAAGCTGAGAGAATTGGGTTGTGATGCAGTTGTTTTAGGATGTACCGAGATATCTTTACTGATTGACCCAAATGATTGCCCTTTGCCAACGCTTGACTCTACACGGTTACTTGCCATGGCGGCATTAAATGAAGCTGTTAAGAAGTTTTCTTAATAGGCATCAAAAAGTTTGTATGATTTTATGTGTTATACTTCAGTATTCTGATCAACAATCTATTGGATTAAAATGAACGCTCATGAAAATATTCCATTAATGATTCGTGAAGTCTCACTTGATGGAATCCAACAATGGTCACAGTTTGGACTCGCGACAAGGGAGCGTTGGGATTTTCGACTGTGACACGAACTCACTCAACCTTCAAACCAAGTTTCGAATTATATTTTGAGGATACTTGGCTTGGAATTCACTGCTTCAACAGGATTAATGAAGAAAATGTCTTCGATGAGGAATTTGCTGTAGAACTTCTTGAGTATATAGAAACCGAATGTAAACTTAACAATCAAGAATAATGAAAGAAAAATTTACAAAACACAATGCTGAACAGGATGCTAACAGTTCATTTTGTAAATATTACCACAGTTCTTGGAATCTAAAAAAGAGTTTTTACAGAAAACTTTGTCTTTTCTCAGACTGGGTAATTAATCAGCTAAAAGAAAAAGACTTTATAATGAAGCACTCAAGTTCGAACAAGGGATTTTTCACAATAATTGCTACTAAAAGTATCTCATAAGGTTGCATGTTAATGTTTAAAAAATACTGGGTGTTCTTGGCCACCTTCGTCGGAATTACATTAATTCAAAGCATCAGTGTTACGGCAAGACTTTGTATTGAGGACCCTTCACCGATACAGAATATTGTAGTACTTCTTGGATTGTTGATTACTGGTTGGGCAGGCTTGATTAGCATTCGAAAACTGCGAGTACGTTTGTGGCATCTCTCATTGCTGGGATTTGGGCTTTCGTTTGGAACTCACTGGGCACTACCCATCTTTCATAAGGGAATGGACATTCTAAATTTATTCTTTATCAACTCGATCATTATGGCAGTAACGACTCTCTTAGGAGGATGCTTAGCTTTTGGATTTGGATGGATTACTAGGAGGTAACAGGTTAAAATAGATGAGCACCGGAGTGACTAAAAAGTACTATACCTGATCGCTATTCCATTCTGCTTCATGGCACTAGGCAGCTACAGAAGTTATCAATTATTATAGATCAAGGATAAATATCAAATTAGGAGGAACGAAACAAATGAAACAACAATTTTACTTTCATTACAAACAGTTTTTGATTCTCTATTTTTTATGTAACTTACTGTTTGGTGTCTGCTTATTAGCCTCAGAAAAATTAAACAATGCTATCGAAAAACTTAAGCTTAATGTAGAAAATTATCCAGACTCTCCAAATACATACGATCGCTTAGGAGAGGCATATATGCAAAATGGACAAACGGACTTAGCAATCATGAATTATAATAAATCATTGGAATTAAATCCAAATAATGAAAATGCAACAAAAATGATTGATCTTCTAAATGTGCAACTGGAAAAAAATAATAAAGATGGCGATTTTAGAGACATTTTAATACTTTCAGCAGTTCTTTTTTGTGTTGTTTAAATAATCTGTTAAAATTTTATTAAAAAATCTCGCGGTTTTACATTAACGTTTTATGCAATATTTTCAGGAGTAGTAATGTATCTCATTCTAGTGATATTTGGAAGATGAACAACCAAAATCCAAAATATCTCACACCAATAGATTTAAAGTATGGAGGCACACAAATGTACGTAGTCAAATTAAGTTCTTGTTTTTGGATAACACTATTTCAGACAATTCTAATTTCTTCTCAATGCCTTACTCAAGAAATCGGAAGTAGTGATCATATTTTTGAAAAAAGAAAAGTTCTTTCAAAGCAATTTCAGAAGGAAATTATAACGGTGACTGAAAAAGTACATGTTGCGGTTGGATATGGCGCATCCAATTCAGTGTTAATCGACGGAGTGGATAGTTTAATCATAGTGGACACAATGTTAGGCACCGAAGCAGCCGAGAATGTTCTCGCTGCATTTCGTAAGATAACCGATAAACCTATCAAGGCCATAATATTTACTCATAGTCACAGTGACCATATCGGTGGAGCATCAGTATTCGCAAGAGACTCCAATCCGGAAATTTATGCCAGAAGTACAATAAAAAACGCGCTTTCTGGATATGAAAATCTCCGTGACATTATGAATATTAGAGCGCGTAGGCAATTTGGCTCAGATTTGCCCCAGGCTGAAAAAATAGCCGGAATAGCTCCAGTTTATCGGCCGCTGGGTGGTATTGGTGAAGGAAAATTAACACCTACTCATATCATCCATGAGGGACGTAAAAAAACAAGAATGGCGGGAATCAATCTGGAGTTTGTTGCAGCGCCTGGCGAGACAGACGATCATCTCTATATATGGCTTCCAGAAGAAAAAGTGCTCATTTGTGGTGATAACTATTATTTTTCCTTTCCTAATTTGTATGCAATACGAGGTACTCAGTACCGTGATATTTCAAAATGGGTAAATAGTCTGGATAAGATGATTCAAGAAGACGCTGAATATCTGATTTCGGGCCATGCTCGCCCTATTATTGGAAAAGAAAATGTTCATAAGGTTTTGACTGATTATCGTAACGCAATAAATTTTGTTTTAACCGAAACGTTGAAAGGAATGAACGAGGGTATGACACCGGATGGACTTGCCCAATCGGTCAAGCTACCTGAGGATCTCGCCAGTAAAGATGATTTACAGGAGTTTTATGGAGTGATTGAATGGTCTGTAAGATCAATTTACAGCGGATATTTTGGCTGGTTTGATGGCAATCCCACAAATTTATTTCCATTATCACCTGTTGAAGAGGCAAAGAGGATCTTGAGCATAGTTGGTTCTGAAGAAAAATTATTAAATAAAGTTGAAACAGCCATCACTGAAAAAGATTATCAATGGGCATGTCAACTGGCAGACTATTTCATTGCCCTTGAGCCTGAATCGAAGGATGCAAAATTATTAAAAGCAAAAGCGTTGCTCGCATTGGCGGAGGAACAGATGAGTTCCAATGCCCGACATTACTACCTTTCGGTAGCCAAAGAATTAATGGAAGAAGTCAATCCTTGACTAAATTGAGTATGATGTATTTCCGATGCTATAATTTTACTAATAAGTCAAGAACACAAGGTTTAATGATTATCTTTGTGTCGCTATAGCGATATATATACTTTCGTTTTAGGTGATTGAATGAAGAATATAGTTCTTTTTTCAATTCCATCAATAATATGGGGTTCCACCTGGTTGGCAATAAAGTTTCAGCTTGGAGCTGTCGATCCTTTGGTTTCAGTTTTTTTTGCAGGTTAATGCTGGCTTCAATAATTCTTTATATAATCAAAAAAACAAATTACCGGTTATCCAGACTAATGCCTATGGTATGCTTTACGGCGCGTGTTTAATGTTGGTACTGGCTTTAATAACAGGTGAATCCATAACATTTGATTGGTCAGTTCCCTATATCATTTCATTAGTCTATTTAGCAATATTTGGTTCGGTCATTGCTTTTGGAAGTTATTTATCTTTGCTTGGCAAGATCGGCGCTGATAAAGCTGGTTATGTATCTGTTATTATTCCAATTTTTGCGCTAGTACTGTCAACCATTTTTGAGGATTATCAATGGAGTGCGGTTGCGTTAATTGGAGTGGTGTTTATTACTATAGGCAATATTATGATCTTGAGAAAAGAACATGTTAAAGCCTAAAAATTATTTGTGGTTGGATTTGCAGGAATGACATTTTCACCTATCTGGTTAGTTTGTCATTCCTTTGAAAGCGGGAATCTATATATGTTGCAGGCGATTTGACGAAAAGAATCGCTCCATTTAGAAAAAAGAAATAAACGGAAATTAAAATAGGAGAAAAAACAATGAATAATCATTTTATTTACACATTATTAATAATCGTGTTTTGTATTTCATTAACCAACTGTACAAAGGAGAATAAAGACATGCAAATTGAATCTGAAGAAACCATTAAAAAAGTAATTGAAGAAGCATATATTAATGGTATTCATGGCACCCAAGATAAAAATCTTGTTAGAAATGGATTTCATAAAGATTTTAATATGTTAGTTCTACAAGATAACAACATTGACAAAGTTGATGTTGATGAATGGTTAAAAAGAATAGAAAAAATGAAAATGGATAATCCCCAATTATGGAACGCTAATACAACATATAAATTTGTTTTAGTAGATTCTACTGGTAATTCACCAGTTGCAAAATTGGATGTGTATAAGGGGTAAACTCATTTTTCAACGGACTATATGTTACTTTATAAATTTGAAGAAGGTTGGAAAATAGTTTCAAAGATATTTAATATCCCACAAAATTAATAATACTAGCTTAATAAGGTTACTGACAAATAATTTCTTTTTTCCTTATTGTTCATTTAAAAAACAAGCTCCCAAAAAGTAAAAAGAAAGCTTAAGGATATGTTTGTAAAATTAGGTAAATCTGTTGATGTTGTATGGATGCAGAAACAATTTTATGGAGCGCAGTTGTAAAAAATGAAACTTGCAATAGCTCTAGCACTGGGTGCTTATATTTTTTTTGGGTTACATCCAATTTACTGGAAGCTTCTGCAGCACGTTCCTTCCCTTGAGATAGTATCATTTAGAATTGTGTCGTCATTTGTTTTTTTTACAATTATTATTTCTTTACGTAATGAATGGAAGGAATTAACAAGAAAAATAAAAAGAAGTAATAATAATGCGATTCTGTTCATACCGGCTTTGCTAATTGGTTCTAATTGGGCTTTATATATCTGGGCAGTGAATGCAGGTTTTATTATTGAAACAAGTTTAGATTATTTTATAAGCCCTTTGATTAGTATCTTTTTAGGTGTGATATTTCTTCACGAAAGTCTAAGATTATTTCAGTGGGGTGCAGTATTGATTGCCGGAGTTGGAGTTTTAATAATGACTTTCATTTACGGACAATTCCCTTGGATTTCACTTTACCTTGCCGGGACTTGGGGAGCATATGGATTACTTAGAAAAAAATCTCCTCTCAATTCAGTTGAAGGACTGACACTTGATACAGCATTGCTTTCGCTGCCGGTGATAATATATCTCATATTATTAGCATCAATCGGTACCAATTCAATCTTAATCGACTTGACAACAAGCCTACTATTAGTTGGTTCCGGTTTGATAAGCGGATTCCCATTAATTCTATTTATTACCGGCGCAAGAATAATAAACCTCTCTTTGTCAAGCATTTCGTATTGGATTGTTTACAATGCTCACAAATATCATGACTACTATCCATTTTTTAGGACTCTTTACAGTGGTTGTTCCTCCGAGTATAACTTTGGTGGTCAAAGCTATATTAATCATCGTGTTGCCAGTTATTTCGTGGATGTGGTTTTCAATTGTAGCTGTTGTTTTTTCATTGAACAGATTCCGGCAAATATATGTGCAATTCCAAAAGTGTATTGATTTAATATTTGGTACATTGATGATAACTCTTGGTCTTAAGCTTATGTTTTCAAGCAAATAAAGTAGCCTTAATATGCTCTTGGAAAAGATTCCATACTTGGAAAAGACGATAGATATAAATGTAGAACTATTAACCAATGAATGAAGGATGGCCTGCTGTTAGCAACGTAAATTCAGTAGTCCTAAACTGACAACGTTAAGCGTAGTGGGAATATTATTATGATAAGCGATGGAATAATCACAATTCAAAATACAGAGTATGATGAGTTGAACCGTATTTACATAATGGAGCAAGATCCGGATACTAAACCGTTTATTTGTTCGTATCCGTTAAAAAAACATCGACGGGAGTATAAAGAAGAGAATATTATATATAAAAGTATCTATACTGCATCACGTCAACTTGTCGGTTTTATTCTTTTTGCTCTGGATAAGGATGGATTTAGCCTCGAATTAAAAAGGATAGTAATCAACGAAAAAGCTGAAGGTTATGGGAAGAGAGCAATATCATTGGTTGATAAAATAGCTGAGAAAGAATTTGGACGAACACGCATTTGGCTGGATGTTTATGAGGACAACGTTCGGGCTCTACATATCTACGAAGCAAATGGATATTGTCATATCCGTTCGACTCATAATGTTGGTAAAAGATTAAGGATTTATGAAAAAAACATAATACAAGCATGAAATTTGGAAATAATAGATTGAAAGATTAGAGGATGGATTCTCTGAAATTGATAAATTTAAAAACCAAACAAGCCTATAATTTAGCGGCTCAGAGATATCACTACCTTTTCCACAGTGAGATGAAAGAGAAGGAGTTTGATCAAAGACTTCTAGATTCTTTGCAGATCGTTTTAATGAGGATTCAGTAATCTGTGATGTTGGCTGTGGACCATCAGGACATATTGGCAGGTATCTATTTAAAAAAGGAATTCAAGTTGTTGGTGTTGATATATCAGACAAATGTGTTGAAATGTCACGGCAGTATAATCCTCAAGTGTAGTTTGAATGTGGAGATATCAGCAGACTGACATTTGATGATAGTTCATTTGATGGAATCATATCTTATTATTCAATAATTGATACCTCAAAGAGATATGTAAAAAGAATTTTTAACGAATTTTACAGAGTTCTAAAGCCAAATTGTTACTTATTGGTTGCAGTTAAGGCAGGGACAACCGAAGGATATATCTACGATCTACTGGGAATAAAAACCGAAATCTACTTTACGCTGTTCACGAAGGAAGAAATTGCCAGATATTTCGAAGAAGTCGGATTTCTTCTGGAATTTATCGAGAAGCGAAATCCCTATGATTTTGAAATTAATAATGAGAGAATATTCGCCATTGGTAGAAAAGTGTAGTAGTCTGCTATCGTAGTAACCAAACAAACTAATCCATTTAGAGAAACGCGTCCTTGATTTTTGCTGATTTGNNGTCCTTGATTTTTGCTGATTTGTTGATTCGTTGAAGTTTGCTGGAAATATGTATGTAATTCATTGCCGTTTTTTTATTTTAGTAATTACCAACCGCTAAATGTTCTTTAACAAATAAAATGAAGGATACATTGAGATGGTAAAAATTAGAAAATGTTATATTGAAGATATTAAATTAATCAAATACTTGCAACCGGATGGATGGAGTGATATATCGTTTTTCTTCAGATTTTATTGCATGCATAAATTCTGCTATCCTATTGTTGCATTGTCTAATAATCACATGGTTGGTGTAGCTAATGCCATAGAAAATGATCGAACAGGCTGGTTGGCACATATAATCGTTGCTCCAAAATACCGTAGAAAAGGAATTGGTAGTTTATTAACAAATCACCTTGTTGATTATTTGTTTAATAAGAATTGCAAAACACTTTTATTAATCGCTACTGAAATGGGTAAACCCATTTACAGTAAGTTGGGCTTTGAAATAGTTAGTGATTATGTATTCTTTGATTCAGGAAAAATAATGCAAAATAATCGTAACAAAAATATTCGAAAATTCCACACTTCCGATATTGATGAAGTACTAAAATTAGATCAGTATATTTCTGGTGAAAACCGTACAAATATGCTGACCCAATTCTTAAAGAATGCCTGGATTTATCAATCACAAGGACATATAAAAGGTTTTTTCTTACCGGAAATTAAAGAAGGTATGATTTTGGCATTAGATGATGAATCAGGATTAGCACTTCTAGAATTTAAACACGCAACTAATAATTGTAAAACAGTCTTGCCCGCGGAAAATATTGAAGGCCTCGAGTTCTTATTATCTCACGGTTTCAGAAAAGTAAATAAAGCTCCAAGAATGATTATGGGTGAGAAAATTGGCTGGAAACCTGAATTGATTTATAGCAGGGCCGGTGGTTTTTACGGTTAGTTATGAATAGATATGAAAACATAAACACAATCGGATTAATCGGTGGTACAGGGTGGATGTCCAATATCGAATATTATCTGCACATTACATTATTGATTCATTGGATTTTAATGAACTTGATAAAATGAGGAGTAAGAATGATATGCAAGGTGTTTATTCTCTAATTAAGGATAATGCTAATAAACGCACAGATGATGGAGATTTCAATAGGAAAAAGTAATAAATTCTATATCACTGACGTATTCGGTGAAAAACGATATTCCGGCAATCAATTGGCGACCTTCCTGAAAGCGTCTTGCCTTTCGGACACAGAGATGCAGCAGATCGCAAGAGAAATAAATTTTTCGGAAACGACTTTCATCCTGTCTGACTATCAAAAGAATGGCGGATATGATGTTCGTATTTTCAATCCTGGAGAAGAGTTCAAATTCGCAGGCCACCCAACTCTGGGTACAGCTTTTATTATCCGGAAAAATATCATTAAAAAACCTGTCAAAAAAGTTATTCTTAATCTCAAAGTAGGTCAGGTGCCTGTTCGGTTTGCGGATGATGGAACACTTTGGATGAAACAGGTTCAGCCCACATTCGGCGACACGTTGCGTCCAAATCGAATCTCATCCGTCTTAAATATAAACAAAGATGATATCGATTCACGATGGCCCATCGAAGAAGTATCAACTGGCATTCCCCACATCATCGTACCGTTGAAAACTATGGACGCTTTGAAGCGAGTTAATATAGTGAATGAGAAATACAATAAGCTTATCGAAAAAACGTGGGCTAAATTTATCTTGACTTTCAGCCCGAATGGATACACGGAGAATCAACATCTTGGCGTTCGTGTTTTTCCCATCTACCTGGGTATATCCGAAGATCCTGCGACAGGCAGCGGTAATGGGTGCTTGGCTGCTTATCTTGTTAAGAACCGCTATTTCGAATCTGAGGAGATTAAAATTATAACTGGTCAGGGATACGAGATTGGAAGTCCATCAAGTTTGTTCCTCATGGCAAGTAAGAATGACGATATCTTTAGAATCGAAGTAGGGGGGCGCGTCATCCCCATCGCCGAAGGCTGGTGGGGATAAATCTTAAATATTGTCCATAAGTCCAAATATGAAAGGAAATTCCATCATGGATAGAGCAAAGAAACTCACGTATAAAAACCAGGCTCAACAGATCATCAAGGTCATGAAAAAGCAAAACATCAACGGCATGTACTTTGATAACAGCCAGGATGCCGTTCAAGCAATATGTAAAATGATCCCGGACAATGCACTCGTCGGCCTGGGAGGATCGGAAACCATCATCGAAACTGGGCTGGTTGACGCCCTCCGCAAAATGGATATCCGACTGCTTGACCGATACAAAGACGGCGTCACCACCGAAGAGGTCAATAAAATGAGGCGGGAAGGTCTTCTCTCCGATGTCTTCATTGCCTCCAGTAACGCTATTACTGCAGATGGAAAAATCGTGAATCAGGACGGCATCGGCAACCGTGTTGCTGCCATGATATACGGCCCCCATAAAGTCATTTTGATGGTGAGCATGAACAAAGTGGTGAAGTCCGTGGAAGATGCGATTGCCCGGATCAAAACCGTGGCTGGTCCCATGGATTCCATCCGCGTTGGAAAGGAGACACCCTGTTCCAAACTCGGTTTCTGCAACGATCCCCACTGCCATCCTCCTCATCGGATCTGCAGCCAGCTCATCATTGTCGAATCTAGCCTGTTCCCGGATCGAATGACCGTCGTACTGGTCGGCGAGGAACTCGGGTACTGATCCCATGCTGGATAACAAAGATGAACCGCCTGTGTTTTCTTTTCAACAAGGAGATAAATGACTATGAACCACGACAGAGTCACAGTCGAAGAGTCCGGTCATGTTTTGATGATCGTGCTTCGACAACCAAATGTGGATTTAAATAAAGGATCGGGACAATGAAAGGAGGTTAACTTATGGACTTTGGGATTGCAGGAAAGACGGCACTCTTGATGTCGAGTACGCGGGGACTCGGATTCGGTTGCGCCGCGGTATTAGTAAACGAGGGAGTGCGAGTCGTCATAAACGGTCGCAATGCGGAACGAGGCATTAATGCGATATCAAGACTGGGTGAAAAGGCACATTTCGTTCAGGCTGACGTGAGCCAGTCCGAAGAGCGCTTGCGCCTTTTCGAGGAAGCCCGAGCCCATCTCGGGACAATATCAATACTGGTCACGAACGTCGATGGACCGCCGCCAGGATCATTCATGAGCAAAAGCAACAATGACCTGGAAGGCGGCCTTCGAGCTGATTATGCTCTCCGCATTGGACATGGTCCAGCGTTGTCTCCCTGAGATGATTAAGCGAGGGTACGGCCGTATTATCAACATCAGCTCAACCTCTGCGAAGGAGACCACCCCCAGCACTCCGCTATCGAACGGCATAAAGCCTGGCCTGTTGGGCGCACTCGGAACACTCGCGCGTGAAGTGGGGGCAACGGGAGTTACCGAGAACAGCATTTTGCCGGGGCCATTCGATACGGACCTGTTGCGGCGATTCGCACCGCATGCTATCGGGCGTGCCGATCTCTCGCCGGAGGAGGCCGTGCAGCTCTACGCCGAGAGAGGACCGATGAAGCGGCTGGGTACGATCGAGGAGTTCGGTGCGTTGTGTGCCTTCTTGTGTTCACGCCAGGCAGGCTACATCACTGGCCAAAGCATCGTCATCGATGGCGGTCAGATACCGTCGCTGCTGTGACACGTGTTTGGAGCTCATACTTTCCACTTCGAGTGATCTAGTCGAGGTCAACATCAAGAAAGTTTATCTTAAGTTCATTTAAATAGTTTTTAAAATCTCTATAAAAAGGATCATAAGGATGAAAGACAAGGAAGAAATGACAGGAAATGAAAATATCAGAGAAAAAATGCGTTCACAAACGGCAACGAGGGAACTGTTCGAGCAAGCCAGATCCTACGCATACGATTATTTGGATGAGCTATACGACCGTGAGGTCTTCCCAACGGAAGAGGCTATCAAGCGTATGGACATTTTTGACGAGCCCTTACCGGAAAAACCATGCAATTCTGAAGAAACATTGCGCTTGTTGCATGAATACGGCTCTCCCGCCACGGTTGCACAAGCCGGGGGGAGATACTTCGGCTTTGTATGCGGAAGTGCAGTCCCAACGGCCATGGCCGCAAAGTGGCTGTCGGACTTCTGGGATCAAAATCCTGGATTATATGTATTGTCACCGATTGTATCTCGACTTGAGACCGTATGTGAAAAATGGTTAATAGATATCTTTGGGCTTCCGGGCGAAACAGCCGCGGGATTCGTCGGTGGTACGATGACTGCCATCATGTGTGGAGTTGCTGCGGGACGAAATGAAATACTCAAGCGCCAAAATTGGGATGTGAGTTCGAAAGGACTGTTTGGTGCACCGAAACTCCGCATCGTCCTCGGTGATCAGGCGCATGCAACCGTATTCAAGACCCTGGCCATACTGGGCATCGGCAACGAACAAATCGAGCGCGTGCCCGTGGATGCACAAGGGCGTATGGTTGTGGGTCGAATGCCGGAATTGGATGACCGAACCATCGTAATCATGCAAGCTGGAAATGTAAACTCCGGCGCATTCGATTCCTTTGATGAAATATGTGATCGTGCAAATCGCGTGAATGCATGGGTTCACATCGATGGTGCCTTCGGTTTATGGGCTGCAGGATCCAGAGACAAGAAATATCTCACGCAGGGCATAGAAAAGGCTGATTCCTGGGCTGTTGACGCTCATAAGACTTTAAATGCGCCTTATGATTGCGGCATCGCTCTTTGTAAGAATCGAGAAGCGCTCGTTACGGCGATGCATCTAAGCGGTTCGTACATTCAATACAGCAAAAGACGCGATGGATTCCTTTATACACCCGACATGTCCCGTCGTGCCAGAGGAGTTGAGCTTTGGGCAACACTGAGATCTCTCGGAAGAAGCGGTGTCGAAGAACTCGTCGATGGATTATGCGACCGTGCGCTGCAGTTTGCCGGTCAATTGCGAAACGAAGGATTCCGAATTTTGAACGATGTGGTATTCAATCAAGTCCTAGTTGCATGCGACACCCCGGAGCAGACGAAGGCAACAATGGTAAACATACAAAAATCCGGCGAATGCTGGTGCGGCGGAGCCGTCTGGTTCGGTGAACCGGTCATACGAATCAGTGTATGTTCCTGGGCAACGACGGCCTCAGATATAAATCGTTCGGTTGTCGCTTTTGTAAAAGCGCGTGAAACAGCACTGTAAACACTTATATATAAATTATAAAATTGGGTATGGATCACTTTACGACAAGTATCATTGGCAGAATAATTCCTGGTGTAAAAGTGGGTACTCAAAAAAATATTATTAAACTTCACAAAGCGTTTTTCTAAAGGCAGGTTACTTATATCAATTTTAGTGAATTGATGAGAATCCTTTATTTAGTATTGGGAAGCATGTAGAAAAGATCAAAGCTATACGGCATATATTTAAAAATGAAAAGATATATAAGAACATGAGAGAGAATACTCTTTCTTATTCTGAAGTCAACAAAGTGTTAAAGAAGTAATTTTTGTTCAGAGGATATTCAGAAATGGATATAATGCAAGAATTGACCAAAATTGCGGAGTTTGTACTTAATGCTTCGGTTCACATACTTCCATTTTTTGGTGTGAGTGTTTTAATTGCTGCAGGCATCAATCAGTTTAAGTTTACCCAACATCTTGTAAATTTTCTTAAGAGAAATGTGATATATGCAATTGTTATCTCGACTCTTATAGGTGCGCTTAGTCCGCTATGTGCATGCGGAGTAATTCCCACATTGTTTGCATTGATAAATGTGGGTATTCCGCTGGCACCAATAATGTAATTTTGGATCACTTCACCAATTATGAGTCCGGAAGCATTTATAATTACGTGGGGCAACCTTGGTATGGAACTTGCAGTCGTAAGATTGATAGCAACAATAGTTATGGGCATTGCAGCGAGATATGTTACTTTAAAGATGTTTCCTTTAGAAATACCAAGTAAAAACTGGCTAAAATGCCAAACTCTTCAAAAAGAAGAAGGCTGTGGTTGTAATTCAAGTCCCGGAATCCAAAATATTCCCATTAATCCAAAAGTGACAAGTTGGAAAGTTTTTCTTATTGATGTTAAACAACTCTCCTTGTTTTTTGGTGGATGGTTACTTCTGGCATTTCTCCTGGAAGCCATCATAGTTTTTTATCTGCCTCAGGAAATTATCATTGATTTATTCGGTGAGCAAAATATTTTCTCGGTTATTTTGGCGGCATTAATCGGCGTGCCGCTTTATTTTAATAATATCAGTGCAATTCCTATAGTTGATGGTCTTATGCATGTGGGGATGAGTAAAGGAGCAGCTTTAGCATTTCTTCTTGCCGGACCTGTAACAGCCATACCCGCCACGGTTGCCGTATTCGGATTAGTAAAGAAAAAAGTTTTTATCACGTTTCTTGTTGTCGGTTTTATACTATCCGTTATCTGTGGATATCTCTATGAGTTTATTTTGTACTTGATATGACATAACAAAGAGATTAAAAAAATGACCAACAAAGAAAAAGAACTTATTGCAATCGGAGCTTCAATAACTGCACATTGTTTCCCATGTATAGATTTTCATTTAACTGAAGCACGTACATTTGGTGCATCGGAAAAAGAAATTAGGGAAGCTGTACAAGTTGGAATTCAGGTTATGAACGGCTCCGATCAAAAAATGCTGAAAAAAATAAAATCTTCGTTATCAGGTAAATCAGTTTTAGAGAAAGATAGTTGTTGTAAATAATCTGTAGTTTAAGAATGGAAATAAACATATCACTATAAATAAGCATCTAATATGCAAAGAAAGAATTATAAAGTATTTTCACAGGGAAAAATTGGAAACTTAACGCTGCCGAACCGCCTTGTACGTTCCGCAACCTGGGATCCATGGATCTTATATGACCGAAGAATGAAGGATGAAGTAATAAAAGTGTATGATAAAGTTGCTGCTGGAGAAGTCGGATTGATTATTACCGGTGACTTTTCAGTAGTACCGAAAGGAATTTTTGAAGGTGAAAACATTAACGATATTTCTATTATTTATGAAGAAATAAATATCGAAGGATTCAATAAGTTAGCAGAAGTTGTGCATAAAAGAGCACCGGAATGCAAAATTTTTGCACAGCTTAGCGGTGGTTTTCAAAATTATGCTCCTTCCGATGTTCCCTCGCCATTCAGGATGAGTCGCCTTCAACCATTCACTGAAAAGCAAGTTGAGGTATTGATCGAGTGTCATATACAAACAATTGACGGTGTTAAGAAAGATGGTTTTGATGGAGTTCAATTGCATGCAGCTCACGGTTCAGTACTTAGTAGGTTTTTATCACCTTACATGAATCATCGAAACGATGCTTTTGGCGGTTCTCTAGAAAAGAGGACGAAGATACTAAGAGAAATTGTTGCTGGGGCAAGAAAGGTTGTCGGTAATTTCCCAATAATAATCAAGGTAAACTGTACAGATTATTTGAAAGGTGGAACGGACATCAATAATTTTCCTGCACTCGCTAAAGAAATTGAAAAAGCTGGATTCGATGCAATTGAAATTAGCGGTGGATTTTGGGAGTGCCTGTTTAGAAGTAAAGAAGAGCTTGGTTTTCATCCTGTACCTGCTCCCGAATCTCATACACGTATCAATCATCCCGATAAACAAAGTTACTTTTTACCTTACGCGAAAAAATTAAATTTGAATATCCCGGTTATTCTTGTTGGTGGAAACCGAAATGTCGAAAGGCTTGAAAAGATAATTAATGAATCTCAGGTTGATCTCATTGCGTTATGTCGACCGCTAATCAGTGAACCTAACTTACCGAAAAGATGGCTTGAAGGAAAAGGCGACCACGGTACAGACTGTATATCATGCAATTCGTGTATATTTGATATGAGAACTAAAGTAAATAAAAATGAACCATGGGTTGCAAAATGCCTGGTGAAATATGATAAAGAAAGAGTCAAAACCGCACAGCGATGGCTGTCAACCTGGGTTGAAAGAAATTCTATTAAATACTATTTGTAATAAAAAATAATTTTAGAGGAAGATGATTTGAACAGTCTATTCTTAAAAAGATGGAATGTATTTATCAGGTATCATGAAATACCGGGTAAAGGTGAAACCTTAGTGTTTCTCCCCGGTTTGAATTTTCCTTCGATTATTAATTTTTTTCCTACAGTAATGCCACCAAAGATGTGGTGTTATACTCATCGGAAAGTGGTTATAGGATTAAAAATTAGGTTCCAATAAATGGAATTCAGTTCCGATAAATTGTTTTAATTCATTTCGATACATATCGATATTATTAAAGAAATTTTTAATAGCCGATTTAAAACTTTTAAAATCTGGATAATAAATGGTATTGATTACTTGTTTTCTCATAAATTTCCATAATCGCTCGATTAAATTTAAATTTGGAGAATACGTTGGTAAAAATATCAGCTTAATTCTGGAATTTTTTAAATACTCCTGAATCAAGTGATTTTTATAATATTTTGCATTATCAGCAAAGACATATATAATTGTTGCAAGATAATAGATCTGTTCGATTTGTTTGAACAGTTCTATTGTTGCTTGGGCATTAATTGATTGATCTTCTCTGATAATAACATCTTGGTTATTTGGATTATAGGCACCATTTAAATTGACACGAGAGCGACCCGTATTGGTCTTGATATATTTCACAACTCCTGTTTCTATCCAAGCCTTAACTGATTTGGTATTGTGTTGAGGATGGACAGCGTCGATAAAAAGAATGACGTCATGTTCGCCTAAATTGTTATTTAACGCTTCATAGTTTTGGACAAATTCTTTCTGTTGTTCAAGATCTACTTTGGATGGGAACAGGCTTAATTGTTTATATGAAAATCCGATTGATTTGAGTTGTTTGGTGATTCCACTTCGAGAATACTCGCTATTAAAATTGGATCTTATATAAGATATAACTGGTTTTATGTCAATTAAGATATTTTCTCTAATATAATTTTTAACTTGTTCGATCTGTGCCGAAGTTAATTTTCCCACATAGGGTTTATAATTTTTTTGTATCCAATCATTAACCGATGAACATGATTTAAACTTTTGTATCCTATAAGTTATTGTATTTTTGTTAAATAATAAAATCGAAGCAATTTGTTCATGAGTATAGCCATCATTAGCTAATAAAATGATTTTTATTCGATCAGCGTCTTTTTATGTTTTGCTTTCTTGTTTAGTCTTTTTAATTCAATAATATGTTGGTCTGATAATCGAATATTCATGATATTTAACCTTATTTATCTATCACTTATGAGTTAAGGTTAAATATACTTAATTTTATCATTAATGCAAATTGTTTTATCCTAAAACCACTTTCGTATGAGTATATCAGCCATAAAATATTAATCTCTATTCTGCTGTTAGGAATTACAATCTTCTTCGCTTGGTTCACCGCTCAATCCATGTTCAATAACACCCTGGAAACCTATTTTTTTGAAGATGACCTTAAAGATTACAATCGATTTTTAGATCAGTTTGGAACGGATGAAATTATCGCCATCGCTTTTGGAGGAGAGGAAGTTTTTACTCCTGAAAATTAACAGTTAATTGAGACGATCAGCGATCAGTTAGAACAACTACCGCATGTGAGGAGAGTGATCAGCTTGACCAATGCAAAGCTAGTTTCTGGCGATAAAGAAAATGTCAATTTTGATCCCTTGATGAAGGATATACCCACATCAGCAAAAGAATTGATTCCCATAAAACAAAGGGCGCTTGTGGATCCTTTTATCCCTGGTATTTTAATATCAGCGGATACCAAAAACACGGCGATTGTTGCTGAAATTGATCACATCATCGGTGAGTTTGATTACAAAATCGAATTGATCAAGCAAATCAGACCAATTATCAAAGAACAGGAACAAAAAACAGGCAAGCATTTCTACATTGGCGGAACATCCATAATGGATGAAGCATTTTTCCGCTATAACCAGAGAGATCAATCGCTTTTTATGCCACTGATGCTTGCACTCATTATTGCAATCATCTATTTTATGTTCCGCCGATTTTCGCTGCTTGCTTTGCCCGTTGTCGTTGTTGTATTGACAGTCATCTGGACTTATGGATTGCTGGTTCTGTTGGGGTTGGGATATGAAATTAATATCATTACGTCCATTATTCCGCCGCTGCTCATGGCAGTTGCCATTGCCGATTCGATGCATTTCATCGCCGATTATCTGCATGAAACAGCAGGAGGCAAATTAACAAAAATTGAATCCATCGAAACCACTTTTCACAATGTTATCACACCCTGCTTGATGACCAGTTTAACCACCGTGTTCGGATTATTATCGCTGCTCACAGCAGATTTGACAATTATTCGGCAGTTCGGTTTGGTTGGCGCCGCTGGTGTTGCCTTCGCATTTATACTTACCATCTTTTTGCTGCCAATATTAATTGGTATCATTCCATCGCCTAAACAGAAATACCAGGAACAATTTCGGTCGGGCTTTTTTGCCAGATTGCTTCTCTGGTTGGGAACTTGGCGAAAAGGCAGGTCGATTGTTATTGTCGCTGTTGTGATCATCGCGGTTATTCCTGCTGTAATTTTGCTGGCACATTTAAACATTGGCACCAACAGCCTGGACTATTTCAAAAAAGATGATGTCATGCGCCGTCAGGTGGAATGGATTGATGCAGGTATCGGGGGCACCGCTTCGCTGAAGTTCTTTGTTGATGCCAATGATGAAGATTCCCTGAAAAATCCATCTTTGCTTCAGAAGATGGAACAATTTGAATCTTACCTAGAACACATTGATGGCATCACTGGCGTCTATTCGGCAGTCGACCTGGTAAAATCACTGAATCGCGGTTTTCACGAAGGGAATGAAGAGATGTACAACATTCCACAAACGTCTGAAGAGATCGTACAGCAACTGTTTCTGGTGGAAGGCAGCGATGATGTGGCAGAGTTACTTTCCGATGATTATTCAAAGGCACGAATCATGGCTCGGGTGGAAATGAACAAGTCCCAGCAGGTTACCCATCAAATATCTGAAATTAAAAAGCGGATCAATAAAATTTTTAATGGTTCTGAATCCGTTACGCCAACAGGTATCGTCTATTTAATGAACCGAACAGAACACTACCTTTTGACCACATCGATCAAGAGTTTTTTGCTGGCTTTTCTCGTGATCACCATTGTGATCATTCTTATGCTGCGTTCCATCAGGTTGGGACTGCTGGCAATGATTCCGAATCTCTTGCCGATTCTGTTCACCATGGCTTTAATGCCCGCGCTGGGAATCTCTCTCGATGTCGGAACCACAATGATTGCAGCGATCGCGTTGGGGCTGGTGGTTGATGATACGATTCATTTTTATCTCGACTGAAAATTGAGCGCAAACAAGCTGAAGACACCAAAGTTGCCCTTGCCATCGCTATGAAAAGTGTCGGCAGACCAATCATTTTTACAAGCATCGTTCTGAGTCTCGGTTTTCTGACACTGGTTCTGGCGTGTTTCAGTCCCCTGATCAACTTCGGGCTTTTATCGGGTATTGTTATCTTATTGGCATTGTTTTTTGATCTGATGGTTCTTCCTGCCATCATTGGTTTTTTAGGGGTGAAATCTAAATAACGAGATTGAATAAAGATAGCACACCGATGACGCGGATAACGCTGATTTACACGGAATAAACAAGCATTTATATTGCATTGAAAACATTTAAATAGTGGATCCAACACATTAATCTATCTCAATCCGTGTAAATCCGTTCGATCAGTTAAATCTGTGTTCTATCGCGCTTTTTTGCTCTACTTTGTTGTTCAGTTAGGATAGAACATTAAACATGGAGAAAAAGAAAAATGAAAAGATCAATTCGAATCGCTATTTATTTTACAACCATCACGTTATTCGTGGGAAGAAACATCGCCATCGGGCAAAACCTATCTGCCCTGGAAATCATGAAAAAAAACGATCAACAACGAAAAGCGAAAACCGAGCAGTTAAATTTAAAGATGAAGCTCATTAATAAAAAGGGCAAAACCAGGATTCGCAATGTGACGAAATTGAAAAAAACAGATGCCGAAGGAAATGAAAAATCACTCATTTGTTTTCACTCTCCTGCAGATGTGAAAGACATCGGATCGCTAACTATAGAGCATACGGATCGCGACGATGACCAGTGGCTTTATGTGCCAGCATTAAGTAAGGTGCGACGGATTTCTGCAAGCTCTAAATCATATAATTTTGTCGGGACGGATTTTGGCTACGAAGATTTGAAGAATGAAGAACTGGAAAAATATCATTATAAATTATTAAACAATAACGATATTTGGAGAGAGGACGATGAGAACATCCTGTGCAATTGTTGTTTTTTTAATTGGCATAGCGCCACTGCTCCCGGCGCAGCAACTTGAGATGAACGGTTTTGTGGAGATTGACCACATTTCCTATTTGAAAAAAGAGGATGAGAAAAAAATTAACAGCCGCAACCAAGCAATTCTGCAAACAGAGTTACGGGCAAATGTGAACGATAAAACAGCTATGTATTCGGCTATTGAATTCAGAGACGATCAATCCGATCCTTCCAGAAATCGAGTTTACCTGGATGAAGCCTATATTGATTATTCTGTTGGCAATTTTGATTTCCATTTCGGCAAACAGATCATCACCTGGGGCAAAGCCGATGGCATCAGCCCGACCGATAATATCACGCCCTGGGATTTTAGCGATATTCTGGACACGGATGACGAACGAATTGGTGTGGTGAGCTTAAAAGCGGATTATTATTTTGGGAATTGGTCGCTTGAGGGAGTAGTTGTGCCAACTTTTACCGCAAGCATTTTACCGTCACAAAATTCCCGCTGGTATCCCGAGTTGCTGAACAGGATTCCTAATCCCTATTATCCAGTGCTGGATTCGAAATTTTTGCAGACAACGTATAACTTTCTCGATCCGATTTTACCCGATGAAAATTTCAGGTCCGCCCAAATTGCAGGAAAGCTCTCGTCAAGTTTATATGGCTGGGATTTTTCGTTGAGTTATTATTATGGATATGACGATTTGCTTGTTTATCACAAATCTCAACCGTTATCAAATGATTCAGTTTTTGTACGGCTTCAGCTGCGCTATTTTCGTCGAAAGGCACTCGGGTGTGATTTCTCTACTACCTTTGGCAAATGGGGCCTACTAGGGGAAGTGGCATATTTCTTCACCGCCGATCCCAACGGCACCAATCCCGAAATTGATGATCCCTATTTTCAATATGTGATGGGTATCGACCGCACTTTTAGTAATTTGATTGGGGATAATAACCTGTTTGTGCTGGTTCAATGGATTCAGGAAATTTCTAAATATAATACCGTTTACCGACCTGATGATTTGAATCATATTTTTAAAAAATCAATTTCGGGGAGATTAGAATACGAATTGGGCCCCTTCGGCAAAATCATCTTAGAGAATGTTTACAATATCAAGACATAAGATTATTACCTGCAGCCCAGTTTTTCGTATCAATATTCCGATGGGGTGGAACTGAATTTGCTAGCTGATATTTTGCGAGGTGACTCGGATAGTTTTCTTGACGGTTTTCGAGATAATAAACGGGTGCAAATGAAAATTAAATATAGCTTTTGATTGGAAAATAATTTTTTAATCGCTAAATGCAACTTATATTCACTGCCATCGTAAACCTTGTTCAATAAATTTATGCAATACTACCCAAAAAATTGAATAACTTATCTTCATAAATAATATGATTAAAACTGCAGATTATCCATGCCAATTCAACTCGACGAATGCTAAAAATCCTGATCTCAATTACGATGCATGAGAACTGAACTTAAAACTGAATACTCAATATTATTGGAATGTAGTGGTAATTGGAGAAATGGAATACATAGCGAGAGCACGGTTAAAAAGTTCAGGACAGGATTCTGAGCAACGCAATGGTGGGAATTACATTTTTATTAGGTATCTATCATATTTAGCAGCCAGACTGAGGAAAAATAATGTATATCTGGATATTCATTGCCATTATTGGCGGCGCTCTATCAATTCTGGGACTGATGTTTTTTTTACGACGATATCGCAGAAATGAAATTACACTGCGATACCTGCTGGCAATTGTTGTGGGCTATGTTTCATTTTTGGCGTTTGCACTGGTTAGCACTTTTCGCCCCGATCTCGCAAGCGGGCCGGTGACCGTTGCCATCTTGCTGCCAGCATTCGTTGCTATCTTATTACTGATCCTTGAACGTCAGAAAAAAAGGGATCGGAATGAATCAAGAAAGTTTAAGAGAACAAATTGTAGTTTTTGAAAATCAATGATTACTGATAATTCAATTTTGTTATCTCTGTCCAAAGAACAAAAATATAGATTTTGTGACGAGTTCCGATTTTGTGAGCAAATAGATTTTCGGGACACAAAAACGGAACAGGGTACAAAAAGGGATTATTTAATTTTTTCTTTTGTGACAGGTTCAGATTTTGGGAGTTAATTTAGCTTTTTTTGTTTATTTTGAATAGGAAGGTATAAAATGGAGAAAGAGAAACGCACCATCGAAAACTGTGACATCTTCGATTTTTAGGCAAAACACGTGGGGCTGACCGTCATTCATCCTGGGGGATTCAATGCCACTCGAATGTTATCAGAGTCCTGTCATTGCTATACAGGAAGGCTTTATGATGGTGATAAAATATAGATCAAAGAAACAGGAAATTCCGAAATCTATTATGTAGGTATTTCATTGATTCCTTG
>JABAOC010007261.1_pt1 | contig 21742 bp, 17 predicted proteins | sample 7062161 | NCBI WGS metagenome assembly JABAOC01 (sample SAMN14538625, study PRJNA623070) | marine sediment metagenome | biome: marine biome [ENVO:00000428]; feature: marine pelagic biome [ENVO:01000023]; material: deep marine sediment [ENVO:00002113] | place: India: Gulf of Khambhat ... | reverse complement strand
TCTGGAACTAATTTTTCATTTCTTTACAATTCTTGTCAGAAAAATAATTGCTGGTAAAGTTAGAGAGATAATTAATTGCAGGAAGGCGTAATGAGAAATGCCAGATTTGACTTTGTCAGCCAGGCGACCTGCTGCATAACCACCCAATGCTTCTAAAAGAAGCCAATTGGCAAAGAAAACTCCAATTGAAAGTTCATTTCCATAAAAAGAAACTAACAGTTCTCGAATGAGTATTACCTACCCTACGATGGCTGTAAAGCCCATTAATAGTAAGGCATAGACTATGCATTTTTTAGACATCTAAGATAAGGGCAATACTTTTTGTACTATCAGGCACAGACTCCCAGGCAAAGGGAGGAGATATATCCTTACCATTCTCTTTTACGAAAACAAAAATAAAATTGTTCTCATATTGTCTTTTTTTATTTGCTATTTTGGAATGAAGTTAGTAAAATTAAATTATGAGAAATCATCTCTTTTTCTTTTTGTCATGAGAAAAATTTTTTATTGGCTAATATTAGTAGCTGGGAGGTATTTAATTTATCGAATTGCTGATGTCTATTGGATGCTGGCGTTTATTGGGATTTTTCTTGCTTTTGGTGTTACATTAATAAAACTGCCTTTAAGCGATGCATTACGACTTTGGGGATTTGTTATTTTCTTTATGGTTATGATGTTGGGGGGTGCTGTCATTCTTGCCAGACAATGGAGTAAATTCGCAGCAGGTGTATGGATTTTTATCTGGATTATTCTTTTAATGGTTTTTCAGAATAAAATTTAACGCTTAATACCGATTTTGTATATTGCTGAGAAATTTGAGGAAATTGTCAAAGAAAAGTCTAAAGAAATTTAGCAGTCAAAAAATTTCACACTTAGTGTAAAGTGTGAAATTTTATTCTCATTGACTTAGAATTTTATTTGTGTTCAGGTATTAATATGTTATTTTTTTTTATCTTACCATTATAATTGTACGGTTTAACTCTACATCTCCAATTCTAAGTGAGTAAATATAAACACCAGAATTCACCAACTGTCTTGATCTATCTCGACCATCCCAAGCTACAGATTTTTCAACCGCCGATTGAAATTTATCAACCAATGTGACTATTTCTTCTCCTACTAGGTTGAATATTTTTAACGCTACTTTTGAATTATCAAATAGTGAATATTTAATTGTCGTCGTTGAATTGAAAGGATTAGGATAGTTTTGAGACAAACAATAAGATTTCACAGTATTTATTACAATATTAATGGATGGTGAATATTCAGTACTACCATCAAAATCAATTTGTTTTAATCTGTAATAATAGTTGCCTGGTGATACATTTTCATCAATATAAGTATAGATATTTTCTTCCGTGGTGGTACCGTGCCCTGTTATGAATCCAATCATATTCCAACCCGCAAGTCCAATTGATCGCTCAACATCAAATCCATAATTATTAGATTCGCTAGCAGTTGACCACATTAATTTTATACCTCGATCAACAATTGAATAGGTGAATAAAGATAGTTCAACAGGAGTTGGATCATTAGCATTGGTCGAAAAATAAAGTTAATCAAATTCAGCTCCATTTGAATGAGACCATAATCCCTGATGAGTAGCCATGAATCCCATATAACCATTTGAGAAATCAGTGTAACCCGGACAGACGATAAAGCCAAGAAAATTAGGTGTATTTTCCACATTTGGAATATCAGTTGCAATGGCACCTTCCCCGCTTTGTGTTGGTATTGTTGAACAGTATAATGACCATAAGGATTCATTTGTTCTGGTAACTCTTATCAGGAGTCCATAATCACTGACCATATGCGAAAGTATTTCACTTGAAGATGTAATTATAATTGAAGGGTTTCCAAAATCAACTCGTTCAAGATAAATTTTTTGAGCTCCGATACCAAATCCACCTATTCGAATTCGATAACCACAAATTGAGGAAGACTCAAAATTACCTTCGCTTCCCCATAACCAAACAAAACTGGCATTAGCTGCATCTGTCCCGGCATTTTCAAATCGTCCTAACCAGAATCCCCACGATTGTTGCGTTCCCCAATTATCGGTTCGCTGCAGACTTATAAAATCGGTACAAAAACCTTCACTAGCACAATTTAAGTGAAGCGTATTGGAGTTGGTTGCTCCACTTGAAAGAGTGCTACTTGTGACAATCTGCCAGCTAGATGTTTCTCCTGACCATGCAGGATTACTTGTAAAATTACCATCGCTAAAAGAATCAATCACCTGTGCCCAATTTTTTGTACTAATGATCACGATACAGAATATTGCAAGCAATAGAACGGTTAGTTTATTCATAGCTGCTGAGTCCCTTCATTCTATTGGATGCAAAATTATTATCTGATTATATTACTAATTATTTGATTCTTTTAAGCCTAATTTTTGATTTTGAGTGAAATTTCAGTTAGAGTTATTGAGGGTATCGTTCCATAACCTCAAATTCCAGCTCATTATTGTTAGAAATTTTATGATTTTGTTTGTAGACAATTATCTAGTAAAAAAGGCGCACTAATAGTATTTCAAATTGTTTATATGCCTTTTAAAATTCTCACCTGTTGCCCATTTATTATGCTGCAAATAATAATCTAATCAAGTAAAGATGTAGTACAAAATCAAGTTAAGATTGCATAATTAATTAAAATTTATTAAATTAAATATATAAATAAAATGCTATCATTTAACTAAAAAATAATTTGGAGAACAATATGGTTGGTAATAACGCAAGTAATTGCGAACTTCTAAAGCAATAACTGTGCCACCATTGTCGATTTTATCAAAAAAACTCTTATTAATGAATCGTTTATTAAACACCATAAAATCAATAAAACTGATTTCACCCGAAAAAGAAGCCTCCCTTTTACTACGGTTTTTATTTTCCTCATCAATTTATTAAAATCTTCAATACAAAATGAATTGGATAAGTTTTTTAAAACCATCAACAACACTGATGTACCCCAACGAGAAGTAACCGCCAGTGCCTTTTGTCAAGCTCGTAAAAAGCTTAATTATACTGCATTTATAGAATTGCTCCATAAGTGTGTCGAACTATTTTATAAATTATTTCCGATCAAACGGTGGCATGGATTTCGGCTGCTTGCGGTTGATGGTTCAACGGTTCAACTTCCTAAGGAACAAGAAATTAAACAACATTTTGCCTGTTGGCATCCAGCCAGGTCAACTGATCCCTGCCCCATGGCACGGGTGTCCCAAATGTTTGATGTTCTCAATCATATCACCATTGATACCATTATTAGTCCTAAAAAAGACGGTGAACGTTGGTTAGCAGCCCAACATTTTGAATATCTAAATGAACATGATTTAGTCCTCTCCGATCGGGGGTATCCTGCTTTTCTTTCGTAATAATATTATTGATATTATTAAAAAATTATGGCAATTATTTGTTTCAGATAATTCGGCTATACGACCTGGTAGAAAATTCCCACGAAAGTATAGTCTTCATACTAAGAAATTTTATTTTGCTTATAAACCGATCTCTTAACTTAATGACATTGTATATAAGATAAGAACAATAATTTTTGATTAAGTCTGATATTGAAGCTCTTGAATGGGCACTTAAACGTAGTACTTCAACTTTGTCAAATTAAAACGAATCAAGAGGGCTCGGACTGTATATCTTAAGACAATCTATAAAAATAAATGGGGGGGAAATTCGCATTTATGCCAATCAAAGATTTGTAGAAGAATTAGAGGTTTTCTTATTTCAACTTTACATCCTTCCCTTTGAAAGGAGAGGATGTAGGTGAGGTTAAAACAAGACAATTGCAGTACGATAATCCTCAGGCAATTCATACAAGTACTCACAAACTTAGTCACCCATTTCTCTCTCTATAAATTGCTAACCAATTGATATTATTTTCCCTAAATCTATGAATTTTGTTTCTTTGTCTTCATAGTCTGTTAATTGACCAGTTTTTATTTCATTTTTATGAGCTACGGTTCTAAAATAGTCTTGATAAGTATTTGGAACAATTTGATAAATCCATGTTGAATGTTTTGAATCGCTTCGAAAATTCTCAAGATTCTGATAGATTTTGATAAAAACATTCTTCACAAGATCCTCGGCAAACTGTTTGTCTTTGACTATTCGTAAGATAAAATTGTACTATGGCTTTTCATATATAGCGAATAGGCACAATAAATAAGTAAAATTTTTTGAAACTTTTTTGTGTGATGAACGTTTATTCATATAATTGAATGTTAATTCATTATAATGAACATTAATTATATTTTTAGGAGAAATTGATATGTCACCTAAAATGCCAGAAGAGTATTTCGATTTTAGAAAACAACAAATACTTAAAGCCGCCTGGGAGTGCTTCACAGACAAAGGATATCAAGAAACCACTATCAGTGATATTTCAAAACGATTAAATATTAGTACGGGTGTAATCTATAACTATTTCAAGGGAAAGGATGAAATTGCAGAGGCAATTCAATCCAAAGCCTTTGAAAATAGAGACCAGATTTTTGAAAAGATGGCTGAAAAAGATACGACTCATGAAGCAATTCTCGAATACTTCAAACAGGCATTTGAGTGCTGTTCACATGAGGAAATAAAGAAAAGCGCCAGGCGGAACATTTCTATGTGGACACAAGCTTTAAGAAAGGAAAATATCAAAGAAATGGTTGTTTCTCACTTTGAACACATGCGAAAGAATATGTCAGGATTTATCAAGGAGGGGATAAAGAGAGGCGAGTACCAGGATTCATTGGATCCTGAAAGTGTTTCTATATTTTACATTTCACTCTTCATCGGATTACAAATACATATTGCCCTTACCGATGAGTTAGACATTGCCACCTACCTAGAAGACATTAAGAAGATGTTATTCAAACACAGATGAAATGATTCAAAGAATAGTTCTAGCTATAACTTTTTAGATCAATAAAATAATGGAAATTTTTCTAAAAACCTTAAATAGTAGTACTATTCTTTAACTAAGCAATAGAGAATCATATAATTAATAGGAGGAATTAAAAATGAAACTGGAAATTTTAATTATTTCTTTTACTGTTTGTGTTTTAATAGCTGCAGTAAAAGTAATTCCACAGCCGAAGATTGTGGAAAATCGATTAGAAGGTTTTTCTGATTTTGTAGAAAAATTAATGGTTGAATGGAAAGTGCCAGGTCTTGCTGTTGGAGTAATTAAGGATGGGAAGGTCATTTATAAAAAAGGTTTTGGTTATAGGGATGTAGAGAAAAAATTACCTGTCACAACAAAAACTATATTCGCCATCGGCTCAAGCACAAAGGCATTTACAGCGACCGCGATTGGGATGCTTGTAGATGATGGTGAACTTGATTTGGATACACCGCTTATCGAGTATTTGCCTGATTTTCGCCTCTATGATGATTACGCAACGCTTCATACTACTACACGTGATCTTCTCTGCCACCGAACCGGGATACCAGGATACGATGCTCTTTGGATATTATCAAAAAAGAGTCGAAGCGAATATTACCAGCAACTTCGCTACCTGGAGCCTAATAAAGGTTTTCGGGATGTTTTCCAATATAATAATCTTATGTACATGGTCGTCGGAATATTGATTGAGCGCTTAAGCGGCAGTTCTTGGGAGGATTTTGTTGCAGAACGGATTTTCAAACCTCTTCGTATGGAGTACAGTAATTTCAGCATTATCAATTCACAAAATAATGACGACTTCTCTAAACCATATATAACATTTACAGGAGAGCCTGTTCAAGTTCCTTTTCGAAAAATCGACGCGACTGGTCCCGCTGGATCAATTAATTCGAATATTGAAGATATGACCAAATGGATTCTATTACACCTTAATAAAGGCAAAGCAAATGAGAAGCAGCTTATTTCTAAAGCCAGTCTTGCAAAAACACATCTTCCTAATATAGTCATCAGGAATCCTTTATATAAAAAGATGGCGCAGGTTTCAGAGTATGGGCAGGGATGGGGGATCTCCAAATATCGAGAATACTCTTTAATCGAGCACGGTGGAAACATTGATGGCTTTTCAGCTTTGGTCAGCTTGCTACCAGAAAAAAACCTTGGAGTAGTTGTCCTTTCTAATTCGATGAATATCATGTCTTATGTAATAGTGCGAGATATTTATGATCGTCTTCTTGGATTGGAATATCAAGATTGGAACAAGCATTACAAGAATGAGTTTGCAGAAATTATGGAACTATTTGGTGGATGTGCTGGGACAAAAGAAGATCAAAAACCTGACACGAATCCTTCCTTGCCGTTGAGTGAATATGCAGGAATATACGAACATCCAGCGTTTGGTCGTGCTGTAGTAAAATTGGACAAAAATAAATTGGTGGTCAAGTTCCAATCAGGAATAATTTCTACGTTGGAACATTTCCACTTTGATGTTTTTACAGGAACAACTACTGACTTTTATCTGTCAACGATAAGTATCCGGTTTCATCTCGGCAACAGTGGAAATGTTGAAAGCTTATCAATGCCATTAGAATCCGGAGTTGCAGAAATCCTTTTCAAACGATTAGAGTCAGAAAAAGAAGGATAAAAAAACCGACTTCGTCGGAAATTATTCTTTACGTTTAATATTGTATGTCTTCAGAACATTTTGGACATTTTCCCTTAAAATTAAGAGATATTTTCCATAAGAGCAAGATTATTTTTATTTTACTTATTATTTCAGATTTTGATATAAAAAAATTATATAAACCTCCCTTTATCGAACTTATTTAAAATGATAATTGAGTTTATTTAAAAAATTTATGGCTATGATTAATACAGTTCGAGATGAAGTGTTATATTTTGTTTCGACCATATGCTGGTAGTCTTTCTCGGCGACAGAATGAATGGATTTATTAAAGCAATTGATCCTACTAGTGAGATTATGAGTTCGTTGTTCTAACCAAATTAGCGATCAAGAATGGATCTTTGGATTACTATTTCAATCTACTGCAACAAAACTGAGGACTCTAAGATTCAAATCCATAAAACAGTTAATATTTGCTACCAATGCTCTATCGAATTGAGTTGCTTAGAATGTTTCTTCAAAAAGTTGCTCTGTTCGGTTTTTTATTTAAGAAATGTTAAATATTTTGTGACAATACTTCACCTTGAAGGAAAGATGAACCCACATCCTTACTATTCCAGAGCTATAGCTAACAAAATCTTCCTCCATGCTTTCACCTCGTGGTTAGCCTGTCTATAGGTTAGCCTATTAAAGGCTAACCACGGCTACCATATTCTTCAATTGTTTTTTAAGAACTAAAGTAAATGAGCAGCTCATTTACCATCGGTCATAGACCGATGGAATTCTTTTTTTAAAAAGGGACATAAAATTATGGTTCAGATTCAAAGTAGCTGGTTCCCATTGTTTGATAGAAATCCTCAAAAATTTACCGACATTTATAACGCGGATGTGAAAGATTTTCAGAAAGCAACACAGCGAGTTTATTTTTCAAAGAATCATCTTTCAGCTATTATACTGAATGTTTTATATTAATGAGTGTGTTGATTTAGTCTATGTCGTCATGAGAACAATACAATATATTGACAAATCATTTACATCATAACACTAATTATACCAAAAAAAATCTAATATAAATCGTTCAAATCAATAATAAACTGCTGAGAGTTCGCTGAGTCGTTTTCTCTTTTATATTTGGGAGAGAGTTGAATCCCCTCCCAATAAATTATTTACGTTAAATACCTTGAACCTTGAAGGTGATAACTTTACTGGCTGAAAGTTCCTTACCCTTTCTTTCCAGTAAACCTTTTACGTAGTTAATATATTCTTTATCAATATCGTGTACTTTGAAACTGATAATTTTTGATGCGGAAATGTCTGGGAATGTTTCCTGTATTTCTTTTACATAATTTGCAGTTATGTCATGAACAGCAAAAGAAATAATTTTAGATTCAGAAATTTCCGAAAATAATCTCTTCATTTCTTTTATATAGTCTTTATCAATATCATGAACTTTAAAGCTAATTACTTTTGAGGGAGAAATGTCTCGATACCCTAAATTCTGAAGGTCCTTTACATAATCCACAGTTATATCATGAACCGCAAAAGAGATAATTTTTGAAGGTGAAATATCAGAAAATAAATTTTTCAGATCTTTGATGTAATCTTTATCGATATCATGAACTTTGAAGCTGATAATTTTCGATGTGGAAATATCTTTGTAGCCTAAGTTCTGAATATCTTTTATGTATTCAATTGAGATATCGTGGACTGCAAATGAGATTAATTTTGATGTAGACATTCCATAAAGTCCTAAAGAAGCAAGATCATTTACATATTTTTTATTGACGTCATGCAAAGTTAAGGACAGCATTTTTCGATCATTAACATTTTCAAATCCTTTATCAACAAGAAAATTTTTAAAAGATTTATTGGGATTAAATGTAAAATCTCCGTAACCGTTATCTCCTTTAAATTGCCCGCTAAAATCGATTGAACCTGCGTCTTTTTCTAATTTAAAATTGCTTTCCTTTGAAAAAGTCAAAGTGGTAAAATCTTTTTTCTCAAAAGTACCAGACGAGTTCCACTCTCCCCATGAATCTTCATCTGTAAATATGGTTAGTTTTAATCGGATTTTATCACCTTTCACTTTTGCTACCCAATTGCCTTCAATTTCTTCTGCTTGAACAGCATTTGAAATATTAAATACAAATAATAAAATGATAATGAATTTTAATGTTTTCATGATTGACCCTTTCTTCCTTTAATTAATTAAAATGATATAAAATGCAGATGATCCGCCTAAAAAATGGCGGACGTTCCGCGCTAATCTTTGTGGGTTTTATTTCATTTATCCGTATTATCACTTTTCCATTAAATTCCGTGAATTTTAAATTCGAGGACTTTGTCAGGTGTTACTTTTTTCCCTTTCTTTTTTAACAGGTCTTTGACATATCCGATGTATTCTTTATCAACTCCATGAATTCTGAATTCAATTAGCTTATCCAATGAAATGTCACTAAAACCAGTTGCGTGAATATCTTTGATATAACTTGTCTTTATTCCATGAATTCTTGCTTCAACAATTTTCGATTTCGAAACATCGCCATAACCTAATTCTTTTAATCCTTTTATAAATTCTGTTTTTACTCCATGAATTCGAAACTCAACCAGTTCGTCCAAAGAGATATCCTTGTATCCTAATGAATGTATTTCTCTAATATAACTTGGTTTGACACCATGAATCCGTAATTCTACCAATTTATCTGATGAAATATTTGAATATCCCAAATCATTTAATGCTTTTACCAATTCAGGCCTAACACCATGGATCCTGAATTGCACTAACTTCGATAGCGAAAGATCTTTGAATCCCGCTGCTTGAAGTTCTTTTATATAATCAGGTTTCACACCATGGATTCGTAACTCGACTAATTTATCAGGATTTAAATTTGCATAGCCCATTTCGCGCAATTCTTTGATAAAATCTGTCTTGACTCCATGAATGCGAAACTCGACAATTTTATCAAGTGAGAGATCTTTGTAACCTAACTTATGCAATTCTTGGATGTAGTCTGTTCTAATCCCATGAATTCTCAATTCTACAACCTTTTCTTCTGAAATATTTTTGTAACCTAGGTATCTTAAGCCATTTAAAAATTCTGGTGTTACACCATGAATGCGAAATTCTTTAAGTTTGCTCAATGGGACGTTTTTAAATCCTTGTGCGTTCATTTCTTTGATGTAATCAATTGTTGCGCCGTGAATTCGCAATTCAAGAAGTTCAGATGGGGAAATATCAGTATAACCTAAATCAGTTAAATCTTTTATGTATTGTGGCTTAACGCCATGAATGCGAAAACTTAATAACTTAGCAATAGAAATATCTTTAAATCCTAAGTCATGAATTTGTTTGATATAATCTTTTGAGACGCCGTGGATAGCCAAATCTTCAAGTTTTCTGGTGGATATTTCGGTATATCCCAGGCGTTGCAAATCATTAATATACTCACGATCTATATCATTGAGACAAAAACGCAGCAGATTCATATCATAAATTTTGGAAAAACCTTTATTTTTTAAAAAGGATTTAAATTTTTCATCTGAAGTAAAAGTAAAACTTCCGTAACCTTTTGAGTTTTTGAAAGTCCCTTCAAAAAAGATTGTGCCAGCGTCTTTTGCCAATTTAAAATTTTGGTCCTTTGCAAAATTGAGTCCAGTAAAATCTTCTTTTTTATAAGTCCTAGTTTGGCTCCATTGTCTTCCTTCATCTCTAAATATAGTCATATTCATTCTGATTGTCCCATCTCGAATTCTTGCTGTCCAGGTTCCATCAATTTCGTCGGTAAGAGTATTTGCGCTTAAATTGATGAAAAAAACAGAAATGAATAAGGCTAATAATAAACTTACCTTTTTTCGCTTCATTTTGATCTCCTATAGATTTTGTTTTTGGCTATCTTCATAAAGGAAAACTTTGAATGTCTTAAAAAGGTTACAGGTAATTTTGAAAAAAATCCTTTAGAATTCTATTTCTGGAAGTATTTAATATGAAGAGGATGATGTGTAAACTCATAATTTCGGATAGCTTTTCAATTAACATAGTTATAAAATCGCTGAAACGGTTGATGCAAGGGGGTTGAAACAATTATTTTTGAACTAAGACCGCTATTGTGGTGCAAAAAGAGAAAAATTGGAATTGCATCCGCTTCAGTGGTTTCCAGGTGTATCTATAAACTTGAGTATGTTAATCTCTGAAATTATTGGATTGCTCCCTGGGGATGCTTATTTTCCTTTGCGGATGTAAATGTTACCTTCGAGAGTTTTGAGAAGTATTTCAGGACCTCCGCCATTAATTTTCCCATTAGTCCAATCTTCTAATGAAATTTTATATACGCCAGTTTTATCGAATTTATTGACTTGTGTTTTTCTTTTATCAATTTGGATATTAAAATCACTAAAAATCTTACCATTATCTGATTTCATTTTTACATAAGCTTTAATATCTGCGGGAAAAGTGACATCTATTCTACCTTCGACTGAAGAAAAAGCCATGGGGACATCTGGTGTCACTTTATTAAAATTAGCTAAAATATGTCCGTCAATGGTATTTACTACTGCTGAACCTGAAATGTTTTCCATGTTTACATTGCCATTGATATTCGTTATTTCCAGATCACCCGACACATTTTGAACATGGATCTTTCCATTGTAATATGTTTTTAATTTAAGTGAAAAATTGATTGGGATTCTAATTTCCAGATCAATCGTTCCCCTGTGAGAATTTGTGGTCACAACAATTTCATTATCCTTCTCTTGAGCGCTTAATTGTATTTTATGGGAGGCAATTCTTTTTAAACCATTGTTGTCTGTTTTACTCTCAATTTTGGTTTTAGACAGTCGAGAAGTTGCACTGATAATAACTGCTTCACCTTGATAACCCAGGACATGAATTGATCCTTTGAAATGATCAATAATAAGTTTCCCTGGTTCTTTAGGATCACTTAAAGGTACAATAATTTGTTCCTGGGCAGAAACCTTGGAAAAGATAAGAAGCATTAAGACAAGATTTATTGCTATTTTTTTCATGTTTGATTTTATTTTATTCGGTCCCTAAATATTTACAAAAATATAAGTTGAGTAGCTACCATTTTTTTACATTAAAACGTTCACAGTTTTCACCAGTCGGTTTCGAACGGTGTCGTTCAGATCTTTTTTCTCCAATAATCTTTTGAGTTGTTCAACTGCTTTTTTTTCTTGTAATGCCAGCATAGCATCTGCAAGTGCGATTTGTACCAAAGGGGATTTCTGTTTGGTGATTGACTGGACCAAACCTTCTCTCACTCTTGGATTATCTGCAAATTCCAAAAGTGCCTCCACTGTAATAAGGCGAACATTTTCGTTGGGATCGTTATTTAATGTATACAGCAATGCATTGATAATTTTATCATCCACGTTGTCAAAATTGTTGGTAATATTAACCGCTTTTATTCGTTCAGTTGCTGAAGGTTGATCAAGCAACGTCAGCATTAATACCTCGCGCATGTCATTGATTTTTGAACCCATTTGAGCGATTTGATTTTCATATTTTGAACTCGGTAAAATCCAAGCACCGGCAATCCAACCGATAATCAGCAGAAGAAGACTATACGCAATTTGCGGAATATATTTTTTAGGAAACAAAGATTTAAAAATTGTAACTGCTTTTTCTAGCTTGTGTTCACTTTTGCGTTCTTTTTCCTTAAATTCTTCAAGCATGGAATAAAATCGATCATCCATTCTTTCGCTTAGTTCCGGCACTTGAAAATTCTTAAGTTGGTTGAATAAATTTTCCAAATCAGACAGTTCATTCAGTTCATAACCGTTCTGTTTCAGGAATTCCTTCAATTCCTCTTTTTGTTGTGGAGACATATCCCCATTTAAATATTCTGCAATTTTTTCTTCAAGCTTTGTTTTATTCATCTAATTCAATTCTCCATTTTTGCATAAATTTTTTTCAGATTTTTCATTGCCCGAAAAATACGAACTTTGATCGTCCCTTCCGATACATTTAAAATCTCGGCAATTTCCCTATATTTTAATTCATGGAAACGACTTAAAACTAAAGTTTCTCTTTGCTCTTGGTTTAATTGTTTGATCGCATTTTCTAATATTTCACTTTGTTCTTTTTGAAGGATTTGCTCTTCGAGACCATTTTCCTCTAAAACATCCCATTTTTCCAAATCATCAGAATATTCAATTCTCGATTGCTTTCGTACATAATCAAGGAACACATTATGAGCAATCGAATACATCCATGATTTAAATTTTCCCTCATTTCTGAATTGTTTGCGATAAATCAATATCCTTTGAAAAACATTCTGCACCAGATCTTCACTGGACGCGGCAACACAAGTTAGTCTATAAAAATAAGCAAACAATTTTTTTTTGTATCTTTGATACAATAAGCCAAGTTTATCCAGATCACCTGCTTGAACTTTTAGCATCAACACATTATCAGAAAATGAATTCAATTAATAATCCCAAATTTAGTTTACTCCAAAAGGTAGGACGTTGCTATTGAGAAAAGGTTACAGAACGAATGTTTGAGCGGTGGTGGGTTTATTAGCACCTAACTTTATGAGTGATTTGAACTTTGAAAAACCACGAAAGTAAACCCAGAGCGCACTATCCCCACCATCCGTTCCAAATAATTGTTATGGTAAATTTGTGATTTATCAGAAAATACTATCTACATTTATCACATGGTGTGCACTGGTTATTTGATACTATTTAAGAAATAGGGCTTTTTTAACTTCCCGAAATTCTCCCATTTTTATTTCGTACAAATACAGCCCGCTTGCCAAATCGCTTGCATCGAAAACGGCTTGATAAAAGCCAGGAGAATATTTTTTGTCAATAAGTGTTTGCACCTTACGACCTAATATATCATAGATGTTGAGTACAACCTTGCTAGGTGTTTTCACAGCAAATTTAATGGTAGTTGCAGGGTTGAATGGATTGGGATAGTTTTGGAAGAGCTGGTAATCTCTTAGAATATCTACTTCCTCCAACTCTACCGAAGTTGGGAAAATGATTTGAACCTGCCAAAGCACATCTACTGAAGAAAAGCTATCTGCGATAGATACGGAGAGTTGGTAATCCCCAATAGCAAGAGTATCAGATTTCAATAAGAACTCTGAAGCAACGACACCTTGTAATAATGCCCCATCCAAATACCATTGGTATTGAATCACATCGCCGTTTGGATCAAACGCAGTAGCACTGAATTCCAAACTATCACCTTGCGTAATCTGAATAGTTTGAGCTGTGTCAGGATGAATCGATTGAATCTCTGGCGGGATTTGATCAAATACCAATCGAAAAACTCCTTCTCCCTGAGTACCTGCATAAAGATACTTTCCACCTTTGCTTATCGCCAGCTTTTGCACTGTACGTGTCCGTAATCCTTTATTAATATGGTACCATGTCTGCCCGCCATCTGTAGTACGATAAACACCACTTAACCAATCTCCAGCATAAACAGTCACTGGATTGGTTGGATCAATAACGATAGAACGAATCGCAGCTTCTGGATCCATGCCATAATTTATTGGTTGCCAACTTTGCCCGCCATCGAGTGTCTTGTAAATACCACCCCTTTGCGCACCCGCATATACGATATTTGGGTTTGAAGGATCAATTGCAATCGCCCTGACATCTGGCACAAAGATACCTTCTGAACTTTTAAACCAGGTATTACCACCATTTGTTGTTTTATATACACCGGAATTTAAAGTACCAATGTAGACAATATCTGGATTGTTAGGATGTACAGCAATATGGTTAATATTTTTATATGTTGATTCTAATCCATTGTTGATATAATACCAATTTTCTCCGGTATCGGTGGATTTTAACATGCCATAACTTGGCCGTGTTGGATCAAAGGGAAAAGGGCGGTCGATTTGGTAGCCACCTGACACTGTCGCTCCTGCATACAATACATCAGGATTTGAAGGTGAAAAAACAATTGTTTTTATCTCATGTGATGGTAACTCGAAGATAATTCGCCAATTTTTCCCACCATTAATCGTTTTAAATATTTTATGTTCTTGATCAGTGCTTACGATGATATTTGAATTATTCGGGTGTATTGCAATACTTCTCATTTCTAAGGGACCTATGGGCACATGATTGTAAGCTGTATACATAGCACCAACACCATGCCAATTATTTCCACCATCGTCACTCATAAAGACACTGCTTCTAGCTACTGCGTAGATTTTCAAGGGATCGTTTGGAGCAACAGCAATATCCGCAACTTCGCATCCAGTATATCCCTTGCTAGCATCACGCCAACTATAGGTGCCATCTTCTGAAATGAAAACACCACCACCATAGCTATTCGTTATCAACCAGTTGGATTTATCTTTATGAGTGGCAATACTTATAATATGTCCAGGTTGCACATATGGCGGATTATAGGTTGTTTCAAAAAAGTTGACTCCTCCATCTGTGCTTTTGAAAAAGCCACGATCTGAGGCAGCTGCATAAACGATATCAGAATTAGATTCATCAAATTCAACATAGGTAAACGGTTTTCCCACGTATTGCCCGTTGGGAAGCTGCTCAACTTGTGCGCGATAACTTATTGACCATGTCATACCACCATCGACTGAACGTAAGATTTCCCCTCTTTCGGCGAAAAGCCCTCCTCCAAATCCATTCAGTCGACCAGCCACAGCCAGTAATATGTTGGGATTATTGGGGTGCATTTCGATATCACCTACGGTTAGGTTGGTGATGCCGTTGTTGATATGAAACCAAGTCGATCCGGCATCCGTGCTCTTCCAAATACCTTCTTCTTGTACATCATCTCTATCAAAAATGCCAGTAGCAGCGTAAATGACATCAGTATTCGTTGGATCGATAATAATCGTTCGTACTAAAGCTTTGGAAAACAATATCTCAGTCCAGTTCTCACCTCCGTCAATAGTTTTGTAAATTTTGCCTTTCGAAGCTGACCTTTGACCGGCTGGAATTTCATCATCCAACAAAACCCATTCAGTACCACAATAAACAATATCAGAATTGCCGGGTTCAATAGCAAAGGACCGAAATGTTAAACGTTCCGTATTAGGAATACCATTTACTTTCAGTTGCCAATATTCAGCCTTATCGGTTGATTTATAAACACCGCGCATACCAAAAGTACCACACCATATGGTATTGGGATCGTTTGGATCAATGGTTAAGCAGAAAATTGGGATCGAATCGCCGGTTGGGCCAAATCGACTGTTGATGCCATTATTTTTAGGATACCAGGTTTTTCCTCCATCATAGCTTTTGTGACAACCAGCCCACTGGTCGGTTACATAAATAATATTTGGATCAGTAGGATCGACGCGCACATCGTAGCCGATTCCACCCAGGGGTCCACCAGTACGGAACCATGATGCTTCTTGCTCAAAAGGTCCCTCGCTGGTAACCATAATATTATCGAATGACACACTTTCGTTTTCACAAGCGAATGAAAAACTCCCACCAAAGATGACACTTTCGTTGTCAGTATATTCGATAAGTTGAATGTCATCGATGTATATCTTTATAGTACTGCTAACCATAGTTATTTTGATTGCATACCACTGATCTAAGTTAAAAACTTTAATCAACCTTACCAATTCCACTGGGCCAGATCTGGTGTCTTTGCTGAGAATGATATAGGATTGCCCAGAACTATGATCTATCGAAAAGTGATAACTCGACGAATGTTTTTGTCTGAAACTGATTACTGTAAAGAAAAGAGAATGATACTTTATTTGCATGGTAAGTTCGAAATCACTCACCATGTGGATATTTTTGAGCGGATAAGCTCGAATAGGAGAATCACCTCCAATATCATCAAAATTTAGAACGTAGTTACCCTCATCAAACTTAATGCTCCAACCTGGACCTAACTGCCAGTTATCGGCATTGCCATCTTCGAAATCGTCTTGAAAAAGGATGGTTTGAGAAAATGAAGGAGAGCAAATAAGAAATACGGCTACAAGCGTAATGATTAAGTTTTTCATGGCCTCATTCCGAATCTTATTTCAAAAACAGCGCTTTCTTTACGTCTCGAAAATTCCCCATTTTGATCTTATAAAAATAAACACCGCTAGCCAAACCACTTGCATCGAATGCCACTTGATGAATTCCGTTTGGATACTCTTGGTCAACAATTGTGAGTACAGCACGTCCTAATGTGTCATAAACTTTCAACAACACATGTGTAGGTTCGTTAACCCTAAATTTAATAACGGTATTTGGATTAAAAGGATTTGGATAATTTTGTCCGAGCCAGTAGGATTTTGGCAATGATATATTCCGATCTTCCACAAAGACTGGAGTCGCCATTATTTTTATGGAGTCGCTTTCCATTTCTATGTCTGGAATATCAAATCCCTTCTCATCCATCCACGGTTTAAAAAAGCGGCGGTAGTTGAGTTTTGCAAATATGGTAATTTCCTGTGGTTCTAAAGGCGTTTCAAAATAATAAAATGAAGTGTCCGCGGCAAAGGCGACGATTCGATTATCACTTAATATTCTCGTTGGTCTCCAGCTTGGAGCAGGAGATATTTCATCGAAGTCTTCAAGAACCTTGGCAAAACCCTTGCCTGGAGATCCTGCATAATTACCATCGGAAGATTTACCAACACCGCCCCAATGCGGAACCCTTTCACCTTCAATCAAGTCAACTGTATCACCGGCAGAGGTTATTGCAGTAAGAAGCAGCAGCATGTTTCGCGATGGTCTTCCAGTTGGGACATGATGGCCTGTCTTATCATTGTATATGGTTACCATGACTTTAATCGAATCATGAACCTGAACAGCGTCGAGTTTCATGGATACAGAATTGGCCAAGATTTTGGGATCGCGAGAGCCTGGTTGTAAATGCGAAGGGATGGTTAGTGGGGCACGTTCCAATCCTCCTTTTTCAGGCAGTGCAAAATGTGTGGTAACACTATCTGGAAACATATGGCATGTCTGACAATCAATACCCATCGACGGATATGGACTGGCCTGCCATTCAGGAAAAGAATTATAGGCTGGTATACCCCAGAATTTTCCTGTATGACAGGGTGCACAGAACTCACTCTTCCTGATAAGAGGTAAATAGGCATCAGGTTCATGAATATCATCATAAGGGCCGAAAAACATCTGCTGACCCTCTGGGGGTCTTAGTAATTCAATTGAAAGAACACCAGTTGTTCCCTGTCCTGTGCTCGGTTTTACGCGATAAATCTTGTGGCAAAAGTCGCAAAACACACCATGACGACTGGCGCCTGTTACCTCTTTTGGATCTATACCCCAGGGATTATTGGCCGCTGCTCCAGGAATGTGACAGGTGGCACAATTGCCACGAGTATGTTCGAAATCTCTCTTGTATCCAACACCGATATCGGGATTGCCGTTGAAATCAGTGCCATAGTACATTGCTAAAAAAAATGGATTGGTTGCGGAATGAGCATGTGCATTGTTACGCCATTGGTTCATCAACACTGAAGCATGACAATTACCACATCTTAGCTCTTCGGTTGAATCAGGATCAGGGGATAACCATTCGTAGTCTGGATTGTCTTCACCCGGGAGAGAATGAAGAACAATCACTATACCTGTGTCACCAGCAACAGCTCTAGTCTCACCATTATAATATCCCTCAGCCCAGGCTGTTACAACCAGTGTATCCAAAGAGGTAATTCCTTGGAGGGTAAATTTGCCAGAAAAATCGGTTAATGTAAAAATTTGTGTTGCCTGTACCCTGACTCTTGCGAAGGGTAGGTTAGTTGTTCCATTATTTACTATTCCGGAAATGCTCCCATTTCCCGGATAGCTGTTTTCTACGATAATCAATATGGTAGCTAAGATTGTTAATGAGTGTATCATTTCTGAAACTACGTTTACGAATCTTATATCCTGCTGCATCCAAATTCTCCTATATCCGACTACGTATTGCAACAAGACTACTTTTCATTATCCCTCCTGTTTTTATACGCCTAATTTCGTTCAACATAGTTTATATAGCAAAAAAAATATTGTTGAATTTGGATAATTATCTATTAATCTATCGATTATAGAAAATAAAGGTGTAAAAAATTTGTACTCAAAATTTAATATTGTTTTCTGTTAGTTAAACAATATAAGTTGAACCATCTATGATTGTCTGAAATGTTCACTTGATTCTTATATTAGGATCATTGATTGACATTCAAAGTAAAGAAGATAACATAAAAAAAATAAATATAATATAAATATTGTAAAAAAGCAAGAAAAAATTGAGGGGTTATCTAAATTTAAGCAAAAAAATTGAATAAGACTCAACTCTATTTTTGATACAGAGAAGATGAGATGGAAACTTGCAACGGTGCAATTGAAAGGATAATCAGGAGTGCCCAAATAGTGACTATTTTAATACAAAAAGATACTAATCAGTACTAAAACTACGATTAATTTTTGGGCAAAAAAGTCCTCTGTGACACTCTTGAATGATGAAATTACGCATATTATAAATGAATGAAAATAATATATTAACGTTATATTGAAATTATGATTTTTATAAGAAATTTAAAGCATTACCAAATTTTCAAACTCTTGACTGCCAGTCAAGCGCTTTATTAAATTAACTATGATCTTTGTTCTATTTAGATAAATTTAAATTAAAAAGCCTCTATCAAAGATTAAATAGAGGCCTAAATTTTTGTGTACAAATTGTGCCCAATTTATGTCAAAATAAACTAAAAAATACTAAAAAATTTCAAAATGAAATGAGAATGACTTTAGGCACTTTGATTCACAATGACGGTTTTTAAAGGGAAAATCTGGTGCTGATAGAAAAGGTAAAAGAGTTCATAACCTATTGAAAATATTAGCCCATTTTTTAAATAAAAAAACCTCCAAACGCATTAATCTTAATGGAAGGAGGTTATTTTTTAAGTACGCCCGCCGCGACTCGAACGCGGAACNNAGTAATCTGTAACCCACTGTTTTTTAGTGGCTAATCTATTGTTTTTTATTGACAATGTTTGATTTTTTTATATTTATTTTTTTCTGTTTTTATCTATTTTAATAAATTCATGGTAATATTTTGGTAACACGAAATAAGATTTTCTTTATTAATGCTTATTTATTTAAAGTCAATAAATTCAGAAAGTTTCAAACTTAATAAAAATTAATTTCCATTTAGCTATACTTCTGTAACTTCAAGATTGATGCTGATCGAATCTCCTGGTCGGATTTCTTTTGAAAATTTAATATATTAACAACATCAAGAAAAGTTTCTGGTGCTAAATGCGCATAAATCTCTGTCGTTTTCAGATCTGAATGTCCTAAAAGCTTTGAAACAATATAGAGGGATACACCCTTTTGCACCAGATGCGAAGCAAAAGTATGGCGTAATGAATGAAAAGTATATTGTTCTCCTAACTCAGCTTTTCGGACATATTTTTTGAATTTTTTTGAGACAAATTCTGGATCTCTTTTTTCTCCGCTTCCAGTTGAAAAAACGTATGCATGATCTTTACTCAGATTTTTTAATAAATCAAAGAGATCATCATTAATTGGAATGACTCGTTCTTTTTTCGATTTAGTTGTGAAATCATTTTTATTACTAATTTTAATGGTTCTTTCTTTTAAACTAATATCTTCCCATTCCAAATTTGTTAACTCTCCAATACGAACACCCGTATTTATGGCAAATATCACAATCTGTTTAAGCCATACTATATCAATAGTGTCCAGAAGTATGTCAATTTCTTCCTGTTTAAAAAATATTGGCGCATTCTTTGGCAAATTAAATGGTTTAATTCCTTTAAATGGATTATTATCGATGTAATTCCATTGTATTGCCTTGTTAAAGCCTGCCTTTAGATGTCTTAGTTCAATGTTTGCCGTTGATTTTTTTACTTCTTTAGCCCTGGAATTTAGATATTGATCGATCTGTTTGCTATCAATAGAATCCAATGATTTATTTCCCAAAAAATTCAAAAAGTTTTTGAAAGATAGCTCGTCTCTTAAAAAGGTCTTATAAGCTTTATGATTCTCAGAATATTCAAGATACTCCTTCTTAAACTGTTTTAAGTAAACTTTCTTTTTCGGAGAAATATCTTCCACGTTAAATGTGTTCTTTGCAATCTTCGCTTCAATGTCTTTGAGTATTAACTTTGCAGTTTTGGGATCATCAGTTTTCGTGCTTCTCACGAAACGTTTTCCATTGAGATAGAAATCAACCAGAAAAACGATTTTTCCATTTTTGTTTTTCCTTTTACGTAAAGTAGCCATGATTATACCTCCATTGGATTTTAGACAAAAAAAGCCGAGAGCTGTGTCTGACGTTCCAATGGAGACGTCCCCGTACCCTCACGAGTACAGGCAACTCTCGGCAGTTATTACTAATATAAATGAAAAAACCCGTTAGGGTACGGGATAACCCCATTGGTATTTCAGACATCCTAAATATAATAAAAATATTTAATTTTGTCAACATTTTTTTCAATTATTTTTATCTCGAATTTCGTCCCAAATCCTGTCCGCTTCTATTTTTGCTTTTACATTTGTTACATTATCATGATTTCCGTTTTTTATCCAGTTATCGATTTCATCACGTGAAAATATTAATTTTGAACCACCAGGAATCTTTTTAAATGGAATCTGCCCTCGATTTACATATTGATAAATCGTGCTTATTTTCACTCCGATGTAATCGGACAACTCTCCAATATTCAACCATTGGCGATGTTGATTCTTTATCGATTTAANNTCATACTCAATTGCTAAAGTTATTCAGTTGCTCTTCCAACATCCTGATATAAAAATATTGTCTTAAATAATCCACAGTTTGATGAATACATCATTAAACCAATAAAATTCTCCAAAACAAACCCATTTCAAGCTTGCCGATTTCGCTGCCGTTCTCGTAAAACTGCCAGGTTTCTGAAAATCGAGTTCTCCAGAGAGTTTTCATATTTAAGAGTTTTTCCAACTTTTAATTTTTTTGGAATATTTCTCCTATTTTTTATAATTTCAAATTCTGTTGCTATTTTAGCAATGTAATCATCTCTGCCGCCGACTCAATCTTAAGAAAACGTTCCTTCATATCTTTTTCTACCATTATGCCTACTTCCTACATTATTTATTTAAATAGTCCAAATTCATCCAATCGAATTCCCTGGTTATCTATTTACTCATTTACTCATTTAATTAATCGCCCAATTACCCAACACCCCAATTCGTAAACCGGTACTCGAAGAGTATCTAAATTCGTAAACTTGT
>JABAOC010002367.1_pt5 | contig 21753 bp, 15 predicted proteins | sample 7062161 | NCBI WGS metagenome assembly JABAOC01 (sample SAMN14538625, study PRJNA623070) | marine sediment metagenome | biome: marine biome [ENVO:00000428]; feature: marine pelagic biome [ENVO:01000023]; material: deep marine sediment [ENVO:00002113] | place: India: Gulf of Khambhat ... | reverse complement strand
CGGGGAGTAGCCCGGAGCTACATCCTTTACCGAGAGAAACACAAAGACCTCAGACAGGCCAAAGTCATTTTTGGCGTTAGGGATGACCTGAAACTCCCGTTAAACACCCTTCTTGTCTTGAAGAGGCGGTATTTATTGAAGGATGATGAACGGCAGGTTATTGAAACACCGAAGGAGCTCTTCCGGCGAGTGGCCAGACATGTCAGTCGGGCTGAGGAGAATTTTTCTTCTTCCATAAGCCCACAGGATATCGAAGAAGGCTTTTTCCAGATGATGAGCCAGCTGGAATTTATGCCCAACTCTCCGACTCTGATGAACGCCGGGACTTCGCTCGGACAGCTTTCTGCCTGTTTTGTTCTTCCAGTGGAAGATTCGATGGACGGGATTTTCCAGAGCTTGAAGAACATGGCCGTCATCCATCAAACGGGAGGAGGGACGGGCTTCGATTTTTCCCGGCTCAGGCCGAAGGCAGACCTGGTTTCGACCACCAAGGGTGAGGCCTCGGGTCCCGTTTCTTTTATGAGCATTTTCAACCACGCCACAGGCGTGATTGTCCAGGGAGGAAGACGCCGGGGCGCGAACATGGGCATCTTGCGCTGCGATCATCCGGATATTGTAGAATTCATCGAATCCAAGCTTGAAGAAAACGCATTCACTAACTTTAACCTTTCGGTGGCTGTCACCGATCAATTCATGGAGGCGGTCCAGAAAAAAGAGTCCTTCGATCTTCTCAACCCCCGGACACGGAGAAAGGTTAAGTCGATCAAGGCCCCGGCGCTGTTCGATTTAATCGTCTACTCTGCCTGGAAATCTGGGGATCCCGGAGTGGTCTTTTTGGATGAAATAAACCGGCATAATCCGACTCCCCGAATCGGACGCATCGAAGCCACAAACNNTTTGTCAACCAGGGAACCGTCGCCTGGGAACAGCTGAAAGACAGGATCGAATGGGGAGTCCGCTTCTTAGATAATGTCATAGAGGTCAACAAATACCCGCTGCCCCAGATCAAAGACATGACCTTCGCCAACAGGAAAATCGGACTCGGGATCATGGGATTTGCCGACTTCTTGATCCAACTCGGCATTCCGTACACGAGCGAGAAAGCTGTGGAAACGGCCGAAGAGTTGATGTCTTTTTTCCATCAGGAATCTCTCCAAGCCTCGGCGGCTCTGGCCGAGGAGAGGGGCGTTTTTCCCAACTTTGATCGATCCGATCACGCCAAAACAAAAGATCACAGGTTGCGCAATGCCACCGTTAACACCGTCGCTCCGACAGGAACGATCAGTATTGTTGCCGGCTGCTCGAGCGGGATCGAGCCGCTGTTCGCCCTGAGTTTTGTTCGGAACGTTCTGTCGGGGACAAAGCTGTTTGAAATCCATCCTCACTTCGAACGAGAACTCCATAAGAGGGGTTTGTATTCGAGAGAACTGATGGCTAAAATCGGACAGCAAGGTTCTCTCCGAGACATCGATGAACTTCCCGCTGAATTGAAGGATGTTTTCGTCACTTCCTTCGATGTCTTGCCCGAGCAACACCTCAAGATCCAGGCTGCTTTTCAGAGACACACGGATAACTCCGTCTCCAAGACCATAAACTTGCCCTCGGATGCTACGGTAGAAGATGTAAGAAATGTCTATCTCCTGGCCCACGAATTGAAGTGCAAGGGAATAACGATTTATCGATACGGAACCAAGAGAGAACAAGTGCTGTCTTTTGATTCCCGCTCCGGGAAGGAGAGACGGGAGGAGATGGGTTTTATCTCAGCGGCTGCCGAATTTTCGGGGGGGTGTCCTTCCGGACTGTGTCCTTTTTAGAGGAGGAATAGGGTGAGCAGGTCCAGGGATCGGGTCAGAGAGATCATTCGCGTACTGCGGCGGGAATATCCCCGGAGCCGGACAGCTCTCAGGTTTGAAACGCCCCTCCAAATTCTCGTGGCCACGATCCTTTCCGCCCAATGTACGGACGAGAAAGTCAACGAAATCACGCCTTCTCTGTTCCGGAAATACCCGAAAGTGCAGGACTTTGCCCGAGCCGACCAGACGGTCCTGGAAGAGGAGATCCGCCCGACAGGATTTTTCAGGAATAAGGCTAAAAGCATTATCGGTACCAGCCAGAAAATCGTAGCTGATTTTAACGGCCAGGTCCCGGACACCATGAAAGACTTAATCACCCTTCCTGGCGTGGCTCGGAAGACCGCCAACATCGTTCTCTCCAGCGGCTACAAAAAGGCTGAAGGAATTGCTGTCGATACCCATGTGAAGCGGTTGTCGCAGAGATTGGGTTTGAGTCGGGAGAAAAATCCGGATAAAATAGAACAAGATCTTCTGAATGTTGTTCCCAGGAAGGATTGGCTGGATTTCAATTACATGCTGGTAAACCACGGCCGCAGAGTCTGCCAGGCCCGCAAGCCGCAATGTCCCTCGTGTCAGCTCAGGCCGCTGTGCCCGTCAGTTGCGGAGTTTTTCCCTGATCTAGAGAGGAATCCCTAAACATGATCTTGAGGAGTTCAACTATAACCCCCCGTCATCAGACCGGGATATTTACTGACAGGCATCAAGTTCTCGTATGATCAAAGAAGCCATGCTCTACAGCTCTCTCCCTGACGGTAAAGTCTCTTGTTCTCTCTGTCATCATCGCTGTCAAATAGCTGAGACAAAATTCGGTATCTGTGGGGTGAGACAGAATAGAGAGGGAACACTCTTTACTCATGTATACGGCGATGTCATAGCCGCTCATGTGGACCCGATCGAAAAAAAACCTCTGTATCATTTCCTTCCCGGGACAACCTCCTTTTCCATAGCCACGACCGGCTGTAACTTCCAGTGCCCGTACTGTCAAAACTGGCAGATTTCCCAGAGCCGGAAGCGGGACAGGAAGGATGAGTCTGGGTATCGATTGCCGCCCGATGAGGTCATCCATCAGGCTCAATCCCATGGTTGTCGTAGTATTTCCTACACCTACACAGAGCCCACGATTTTTTTTGAGTACGCCTTCGATTCGGCCCGATTGGCCAAAAAAAAAGGCTTGGCCAATGTTTTTGTCACCAACGGCTTCATGACCCCAGAGGCATTGGAAGCCATCCATCCCTACCTGGATGCCTGTAACGTCGACCTCAAGTCTTTCCGGGAAGAATTCTACGAAGATTTTTGTCGAGCCCGCCTGGAGCCTGTCCTGGACTCCATCCGGCTGATGAAGAAGATGGACATCTGGGTCGAACTGACAACCCTGATTATCCCGGATCAGAATGATAGCGAGGAGGAGTTGACTCTGATCGCGCGGTTCATCCGTGATCTCGATCCCGATATTCCTTGGCATATCAGCCGTTTTCACCCCGATTATAAGTACACAGAAGCTCGACCTACGCCCGTCCAAACCCTCCGAAAGGCCTTCGAGATAGGCCAAAAGGAAGGCCTTCATCACGTCTATGTCGGGAATGTGATGGGAGTCGCCGAGGATACTCTCTGTCCCCATTGTCAGACGGTGCTCATTCCCCGACAGGGCTTTTTTATCGGGGCCGTTAACCTCAAAGGTTCCAACTGTCCTTCCTGCGGTGCCTCGATCGCTGGAGTCTTTTAAAAAATTGGGGTCAGACTTTGAAAACTTGAGTTTTTTTATTTCGATGCATCAGGTCATGTCTGTAAAATAACTCAAGTTTTCAAAGTCTGACCCCTCTCTCTGGATTGATTTTATTTCCTGTAGTCATTATGATGAATGAAAATGATGGAGTGAGTGTGCTTCGGAGGCCTTTCTGATGAATCAGGAAAAACATCAAGCCCTATTCACAGATCTGTACGAGCTGACAATGGCGGCCTGTTATTTTGACCACGGTATGTCCGAGGAAGCCACGTTCAGCCTGTTCGTCCGCAACTATCCTCCTGCCCGCCGTTACTTCATTTCAGCCGGGCTTGATGACGTTCTCCATTACCTTGCTGACCTTCGGTTTGAGCCAGAAGAGCTGGACTATCTGGAAAGAACAGAGCTCTTTCAGCCGAATTTCCTGTCTCATCTTGAAAAATTTCGTTTCAGCGGAGATGTCCACGCTCTTCCTGAAGGACGGCTTTTTTTTGTCAATGAACCTGTACTCGAAGTCACGGCCCCGATCATCGAAGCCCAGGTAGTCGAAACCTTCATCATTAACGCCGTCAACCTCCAAGTGATGATCGCCACCAAAGCTTCGCGCTGTGTTCAGGCTGCTGGAGCCAGGAAGCTCGTCGATTTTTCGCTCCGGCGGACACAAGGCATAGATGCTGGACTGAAAGTGGCCAGGGCCAGCTTCATCGGCGGGTTCATCGGGACGAGCAATGTGTGGGCAGGGAAAACATACGGTCTTCCTGTTTACGGGACTATGGCTCACTCTTTTGTCACCAGCTTTGAACGGGAGATCGATGCTTTTCGGGCCTTTGCCCGGACTTTTCCGCAGAACACGGTGTTGCTCGTAGATACCTACGATACGATCGCCGGGACGCATAAGGCTGTTAAGGTGGGACGGGAGATGGCTGAAGAAGGAAAAAAGTTGAGAGGTGTGAGGTTGGACAGCGGGGATATCCCCAGCTTGAGTCAGGACGTGCGACGGATTCTCCGAGAATCGGGTCTTAAAGAAACCACAATATTTGCCAGCGGGGCTTTTAACGAGTACAAGATCCAAGAAGCCATCGAGCAGGGAGCCGATATCGACTCCTTCGGAGTGGGAACCAAGATGGGTGTCTCTGCCGATGCGCCTTATCTGGATATGGCTTATAAAATGGTCAGTTACGGGGGACATCCGGTCCTGAAATTGAGTCCGAGTAAAATGTCACTCCCTTCAGCCAAGCAAGTTTTTCGCTTCCTGACAGATGAGAAGAAAATAGAAAAAGATATCATCGGTCTGCGTGAGGAGCGACTCCAGGGGGGCGAACCACTGCTTCGAAAGGTCATGGACAAAGGAAGAATCACGATGCCCTCGCCCTCACTCCCAGAAATTCAAGACATTTTTCGTGAGGAATTCTCGAGGCTGGATGATTCATACAAGACAATAAGGGCTGAGGCGGAACGTTTTCCTGTCGAGCTGTCGCTCCGACTCGAACATCTGCAAAATGACATGATAAACAGAGTGAAAAAAAAGGAATTGGAAGAGGGTGAGCTTGGATAACTATCGTTTCCTTCCCCACACGGCCGATGCCAAATTTCAGGCTTTCGGCGACACTCTGGAGGAATCTTTTACCAACGCCGCCTTGGCCACGGCTTCGCTCATGTGGGACTGGACAAAGATCGAGAAGAAGACCGAGTACAGAGTCCAGGCAGAGGGGAGAGACCTGAAACAACTCTTGGTCAGTTTATTAGAGGAAATCATCTACTTATTAGAATCGAAAATGTTCCTCTTGGCTGATGTGGATGCTATCCGAATCAAAAAAAAACAAAAAAAATACTCTCTGACAGCCCTGTTCAAGGGCGATCGGTATTCCGAAAAATACACGATATTCGGAGATGTAAAGGCCATCACCTACAATGAAATGGTCATCGAACAGGAAGACCGGATCATGGTTCAGGTCGTGGTCGACATATGAGGTGTGGGATGGACATTAAAAGACTAAGCGATTATGCCTGGGAGATTCCCAAACACGGAGAGATGAAGGTCTCGACTGTGATCTACATCTCATCCCAGCTTCTGGAAGGGGTGAGACGCGACAAGACTCTCACTCAAGCCAGGAATGTTGCCTGCCTGAGAGGTATACAACAGACGGCTTATGTCATGCCCGATGCTCATCAGGGCTACGGATTTCCCATCGGAGGCGTTGCCGCCTTCGACCTGGATGAAGGCATCATTTCTCCCGGTGGCGTCGGGTATGATATCAACTGCGGTGTCCGGCTGTTGAAAACAGACTTTCGTGAGGAAGATATCGAGCCCCATCGAAGACAGCTTCTCTCAGAAATCTTCAAACAAGTTCCTGCCGGAGTCGGGAAAGGAGGAACGACCCGGCTTTCCCGTCGGGTTCTGGAAGAGGTCTGCGCCAAGGGGGCCGAGTGGGCTGTGGAGAATGGTTACGGCATGGCCGAGGATCTCCAAAGAACAGAAGAGAGCGGAAGGATGAGGGCTGCTGATCCCAGCCAGCTCTCTAACCGCGCCCTGGAGCGAGGAATCCCCCAATTAGGAACGTTGGGCGCGGGGAATCATTTCCTCGAAATACAGAAGGTTGCCGAAATCTTTGACCAAGATGTGGCCGAGGTTTTTGGTATCCACACCGTGGGGCAGATTATGGTCATGATCCACTGCGGGAGCCGTGGACTGGGCCATCAAGTGGCGTCCGATTATATCAGACTGATGGAGAATAAGTTCGGGACCAAAGGACTGCCGGACCGAGAGCTGATCAACGCCCCGATTCAATCCCCCCTGGGACAGCAGTACTACAAATCCATGAGTGCGGCGGTGAACTTTGCCTTTGCCAACAGACAGATGATTGCCCACTGGGTGCGCCAGGTGTTCTCGAGAGTTCTCGGGAGTTCCAGGGGCATGGATCAAGTCTACGATGTCTGTCACAACGTCGCCAAATTTGAAAAACACCAGGTCGACGAAGGGGAGATGAAAAAAGTCTGTATCCATCGAAAAGGTGCCACTAGGAGCTTCGGGCCCGGCCGGGAAGAAATCCCGGAAGTCTACCGGTCGGTCGGTCAGCCGGTCATCATCCCCGGGAGCATGGGGACCTCATCATATGTTCTCGTCGGGACAAAGGAAGCCGAAAAACTGAGCTTCGGTTCCACAGCCCACGGGGCCGGCCGGGTGATGTCCCGCCACGAAGCTATCCGTAGATTCCGGGGAGAAAAGATCAAACAGGATTTAGAAAGGAAGGGCATCGAACTGAGGTTCACAGGCTGGAAAGGGGTGGCCGAGGAAGCCTCTGCGGCCTACAAGGATGTCGATGAAGTGGTCAGAGTTTCCCATAAAGTGGGAATCGGTAAACTCGTAGCACGAGTCGTCCCTGTGGGTGTGATGAAAGGATAAGTATCCATTGAGAGTGCGCCTATAAGGATTGTAGAGGCTGTTAAAATTTTCCGTCTTTTTTACTTGTTACAAACAAAATAATTTCAAATCGATAGTTGAGAGTCGTATTAAAGATCTTCGAAAGAAAGATTGGAAGAACGGAGAAAAGAAAGTTAGATAAAATGAATCTGATTTATCTGTTTAACTTAGTTTCGGCTGTAATTTTAATAAAAGGGGAATGAGTAAAAGACGTCCTTAGATGCTCGAAAATTGAATTTAATAATAGAAATTTATCCCAAAGGACAAATAGTTGCCCGAGAATCGATACTGGGATGACTCAGAATACCTAAAATAGTTAAGGGTGATATAAATTGGAGGCTTGGGAATAAACGTCAATCCAACAGAATAGGTAGAGGCGCTTACATCTTCTGAATTTCTGTACACATATATCTTTGAGCTGATATTGAACCTTTCATTGAAATAGAATCGACCCCCTCCATTTAGAGAATAGAGGGATATGTTTCTCACCTCTTCGGTTGGGTACCAAAGGACGGATTTTTCATTCAATAGATATGTCCCCACTTCAACTGTGAGTTTTTTGGAAATCTTAAGTGCAGTGCCTGCATTAAAAGCCAAAGCTCTGTAAGAATCGGTCCCTAAGAATAAAGAAAGAGCAGAATAGAAATCATGCTGCCATTTTTGAGCATAAAGAACAGCGGTAAAATTGGAGAGTTGAGCCGATCTTTTTATTTTCTCACTATCATCATTTTGATAATGGAATCGAATATTGTGGTTGTAATATTTAAGAATGAAAGAGGCATGATTAGACAATCCCATTCTTAAGCCGATCCAAGGAGTGATACTAAAGAAATTATTCGGACCGGTGTAGGATTCGAGACCTGCCTGGGGATAAACATCAGAAAATACGCTTGAGGGGATAATCAATAAACAGATAATGATAAATTTTATTCTCATTTGATTCTCNNTTTCGGTTCATCATTTTTTTTAATACGGATTTCACTTGGTTAATCCTTCGTATGTATTTCCGGTTTGACGATTGAATCAAACCGAGGTGTTTTTTCCCATCCTATCTCGCCCTTTTTGATGGATTCCTGATATAGAGCTCGGAATACAATCAAAATCCATCCTTGACAGTAAATAAAATACATCAGAAGAATAACTGCGAGGTTTTCAAATGAAGCCTCTCCTTCGAATGAAACAGTGATCATGATCTCTGCAACAAAGAGCAAAATAGCACATATCCATACAGCAAAATAAGGCCCTGGAGAAAGTATCGAAAGCAATCCTAGCCCGCAGGTGATAAAAAACATATGGGATAGGAGAATAGAACCTAAAAACATGTAGTACAACACGAAGAGATAGACCAACTCAAAGATCATGCTCAGTCTTTTGGAGCGAAATGATGCTCCAAGATATTTCCGCAATACATAAAAATTTCCTCTGACCCAGCGGGTGCGCTGGCGAACCCAGATTCCCCATTTTTGTGGTTCTTCCTCCCAAGTTATTGCATAGGGTACGAATTTGATCTCGTATCCGATATTGTACAGACGAATGCTCAGTTCAGTGTCTTCTGTGAGTGCTGCTTCATCCCACCCACCGCATCCCTCGATTACATCTTTGTAAATGACGTAGTTAGTTCCAGGCAGAATTGCGATTTTGAATAGTAGGTAGCGGCCTGCCTGAATCATGAATTGGAAAGATAATGTTTCCAGGTTGATAAAACGGGTGAGGATGTTTTTTCGACGATTTCTAGTTCTGAATTTCCCGAAGGCAGCAGCGAGTCGAGGAGTTTTCAGAAGGTTTAGTACAAGATAGCGTAAAGAATCGGGTTCAGGTGTGTTGTCTGCATCATAGACGGCAATAATATCAAAACGAGTTTCCTCCAGTCCCCGATTCAATGCGTGGGATTTCCCCCTTTTAGCCTGCTCATTCGGGACGTTGAAAAGCTTGACACGGGAATCTCTTTGGCTGAATGCAGTGACAAGTTTTGGCGTACCATCATCGGAACCGTCGTTAATGACAATGATCTCCATCCTGTTCGCAGGATAGTCTTGGTTGCACAGAGATTCGAGCGTCTTTTGGATAACGAGCTCTTCGTTGTAAGCAGGTATAAGTATGGAGACGCCGGGAAGGTTTTTTTCGTTTTCGCCGTCCAATTTCTGTTTTTCCTTATGCGAGCGAAGTCTATAAAGAAGACCCAGAAAGGTGGAAAATAGCTGATAAAAGATCATCACCCATAATAGAGTAACAGTAAGAAGGAAAATGATTTCGAAAACTGGATGTGAATATGCCATAGGTTAACCCTGTGAGCGCTTTTTTGAAAACACTCGGCTTACCGAAAAGATGAGAACTAGGACGATGACAGATATAGTACTTATAACGATAATGGCCTTAGAGAGAGACAAGCTGACGGATGTGAGGAATAAATCTAGTCTGTTGCGAGTAATAATTGAAGCTGTGTGTTGACCACGTGGGAGCATGATGGCCCATCCGAGCAGTCCCCTCTTGGATATTACTTTTATTCTTTTTTCATTCAAATATATGGAGAGAGGTTTATCATTGATAATCAAGGCTGTTCTTTTATCTGAACGATAGAAGACGTCAATTCCTCGTGAGGTGATCTCGCACCTCAGAAGATCGCCAGAGCTGTCAACCAGACGGGCTTTGGATTTTAATCCGTTGGTTAATTCTCCAATATTGTTGACAGGAGCGATTATATGTTCGCCAATAGGCATAACCAGGTGATTTCGGTAAAAGGATCCTGCTGGTACACCATCAATGGCTATATTTTTCAGAGTTCGATCAGAAAATACTATTTCTCCGGAAAAAGGAGCTCGGACAAAGAGTCCTTCTCTAATCCAACTCGCTGAGTTATCCGATGCCAGAATAAAAGGAAACATCTTAGTGTCGACATCGTGAAGAGAGTTCTCGGAAAAGATCGTAAAGCGTTGGGTATTATCGATAAACTTCTTGAGCAGGTGATAAAGAGATATTCCTGTTGGATATGAAGTTGGCGAATAGGGATTAAATGGGGAACCATCTTTTGTTGGAGAGATGGAAAGCTGAACAATTTCAAACTTCTCACTCGGGAGTTTCCATTGTCTTTCCATACTGGGAATGAGCTGCAGCTTAAATCCGTACTTTCGCTTAAACTCAAAAAGTGTTTCTGTATCAATTCCTGAATCAACCCGCTTAGAGTCATGAGATAGGATAATCTCCCAGGAATTTCTTTCTTGTGTTCGGAATGTGCAAAGCATTTTTAACAATGAGTCTAGATAGTTTCGTGCCAAATCTTTCCTGAAGGTGTTGAATTTTTTGAGCGTTTCAGGATTATTTTTCCAATAATTGGTCGATGCTGGATTGAATAGTTCAATGGGATTAATTCCCCATTCCTTTTTGAATTGCTCCAATACCCAAGGATGGAATGGGGTATAACTTTCAGGAGATTGAGGTCCCTCCTCAGACTCAAAACCCAACCGATTGATCGTAACGCCGTCCCAATCAAAACGCTCGAGAAAGGCTCTCCACTCTTCAAGAACAGCATTCATTATTTTTGGATTGCCAAGAGCCACAGGCTTCCGCCAGTCCATAATTGCATCCTCTTCCCGGGCATTTTTTTCGTGCCATTCCGGGTGCTCCAACCAGAACTTTTCATGGACATACGGAGGTTCGAGCCAAGCATAGACTAGCATGGCGTTTGTATGAGCCAGATGAATCAGACGTTCATAATCATATGTCCATTCAGGAAATATTATCCAGCCAGCAACATGGATGATCCTGATCCCACTCCGACGCCAGAATTTCACAAGATTTTCTATTGAAATATCCTCCCGTTCACTGGGATTAAAGAATACTTCCAGATTTGCGCTTCGAATAAGGGGAGATAATCTCAGATATCGGAAAATATGGGTGAGAAGATAGGGAAAACGAGCGCTCCCGAAGGAGCTATCTTCATCGAGAGGGGTACTCAAGAATAAATACTTACCTTGCCCAAAGGAGGAGGCGATGACTAGGGGAGTCTCGGTTTCTTTCTCCAAATAGATATATACTGCATCTTCTGGGGATTCAAAAGCATGAACCGAGACCGGGTTTGTCCATGAAATACTGATATCTGGATAATAAGTATCTATAACGGAGCAAACGTCAATCTGCTCAGCCTTTTTTTCAATCCCTAATTGATCGGCCAGTAAGGTAAATCCGCTGGTGATAAGCGAGACATCGCCACTTTTGACTGCGCTCACAATCTCTTCTATCTGTGACGTTTTGAGCGAGGCAGCAGACGCTGTGGGTACGATAACAAGATTGATTTCAGAGGGGATTTTGGTAAACTCCTCGATCTTCTTTTTTTGCAGCTCAACGCCTACTAGATCAAAGATTGATTCGAAGCTATGAATTTCATTATGAGCCTTCCCTTCGGCCTCAGAATCAATGACCAGTAGAGGTATCGGGATCTTGTAGCTCTCTCCCTGAAGATTGGCAACATTCTTGAGAGCCTGCAGATCTTTCTCTTCTCTTGACTCGTGTTTTTGCCTGTCCTCTATCTGGGGTTCAGGACGAGGATCGTTAAAATGGAGGGCATAAATTTCACCTTTCTTGAGATTGATTTGATTTAGATATTCTCCTTCTGAATCCGCCCAGACCTCTTTTTGGATATGAACGATTCCGGGAAATGCCAATCGCTTTTCTTGACCTCTGGAATTCTCGGTGGCGAAATTAACAGCACCATCTTGGTTCTGGATCAGTCCAAATGACGTTCTCACATGAATGGGAAACCCTGTGGCGTTGGTGAAAACAAATTGTTCCTTCTTCAGGTTTCGGATTAAATTTTTAAGCACATTCATATCCACGAATGGATGAAAAAAGAAACTCGCCACACCATCACGAACAACTTTCATATTTTTCGCTGGTTTGGTTATCACCTCCGCTTTAGGATTGTCCAGCGGAACGTAACCAAGGTTTTCAGGGAGAATAGTCTGACCATAACGGTCGGAACAGATGGCGTAGGGAAGGTATTGATCTGTATCCGTTGCGTCGATGGCTTGCCGCCGTTCCATAGCGATCGAGAAGATCTTGCTGATCACAGAATAAAAATTTTGCGATCCTGCATAATGAGGCGTTTCCCAGAGGAGTGGATAAATCCCATTTGACCAGCACTCTCTGATTCCTTTCTCAACCCGCTGACGAATCTCTGTTTCTGTTTGTCCTTCGATGGGAGAGTCGCTCACGGGATCCCAGAATTCGTAATCCGTTGTCGTTTCCATGAATCGCTGGTGGGTAACGCCGTGCATCACGAGTGTACCGCCCTTCTTAACCATATATTTCAAAGCAGAAATGAATCCCGGCTTCTCTCTCATCGATACGTATAAATTCATATCGGGATAGACATAATACGGTACAAATGCCACTTGAAAGGGGACATTTTGAGAGTGCAGATAATCGGCTATCTTTTTTAGAGTCCGGGTGTTGGATAGGGGATGAATATCCTCGATTCGAACCATGGCCGAGTGTTGTTCGGCATGATCCTCATTCAGGATATCATGCAGGAGATCTGCAAAAACCAAGAAGCGCCCCCCTTCTATTGCATAGCTCGATGGCACATCTGCAAACAACCAGAAATAGCGGCCGCTTCGAATGGCATAAGGAGATTCGTTGGTCCCGTCACTTGCTCTGGCATAAATCAGACAGCGATTCTTGTTGATTACCTTGACTACATTCATCCATGGATCTTCCTTGCGCAGGACCATTTTCTTGTAAGAAACGCTGTGATATTGATTTTTTTCGGTGGAAACACATTCGATCCCCAGGTGGTTAGAGAGAGGATCGTATCTTAGGAGAGCTTCAATATTAAATCCCAGCCAGCATAACGTTGTTCTCAGATGCATGAGATCGTCCATCAAGCTGGACGGAATCGGACTTCCTTCTTCTGTTCCCACATAAAAGACATTATCATATTCATGAATGAGGCCTGGAGTATAGGTGTTCATGGGTTGTAAAATCACCTCTGTATTGAAGTGACGAAGAAGTTCGCCCGTTTGTATGGCGTCGTTACGATCGCTTTCCGGATCGAATAATACAAGGCATTTCTTTTTCTTTACTTTTTCTTTAAAGCTGGCTAAAAATGACCAGCCATTTTTTTTATCCAGCTGACTGGAACTGTAGACGTCTATACCAAAGGCCCCTCCGTCTAGAGCAGCTTCCAGCGTGGCCTCGAATGCGGAGACATCAACGTCAGCTCCAGGAAAGTCGGTTATTTCCAGATGTATATTCACTTCGATAGGACTATCAATCTCTTGCAGAAAACAAGAGAAAGCCTGTTCTGTCCATTCTGGAGAGAAAGGTTGTGATGAAGGATTTTTGCCGGGATAACGGCTCTTCCATTCTTGCCAGATGAATTCAGGACAGATGATGTCCGGAATCTCATCGGATTGAGCATGAAGAAGGCTTGCAAGATCGAAGCCGGTTTGGCTTCTCATTTGGTTCATTCCGAAGATCTCCCCTGAAGGAGTTGCGGTCACAACGAATGTCATCGATACCTGTTTTCCAGCCCGATGAGTGATTGCTATACTGCGTCGGAGCAGCAAGGAGACCGGTTGAGACCGGATTTCATCCAATGTCATTTCCTTGCCGTGCTTTACAAACGCTTCTTTGCAATGTTCGCAGTAGCACGCATCACCCTTCTCCCAGCTTACCACCGGTTCTGCAAAATCGATTCCATCGATTTCGGGATAATTTGTCAGCAAGTCAAGAACGAAGCCATACCACCACTCTCGCGCATCCTTTATTCTTGCGCATAGAGGAAATTCTAAACCTATATCACTGAAGTTCTTGCCATTAGGCCTCTTTGCCCGCCATTCAGGATAGGACTGCCATGCTCCTTGATGATTCATGACCGGAAGCCATCCGAATACCCTTATGTTTCGATTATGACATTCCTTGAGAATGTGTTTGAGAAGATCGTATTTTCCGAATTCGCCTTCCCTATTGAGCTCATATCGAGTATGATAGAATGCCCCATATCGGGGATCATAGGCTCTGTAGTAGAGGAGATTGATACCAGCCTTTTCCCAGCGCTCTGCAAGCTCCCTTGCCATTTTTTTGGGACGGATTCCATTGTAATAAAAGGAAGGATCGAACCGTACTGCCATCGTCCTTCGGATTTTGGGTAGAAGAGAAGGATAATCTATATACTTTGAATAGCTTTTAAGCTCTATCCAAAAAATCAATCGCTTTATACCTAGAAACATAACTAAAATAATCAAAAGAAGCATGATGACGTATTGGATTGTTCTTCTTGATTTTTTCATGCCTACATACCGAGAAAATCAAATTTTGAAATTTTGCTTTTTAGTCACGTGTATATCCAATTTTTTTTATTAGTGTTTACATTTTTTTACATTGGCAATCAGATTTTTTCCAATGCTCTGCTCACGATAGCCGTGATTCTGTCGCTGGCTTTTCCATCACCGTAAGGATTCACTGCTCTCGCCATTGTCTGATAAGCTTTTTTGTCTTCTAATAATTTTAAAGTTTCCGAAAATATCTTTTCGCCGTTCACGCCCACTAATTTTGCCGTTCCAGCTTCGATTCCCTCAGNNCCTCAGGCCTTTCTGTAGTCTTTCTCATGACCAGTACGGGTTTTCCTAAAGAAGGTGCCTCTTCTTGAATACCTCCTGAATCAGTTAAGATTAAGTGCGATCGATTCATTAGCCATATGAATGAGATATAATCCAGAGGTTCTATCAAACTTACATTATCGATATTCTCTAATATCTTTCTCACGGGTTTTTGTACATGTGCGTTACGATGTACTGGCCAGACAATTTGATTATCCCGAGTATTCTCAGCAATTTTTTTCAAACCTAAACATAGACTTTCCATATCTTGCCCAAAGCTCTCTCTCCTGTGCGCTGTAACGAGTATGATTTTTCGATTATCGAATACGAGCTTATAATTTTCTCTAAACGTCTGTTCGAGATCTTGTTGAATCTTTTTGTTATTAAGTTTCTTAANNATTTTTTCTGGCTTTCTCGGTTGGTGCAAAATAGAGATCAGAAAGGCAGTCAGTGAGTTTCCTGTTTATCTCCTCAGGAAAGGGATTAAATTTTTTGTTTGTTCTCAAGCCTGCCTCAACATGCCCTACCATAATCTGCAAATAGTAGGCGGCTAAGCTTGCAGTAAAGGTCGTGGTTGTATCCCCCTGAACCAAAATCAGTTGTGGCCTTTCCTTTTTTATTATCTTTTCTAATTTTCTTAATTCACGAACAGTTATATCAAAGAGAGTCTGGTTGTTCTTCATGATATTTAGATCATAATCGACGCCTATAGAAAAAAAACTCAACACTTGATCTAGCATTTCTCTGTGCTGAGCACTCACACAAATCTTGACTTGGAAGTTTTGATTTTTTGCCTCCAGTTTGTGGATTAGAGGGCTAAATTTTATGGCCTCGGGCCGGGTTCCAAAAATGATTAGGATTTTTTTCATCATATTTGCTAGTTAAAATATTGACCGACAAAGCTGAGTGTAAGATATAAAAAGTTAAAAAGACTGCCCTTCATCTCCTGCTTCTTCATCGAATTTTGAGAGAACGTAAGAATTATAACTACCATAAAATAAGTAAGTAAATAACCACATGCGGTGATTCCAAGGGTGATATTTTGTAATCTTATAAGGCTAAAGAGAAAAGACAGGATAGTAGATGTTATTGAACATGACCAAGTTTGTCCGGAGTAATCCTCCTTTAAAATTCCTCAAGGAAGTTGTAGAGAAGAACACCATGGCTGATGTTGCCCAAGCCGAATTCACGCCTCTGGTTGTCATTGGCGATGTGGAAATCGATCTCATCGTAGGAAGAGATAATGCAAAAACGGCTAACCTGAAAAAGGAGGAGGAAACATATAGATTATCAACAGGGAAAAGCCTGGCTAATTTGATCGCTATCCATGAAGCCAAGGCTACAATCCGAAAATTAGGATCTGTCCGTCCATCACCAAGAAAATGGAACAGACACAACTGCCTTTCAGGCCGAGAGTTACTGATCTGTTGGTCATCGAACCAGGAAAGAATATGACACCACTTGCTGAGAATAGGTGCTTTAGAGGCGGAAAATACAGAGAGTGATATGAAATCGGCTTCATGGTTGGTTCAGCTTAACGGAAGAGAGGGAAAGATTAAGATCATCTCCTTCTCACAAAACGGAGGAGTCGACGAGAAACGATTAATCTGAAATATATTCTTGCAGAAAATATTCGGAATGGCCTTGTTCCACTTTGCTCAGGTAAACCAAAATATTTTCTTGAGGCTCTTTGAGTTTCTTGTTTCTTGTCCTTATCCTTTTTTCTTTAAGAGTTCGTTATAGCTCCGAGAGTTTAAAATATCCTCTTTCTCCAACCAGGCCCGTCGGGCAATCCCGACTCCGAAGCGCATCATCTGGAATCCCTCCAGTGAGTGACTATCTGTCCCGATGCTGATGTTTATCCCTTTTTCCTTGGCTTTTTTCAGGTTGAACTCATCGAGATCGAGGCGATCATAATAGGCATTCAATTCCAGGGCCTTTCCTTTTTTCTCGGCGGCCGCCAAAACTTGGTCCAGATCAACCTCATAGCCCTCGCGTTTGGAGATGAGACGCCCCGTGGGGTGGGCGATGATGGTAACCCAGGGGTTATCCATGGCCCGGATGATCCGTTGAGTTACGTTTCTGCTAAATCCCGTATGGATCGCCGCCACCACAATATCCAATTGCTTAAGCAGTCTATCGGGAAAGTCGAGACCGCCATCCGAGAGAATGTCCACCTCTGTAGCCTTAAGGATCTTGATTCCTCTGAGCTTCCGGTTGAGCTTATCGATTTCTCGGACCTGGTTCTGCAACCTCTCTGGAGAGAGACCATGGGCATACTTCACAGATTGAGAATGGTCACAGATGGCCACATAGGTGTAACCCATGTCTCTGGCTACATCGGCAATTTCAGTCAATGAAAGGCTGCCGTCACTGTACTGAGAATGGACATGGAGATCCCCTTGAATATCGGTGGAATCGACGATAGGCGGGAGTTTATTCTCCGAGGCCAGCTCGACTTCTCCTCTATCTTCCCGCAGCTCTGGCGGAATGAGTGGTAAGCCCAATGCCTGATAGACGTTTTTCTCGTCATGGCCGGCGATTTTCTTTCGGCCGCGAAAAACCCCATACTCAGAAATCTTTAATCCCTTCTCCTTAGCCATAGACCTCAGTTTGACGTTGTGAGCTTTTGAGCCTGTAAAATACTGGAGAGCGGCCCCGTATTCAGAAACATCGACAATCCTCAAATCTACCTGGCGTTCTCCCCTCGACGTTGAGACCATTACCGATCCTTTTGTTTCTCCGGCGGCCAAGATACGGATGACTCCTGCGAATCGGGTGAAGTGAGATATGATCTCTCCTCCCTCTCTCCCTGTGGCGAGGATATCGATATCCCCCACAGTCTCCTTCATACGCCGAACAGAACCTGCCGGAGACAGACGACCAACGAGCGGAGAACTTTTTAGATATTCCAGGATTTCTTCCACGAGGCTGACCGCCTCGAATATGGGAATGCGCTCCTGGGCCTGTTCGAAGATTTCGATGCCCTTCCGGATATTCTCCGCCGTTTTTTCGCCGAGTCCGTGCAGCCCGGCCAGCGATCCATCCGCGAGGGCGAATTTCAAATCATCCAAGGTCTTGACACCCAATTCCTTATAAACGAGATGGATCGTTCTTGGACCTAAGTCCTGTATCTCCAACAGATCGAGAAGGCTTTCCGAGATTTCAGAAGTCACTTGCCTGTATTTTGTCATCTCGCCGGTTTCGATGTATTCTTGGATTTTCTTGGCCATTCCGCTCCCGATTCCGGGTATCTGCTGGAGTCGGCCTTGGGCGGCGATGTTCTCGATATCCTCAGTCAGGTCTTCGAGGACTCTAGCGGCTTTCCGGTAGGCGATGACTTTGANNACTTTGAACCCGACCTCTCCCTGAATCTCCAGCGCATCACCGATGCGGGCTAAGAGGGAAGCGATTTCCTTGTTCTTCATGGCTTTTTGGTCATGATACTCGATCTCCAGACGGGATTCAACGCCGGAGATGGGGTCAGACTTTGAAAACTTGAAATATTTTATCTCGACAAAAAATCACTGCAAATACAATAACTCAAGTTTTCAAAATCTGACCCCAATGAGTTGACTTTTTTCTCGGCGCTTTTTATTTTAGTTAACGCGATGAAGGTCATTCTTGCCGGTTACAACGTCGACAGTCAAGTCATCGCGGAGCTCAAGTCACACAGTCCGCCTCGAAATGACGTGACACCCGAGACGCTGTCTGCCTCTTATGCCCGGATTTCGAGGGATGCCCGGCCGGTCTTCGAGTTAAGAGCCGCAGCCAGGGCTGAAGTAGACAAGGCGAGACGGTCCAACAAAAACATCATTTTCAAGATGGGACATCACTCGGTGGCCGAACATGCGGTCTTCAATTTTGACATCATTGGGTTGAGCCGGTTGGCGACTGAGGAGCTGGAAAGATTCCGGCTCTCTTCATACACAGAAAAGTCACAGCGCTACGTCACTTTGGGGGACGATTATGTGATTCCCGAGGAGGTGCAGCGGGCTGGAAAGACNNTGATCAAGGAACAGAACGCCCTTTATCATCGATTGCACAAAAGACTTCGCCCCTATTTTTTCGAGAAACACAAGAAATTGGCAGAAGATCCCAAAAAACACAGCCTCCTCGACGGCTGGGCGAAGGAGGATGCCCGGTATGTTGTCAGCTTGGCCACCCAAGGCCAGCTGGGGATGACGATCAATGCCAGGAACCTGGAACTGCTCATCCGTCGCTTTGCTTCGAAAAAGCTGGCTGAACTCGAGGAATTGAACACAAAAATCTATTCTCTGGCTAAAAAGGTGGCGCCCTCGATTATCCTGTTCACCGAACCCAATGATTTTGATGCCCGAACTTACGACGAATTAGAAGCGGCCTCCAGGCCGATTCTCCAGACCCCAGAAAAAGACCTGGAAGATGTGTCCCTGGTGAGCTGGACACGTGAAGCCGATGAGACGCTCATCGCTTCTCTTCTCCATACCTCCTCCTCCAATTCCTTCGGCGAGTGTTTGGAACAAGCTAAAAAACTCAAACCGCAACAGAAGGAAGACTTTCTGAAAAAGGTCTTCCAACATCTGGAATTCTACGACACCACTCTGCGCGAGTTCGAGTATGTCAACTTGACGTTTGACCTTCTCGTCTCTGCCTCATGCTTCGCTCAGCTCAAACGTCATCGGATGACCACCCAAACAGTCCAAAGATACAATCCCGATCTTGGGATCACACTTCCCCCATCGGTGGAAGACGTCGGAGCCAAACAGGAATTCTTCGAGATCATCGAAAAGACCGACCAAACCTACAAACAGATGAAAGACGACATGGATGTCGGAGCGGAGTATGTCTTGACCAATGCCCATCGGAGACGGGTTCTACTCCAACTTAACGCCCGAGAAATGTATCACATCTCTCGACTCAGGGAAGATGCCACGGCCCAGTGGGATATCCGGGCTGTGGTCGGAAAGATGGCCCAGATGGTCAAGGAGGTCATGCCGCTGACGTTTTTGCTCATCGGGGGGAAGGACAGCTATCCTGCTCTGTACGAAAAGATCTTTGCCCAACCACCGAAATTTTCTCCTCCGAAAATATAATACAGGCAGTCAGATGAGACCAGTATAACTATCGACAGAAGAAATGTTTCGCTCAGTGTTCCGCCAAAAGTCCCGACAACAAGATAAGCGGAATATATCGGTCAATCTCGTCGGCGAGAGGTGCGGGGTTTGAAAAAGACAGCCGAAATCGTGATCGTAGGCGGGGGAATCATGGGGTTGAGTACCGCTTATCATCTAGCTAGGAGGGGTTGTCGGGATGTGGTCATCCTGGAGAGAGATCTTCTAGCTCAAGCCTCCACAGGGCTGTCTTTGGGAGGAATCCGGCAGCAGTTTTCTGTACCGGCGAACATTCGTTTCTCCCAGGAGTCCGTCCGGATTTTCATGAATTTTCAGGAAGAATTCGAAACCGACATCAACTTCCGTCAAGTCGGATATCTCTTCCTGGTCCAACAGGAAAAAACTTGGCAGGAATTCATGGACGGGGTGAGAGTACAAAAGCGACTTAAGGTTCCTGTGGATGTCTACACTCCTGATGAGATCAAAAAGAGATGGCCCTATCTGGAAGTCTCGGATGTGATAGGGGGGACGTTCGGTCCGGAGGACGGCTATGCGGATCCTCACCTCGTAGCGATGGGGTATGCCCGAGCAGCCCGAAGACTGGGAGTGAGGATACATGAAAGGACAGAAGTTGTTGACATCAAGATTGAAACGGGACGGGTGCGAGGCGTCGAAACCGCCANNGCCGGAGCTTGGGGCGGCCAGATCGCTCGGATGGCTGGTGTTGTTTTGCCTGTCGAGCCCTTCCGGCGTCAGGTCTTCATGACCAAGGCTTTCGAAGCCCTCCCGAAGCCGATCCCGATGGTCATCGACATGGATGTCTCTTTTTACTGCCGGGGAGAGGGACCCGGACTGTTGATAGGCATGAGCGATCCGGAGGAGCCCTCCAGCTTCCATCTTCATGTTGACCGGGACTTTTTGGAAAGAGTCATCGCGGCCGGGATTCATCGCATTCCAGCGATAGAGATGGCCGAAATCCTCCGAGGCTGGGCAGGGCTCTATGCCATTACCCCGGATAAGAACCCGATCATCGGCCCTTCTCCGGATGTGGAAGGATTTTATTGTGCTGTCGGGTTTTCAGGCCATGGCTTCCAGCAGGGGCCGGCTGTTGGCCGTCTCCTCAGCGAGCTTGTTCTCGATGGACAGACCGACTTCGATATGACTCCGTTTGCCTATGATCGATTCAAGAAGAAAACACCCATCGGTGAACGAAAGGTGGTGTAGACCGATGAAACTTAAAGTCTTATCTCAGAGGGATGCGGCCCAGGCGATCACCATGGCCGAGGCCATAGACAGCGTCAAGACAGCCTTCATCCAGCTTTCCGAGGGTCAGGCGGAAGTTCCCTTGCGGGCCAACATTCCAGTCTCCGAGCAGGATGGCTCTGTCCTTATCATGCCGTCCTATCTAAGGAAAAGCGGGGCCCTGGGAACAAAGATTGTGACTGTTTTCCCCCGGAACACGGAAAGACATGTGCCCACGATTCAGGCTCTGGTCATCGTCATAGATCCAGAGACAGGAAGTCCTCAGGCGGTGATGGATGGAGAGTACCTGACAGCCCTGCGCACCGGAGCGGCCTCAGGACTGGCAACCGATCTTCTCTCCAGGACTGAGACCCGGGTGATGGCTGTATTCGGAGCCGGCGTCCAGGCTCGAACGCAGCTTGAAGCTGTGTGTGCGGTCCGGAGTATCCAAAAGGTCTGGGTCTATGATATCGAACCGAAAAAAGCAGAACATTATATTGCCGAGATGAAACAANNCGTGAAGCCGACATCATCTGCGCCGCGACGACATCTTCCCTACCTGTCTTTGACGACCGGGACCTCAAACCCGGTGTCCACATCAACGGTGTTGGATCCTACACACCAAACATGCAGGAAATTCCCGCCCCGACCGTCCGGAGAGCTAAAGTTATTGTCGATTCTCGACAGGCAGCCCTCGTCGAGGCAGGAGATTTGATCGTTCCTTTGGAAGAGGGACAAATTTTAAAATCCCACATCCAAGGAGAGATCGGTGATGTGGCCTCAGGAAAGATACCAGGCAGAACCTCAGAGGAGGAATTGACTTTCTTCA
>JABAOC010022457.1_pt1 | contig 21761 bp, 20 predicted proteins | sample 7062161 | NCBI WGS metagenome assembly JABAOC01 (sample SAMN14538625, study PRJNA623070) | marine sediment metagenome | biome: marine biome [ENVO:00000428]; feature: marine pelagic biome [ENVO:01000023]; material: deep marine sediment [ENVO:00002113] | place: India: Gulf of Khambhat ... | reverse complement strand
TTGGGAATTAAAAAATGAAGGTAAAGGAATACCCATACAATACACAATATATTATTAAAGATGAATTTTTAGATCAAAGTGAAAAAGTAGTTCGGAATTTGGAAACAAGAAAAGATAGTGAACGATTAGAGATACCTGTTAAATGGTTGTCAGTAAAAAATATAGAATCTGATACATTTGGTTGGGTTCAAACAGAATGGATTCAAGAAGAAAAAAAACAGTAGTTTTCCATCAAAACATAGGGATTTACAAAGGAGAAATAGGGTTATAAATCATTGATCGTTCCAAATATTTTATATATTACAAAATTATAACAAAATTTAATAGGAGATGGATGCAGGATGGGATATGATTTTTATTTGAATACAATAAGTGTTATAAATAATCAAAACAATAATTATAAATACTTATATGATAATTTGATCCATAATTGGGGGAACTAGATTATTATGAATTCAGTTGGTGTTTCATCATATGACATAGCCGATACGGCAATTTCTCAAATATTACATAAAAAAAAATTTCCATATATCCACTATTTACCCAATAGAATTGGCACTCCAAATGATGTTCACAAAATTAATATTTATGGTAGAGAGAAAATTAAAAAATCTGATGAATTATACCATTCAATCAAACATGAGTTATTATTAAAACTAGATAAAATGTCATCATCAGCAATACAGGATTTCGATGATTTTTATAATAAGTTGCTAACTTCATTAAAAAGAGGAAGAACAAAAAAAACATTAAAGAAAGCTATTAAAGCAGTAAAAGAAACAAAAGAAGAAACAAAACCCATATTAATCCATTATAATAAATTAGCTTGGTTCAAAGATCCAAATCTAATTGCTACAATAAGATTTCATGAAAAATTATTTGATGTATTTATACAAAAAGCAGAAGAATCACTAGATTTAGATTTTTCTAATAAAGAGATAATTAATAATATTAGAAAAGTTAAAATTGAAAAAAATTATTTAAAAGCAATTATGGTAATAATGTTTGAACCTCTTCTTTCCTATGGAGCAATATATGCTTTTCTTAAAAACGATTTTGATTATATTTTCTGTTATCAAAATACAGTATCTGAGTCGGCTGAGGAAATTTTAAATAAAAATCCTACGATGAAATATCTCTTTCTTGAACAAACGGTATCATGAATAGAATTTATTATGATACCCCAATATTCTGGAGATTTTTTGAGAAAGTATTTATTAAAAAAATTGAAATTCCAGATGATATTGAATATTTATCTCCAACAAAAATAGATGAAAAAATAACTCGAATTACAGCCCCATGGACCCTTGATGAATTTTTTCATAATTATATCAAAGAAAAACGCCGAGAAATTAAATCTAGATTCCAAAAAAAGGATAAATTAATTAACGAAATTGAAGATCTCGCAAAAACAAAAGGATTTATGGCATTTTTTAAACAGGAATCTATTGATACTAGGGCATTAAATAATTTATTTTTAACTCTTTTTGAAATAGCTAAGGATAATGATATATTAGCTTTAAAGAAAAAAGATAAAAGGTTGAATTCTAAAGATTTGTTACATTTTGCATATGCATTACTTTCAACGTGTTCAATATTTGTTACTTGTGATAATGATTTTAAATTAGTCCAAAATGTTGATAAAATAAAAAAGATAATAAGATATTATAAGATGAAAAAAGTCATTATCCTGAACGATAGTATTTCAAAAGTACAGAACGAATTAAATTTTGAATTATAATAAATAAGTTGTTTACCAATAACTTTGTATTAATCATTAGCTATAAAAATACATTATTAATTCATACTTTTCCATTTATCAACTACTTTTTTGATACCTTTATCCCAATATAACCAAATTCCAATACCTACAATTATAGCAATAACGATTAGTATTGTTATAATACAGCTTAGTGGGTCATCTTTTACAAAATATATTGTAATTGTCCATAAAACTGATAAAGATAATAAATAAACTCCAGTCCATAGATATATTAGATATTGTCTTAACGGTTTGTCTACTTCCCCTGTTAATTTATACATTTGGTTAATAAGAGAGCTATATACTTGTTCAGAATTATTCTGAGGGATCAATTGTTCAAATTTTTCTTTTGTAACCCATGGCCACAACGCTGGAGGAGTAGCAATAATATATATTGAATAAATATAAAGAATGATAAGAGGTATAAAAGAAATCCATTGTAAATATGTGATGGATAAAATATCCATACTTAGAATTACAAAACCATAGATACCTGCTACTATAAGTAAAATATTTGCTTTAAATTGTAGTCTTTGTTCAACTCTAAATTTTAAAAGATATTGATTCAAGATACCTTGAAAAGTTTCTTTATAAAAGCTACTTTGTTGCATTTATTATATTTTACAATGCATTATGTTTTAAATAATTTAGCCTATATATTAAATCCAGATTAATCATTAACCGTTAAAATAGGGTTATAAAGGTTTTTAAATAAGGAGAAGTTTCAAATTTATAACTTAGGGGAGATATAGAAAATGAAATTAGATAAATTTAATACTACGTTATTACCACAAGGACATTGCTATGTCGAGTTTAAAAAACCGTTATCAGAAGAATATGATAAGGCAGATATTCGAGATTTAATCGAATATTTTGGACAGAAGAAACATAAGAAGGAGATATTAAAGATAGATAGAACGAGCGATCCGATAACGATTACTGGAATATTGTTCAGGAAAAAAATACATTGGGCACGATTTATGGAGAAGATTAATCTCGATGGTAGAGGATGGTATAGTTTAATGAGAGAACAGCCAATTATAGACATAGAAGATGGATTGAAGATATTGGATGAATTAGCGATGGCGAATAGGGAGATCGTAAAACAAATGCAAGAAAATATAAAATTAAGAAGAGAAAATAAATGAAAATCAAAAAACTGGTGTTTATAATCCATGTTAATCATTAACCCATGCAAATTTAAATTATAAAAATAAACCTATAATTGTATGGTTCTCCTATTAACTAAAATTAGCAAAAACTCTTATTTTCATAAAAATATTTCCTAAAAAGTATTTTTGTTCATTAAAAGTCGATGTAAAAAGGGAATAGCATTACAGTATCTTTTTTTTCAACAAACAAGTTTTGCACATACTTTGAGAAGTAGGTTCACCACATGATTTACACTTGTTTAGATTAGCTGGTGGATATTTTTGATATAATAAATCTTTGATGCTATCATAGCTATTTAATATGCTATGTCTTGTACCTGGATTCGTATATTCCAAATTATCAATTATATCTCGATAATATCTTCTGGAAGCACGTAAAGAATAGGGACATTCTGCGTTATGAAACTCTATATTTTTTAAAAGAGCATAGAGCATTACCTCTTTTTCTGGTATTGTTCTTAATGGAAGAGCTCGTGGGACTAACCCGGGTTGTATCTTTTTATGCGGACCAAGTCGTGCCAGTTTTTGCATATCCCCTCCGATAAAATTCATAAGAATTGATTGGGACATATCATCGAGATTATGCCCTGTTATCAGCTTATTAATTCCAAGTTCCTTTGTCTTTTTATTTAAACAAAATCTTCTAAAAACCCCACAATAGGTACATTCCCCCAAATCGTCATGTATAGTTGCGATTTCATCCATCGTTTTTCCAATAGCTTCTTTAAAAGATATAATATGATGATCGATTCCAAGCATAGTGCAATTTTTAATAGCAGACTTTAGACTTTCATCTCTATACCCTTTAATCCCTTCATCAGCAGTTATGGCAAATAATGAGACAGTTGGTCTTTGAGAGAATATATCATTTATTATGTGCAGCGCAACTGTGCTATCTTTTCCACCTGAAAGAGCAATGCCAATTTTTGGACTACCTTCAGTTTTCCCTTGTTTTTTAATATCTTTTTTCACCCTTTTTGTAAAATATTCGATAAAATGATTTTTACATAAATGTGTTCCATTGTATCGAATAAACGTTACAGCAGGTTTTTTGCATTTAATACAACTTATTGTCATTAAAAAACCTATAAAAATAAGTCTATATTTAATTCGAAGGCAATAATTGGATGCTCAAGGTCAAACATTTGAATCGTTTTTGGATGAACCTCACCAAAAAATCCAATTTCTTTTTTCTTATGAACAATTGATCCACATCTACCTTTGATAAATCCAGGATGATTCCCCTCTGTTATAGAATAGGTGATACCTATATCACGAAGTACCCCTTCAGTTATTGATTTAGATTCAGTAAAGTTTGCTTTAGCATCGATTTTCGTACCAGCAAGATTATAGCGATTTTTCGCATGTTTATCTACTATTATTCCTAATTCAAATATCTGCTGAGGTAATGGATGATGTCGATTTTCTCTTAATATTTTCAGAAGTGATGGTAGGAGACTTATGCGAAGACAAGAATATTCTTCACCAATGGGATTTTTTATTTCAACCATTTCTCCTATTTCTGTTCCTAGTTTCGTAAATTCATCTTTTTCATTAGATATAGTAAATGTAGTTACCTCGTTGAATCCAAGGCCAATCATAATGCTTCTTAAACTTTCCAAGAGCTCGTGATGCGGTAAGGTTCTTCCAAATGTCAGGGCTTTTGGAAAATCTGTTTTAAATTTATCATACCCATATCCAACTGCTACGTCTTCGATTAGATCAACTTCATGTAAAATATCTGCTCTCCAGGCGGGTACCAAAACTTCAAGTTTATTTTTATTAATTGTAGAAGAATTATAACCCATTTTTGCTAGATACTTTATAATTTCTTTATCTTTTAAATTTGTTCCAAGGATTTTATTTGTATAATCAACAGATAGCTTTCTTTTCGTCGGATTTAAATCTGGAGAAGTATACGTTTTTCCTTCATCATAAATACTGGTTTTAACTATCTTACATCCTCGTTCAGCAAGAGCAGTGACAACAATATTTAACGCATAATTTATTGATTTTTTATCAGTACCAGTAACATCAATAAATATTTCATTGGTAAATGGTGTTACCTCAGTTAAACTACCATTGATAATTGGGGGGAAGGAAAGAACGTTGTTATTTGCATCTACAATAAGCGGATATTTATCAAAATCTTCAAGCAAATAAGCATAATCAATTCCCTTTTCGTGCTTTTTTAAAATTTCACTAAGGGTCATATATTCATCTTTTGCAAGAGGGATAAATTGTACAGAATCAGGATCAACTGCCTTGTAAACAAAAGGAGGTGTTACTGGTTCATAATCGTGAACTCCAATTGCAACTTTTTTTCGATTTCTTCCAAGACCAAAGTGAAGTTTTTCTTGCATTTCCATAAGTGAGGCAATAAGTTGGTCAGTCATGGTTATATTTTTTATCAGAGCAGTAGTGACAAAAGGTCTGACTTCTTTAACTGATGGGTCTACAGAAATTGAAACATTTGATTTTTCGACATTATATACTTTTACCCCTGTTTCAAATTCAAAAAAAGCTCTTGATGCTCGTGCAATACCTTCAACTGAAGTTAAATCGGGTCTATTTGGAAAAAATTCTATACTCAGTTCATCCCCTTCAATTTTATCAAAATCTCCTCCTATCATTGGTAATTTTTCAATTAATTCATCTTTTGATATTTGATGTCCGAGAATATAGAGGAAATCATTATAATCAAATGTTACTAGGGGCATATTGAAAGGAGAATATATTTTTAGTATATTTGATTTTGGTGGAAGACATTACGATACTATCACGGTAACAAAATTTTATATATACTAATTGTTATCATTTCTGAAAATCAATGAAAATTTTGGTATTAAACATAGATCGTGATGATGATTTTGGTAGAAAAACCAAGGTCAAAACCCCAATAATTGGCATTACCAATAATGTCGATGCTGCTAATAAGTTAGGTCGAATAGATCCTGAGGATTCAGATCTTAATGCCATTTTTTTAGCTATATCTACGTATGATAAATTAAAGAAAGAAGGAAAGGATGTAGAGATTGCCACACTTTGTGGACATATCAATGTTGGAGTAAAATCTGATCAAAAAATTTCTGAACAATTAAATTTTGTTATAAAAGAAACAGGTGTAGATGAAGCAATATTAATAAGTGATGGCGCAGAGGATGAATACATTCTTCCTATAGTTCAATCAAGATTAAAAATAACTTCTGTTCAAAGGGTAAGCGTTAAACAAAGTAAGCAATTAGAAGATACATATTATAAAATCGTTAAGCTTCTCGACGATGATAAGGTAAAAAAACAATTTATTTTACCTATAGCCTTAATTCTTATTGTATGGGCAGTATTTGCTATTATGGGCATTGCTGCAAGTGGCTTTGGAGCGATATTATTTACGTTAGGCGCTTATCTTCTTATTAGAGTATTCAACTGGGAACGAAGTATTGCAACAATGGTTCATGAAGTAAAATCGGGATTACTCACGGGTAAATTATCTTTTTATACGTACATAATTGCTCTTGTAATAATAGCAGTGAGTATTTTTTACGCATATAATAATTTTGAACCACATCCCTTATGGGCGGTCCCTGTTTTATCGTTTTTAAGAGATATAACGTGGGGTATAGTATCAGCAGGTCTAGTTGCAGCATTTGGGAGAGTTACCGATTTGTATGTTCGAAAAAATAAAGTAAGTTGGTCATACTGGATTGTTCCATTTTCACTGTTTGCATTTGGTTTTACTGCTTCTGCAATATTTGAATCACTACATGATTCACTGCTTAATAATTTTTCAATCGATCCATTTTTAACCTTACCATTCATAGGATTTCTCTCAGTGGGAATCTTAATTGCATTTATTGGAGCAATCTCCTATCATTACATTAAAGACATATACATTACCGAAGAACAAGAAATTGAAATTGAAGAACATACAACTAAACTACTTGAAAATCCCGAATAAAAGTAGTTTTGATACAGTTAGTTTATTAAATCATTATTTATTCCTCAAAAACTAAGTATGTCACTATTTGAAAATTTGCTGGTTTTCTTCTCCATCATTGGAATATATATCATAATAATCTTTACCCTCAGTAAATTAGGCGTTTTTAAAAAATATAATATATCGTTTATGGGCCCAGCATTAATGTGGAGAACTAAACGAGGGAGAATCTTTTTAACAAGAATTGCACAAAAGAGAAGATTTTGGAAAGCTTTTGGTTCAGGGGGTATTGTTCTTTGTCTTATAGCTATGGTTCTCATGACAGCTATGCTTATTTGGCAAGCTTGGTTTGTTTTTGGATTTACTCCTGAACAAAGAGAGGTATTGCCTGGTCCTGAAATTGCTTTGATACTTCCTGGAATTAATCCAATACTTCCACTTGAATATTTAGGTTATATCATCTTAGCATTTATTGTTGCAATTATAGTTCACGAATTCTCTCATGGAATACTAACGATTGCAAGTAAATTAAAAGTCAAATCGCTGGGAATTCTATATCTTATTTTTCCAATTGGAGCTTTTTGTGAACCTGATGAAGAAGGTTTAAAAAAAGCCAAAACAAAACCAAGAATGAGGATTTATGCAGCAGGTCCCACCTCAAATTTTATTGTGGTAATGCTCTGCATTCTGCTTTTTTCAGGTGTGTTTATGTCCGCGGTTCAACCAACTGCTGACGGTGTTATTATCTATTCTGTTGATGACGATTCACCAGCTGAAAAAATTGGAATTACAGAGGGGATGGTGATAACTTATATCAATAACACAAGAGTCACAAATTATTCAGATTATCGTAATGTTTTACTCAATACTCCCGCGAATCAGACGACTACCATAAGTTTACAGAAAGGTGATTTGAAAATTGATGAAACGGTATATCTAACTGACAGGTATATTGAACATGTGAAGAGAGGGTATCTTAATAGCGATTCATATAAAGGGAAGGGATATCTTGGATTATTTCTTTTAAATGAAACTATATTTAATAATTATCTTTCGGCTTTGAAGAATCCCTTTAGAAGATTTCCTGATGGTTTTTTATTATTTTATGTAATTCCCTTACTGGGTTACTTTCAAGGATATAATCCAATAGTTGCACCTTTTACCGATTCCTATAGTATAACAGGTCCCCTTAGTGTTATTCCAACCAATATATTTTGGATTATGGTCAATGCTTTGTATTGGATTTTCTGGTTAAACTTTGCTGTTGCACTATTTAACGTTCTCCCAATGGTACCTCTCGATGGAGGATTTCTTTTCAACGATGCTATTGGAGCTATAATTAAACGCATAAAAAAAGGATTATCCGATGAACAGAGAGAAAAATTAGTGAAAAATATATCCGTAACAATATCACTGACTATTTTAATACTAATTATATTCCCGTGGTTAATAAAATATCTTTAGTAAATTTATTAATATTAGTTTCCTACATTAACAGTGCAAGGGGTTGATAATTTCATACCTGCTTTTCTCAGAGCATTCTTTGCAGAGGTAAGGTATTGTTTTGTTGTATCAATAGTCATTACAATCTGTTTGGCATTTATTCTTGCACAGGTACTCACATTTTTTCCGTATGCTGCTCTCATTCCTTGAGAAACTCTATCTGCACCTGCCCCTGTTGCTTGTTTGTTTTCACGAAGAATAACATGAGGATAGACAAGTACTCGTAATCGATAATTAGTTGCACCAGCATATTTTTCCATGGCTCTGTTTGCAGATATACGAGCTGCTTCCAATGAGTTATGTCTAACTTGGCATTTCTCGTTTGCAATAAGTGATATTTGTTCAGGAAATTCCCCTTTCTTGTTTCCCATATCAAACTGTGATATTCGAGATGCAGGTACTCCGCCAACATATTCTCTTCTAGTTGTAGGTTTACCTCGAATATATCTATACATGCTCCCTGGTTTTCGCGCCATTATTTAACACCTAGAGTAATCAATTGTAGGAAAATCGAAATAAATATAGTATTTATAACACTTTTTACTTAGATATCCTTTATATTTTTAAAGAAAACATAGAAAACTATATTTAATACAATGGTTAACATTAATATTTTTATAGTAAGAAAGGTTACAAAATAATAGACGTTACGAGGGAAAATGACACGTCATAGGGATGGGAAGAAAATCCTAACAGTATCTGGATGCAAAAAAAAGATTAGAATAAAAGGATTCTACAATTTATTCTATCGAAAGAAAAGAAAGAATACTGCAATATCCCAGATTATGGGCACAACTTTGTTATTATTGATAGCTGTAGCAATGATGGCTATGGTATATTCATATTTTTTATCTTATCCAATGCCACATCCAACTTCACATGTAGAATTTATAGGGAGTTTGAAGGATAAAAATATAACATTACTACATTTTAGTGGGGAAAAATTGAAATTAGATACAATACTTTCTCTGAATATAGGTCATTCAATAGTAAATGTAACAGTAGGAGAATATTTGGACAGTAAATCGAAGAATGATGGTTTTTGGAATATCGGTGAGAAATTAGTGTATCCTGTTGGAGATACAACAGGAATAAAAGTGGGAGCAACAATTGCAGATAAAGAAAGTTATTCAGTAATATTTAATGGATGGTTCAAAGAAACTTTTAGTGATACTGCTGAGTTTTGTGTTGAAATCGGTAAGGAAGGTAACATGCTTCGTATCCCTGATACTTTAAATGTAATCGTGGTATATACTGATAAAGATAATGACGGATGGGTGCAGACCATAGAATTAGCACCTGATGGAGGTATTACTGCTACTCTAGATACCTTGGAGTTTGACCCAAATTTTTGCAATAATCCTAACTTGATTCATATCTCTGGAAGTTATTATGCATTATGTTATAGAGGGCAGGACAGTAATGGTACCTTAAAAACGGTGCAGATAGCAGCTAACGGAAGTATTAATGACACGATTCAAGATAGTCTAGTATTTGATTCGGGTGATTGTATCGAACCAGATATCATACATATCTCTGGAAATGTATATGCTATTTCATATAGGGGTGTTGATGAAGATGGATTCTTAAAGACAATAGAAATCCTCCCCGATGGAGATATCACCAATGTTATTGATACTTTAGAATTTGCACCTGATGATAAGATAAAAATACCGGATATTAGCCATATCACAAATGACATCTACGCAATCGTATATAGGGGTTTTGACGAGGATGGTTTTCTAAAAACAGTAGAGATTGCAGATAATGGGACTATCACAGATCCAGTGATCGACACCTTAGAGTTCGATACTAATACAGGAAATGATCCAGATATGATCCATGTCTATGGTAATATTTATGCCATTGCATATGAAGGGCAAGGCCAAAACGGATATTTGAAGACGGTGGAGATCAAAGATACTGGAGATATTAATAATACCATTATTGATTCCGCAATGTTTGATGGTAGTAAAGGCAAGGAACCTGACATTATTGATGTATCTGAAAGTATCTATGCAATAGCTTATAGTGGTACTGGAGATTCAGGCATGGTAATAACTGCAATGATTACAAATAATGGAAGCATTGTCAATCCAACAGTAGATGCCTTTGAGTTTTCGACCTATTGTAAAACCCCCCGTATAATCCATATTTCGAGTAATTACTTTGCAATATCATATCGTGACACTGGAAATGAAGGATTGTTAACCACTGTGCATATAGCTAATGACGGTGAATTTTTATAGATTTAATACTACCATTGAATAGGTAAAAATATATACAGGTGCAACATTCAGATTTTCTGATTGCGTAAGTAATTATAGGGTATGTTGTAGTCGAATTAACTCTTTAAAACATACGTTAGCTTACGTAATTTTACATTAAGAGGAATGGTAATGACTGATAAAATAGTGATGCCTGGAGATCAACTATCTACTTCTGAAGAATTGTTGCCAGGTGATGGAACATTTGATGATAATGGTATTATTAGAGCAGCTAGAGTAGGAAAATACGTTGTTAATGACAAGTTCAAACGAGCTGAAGTAAAACCTCTTACCAGTATCCCAGTACTCATAAGAAAGGGAGATATTGTTATTGCAAAGGTTGAATCTGTGAGATCATCGATGGTAATTGCTGAGGTAATGCATGTTGTTGGTAAAAAACGAGCTGTTTCTGGGGATACAAACGCAACTCTTCGAGTATCAGAAATTTCAAGAGGTTATGTTAAAGATCCTTCTACGGAATTTGGAATTGGAGATCTTATAAAGGCTAAGGTTACCCAAGTTAAACCAAGTTTACAGCTCGAAACAAAGGATAGGGATCTCGGCTCAATAAAATCATTATGTATAAAATGCAGACATCCTTTGGTTAAAAAAGATCATACGTTAGAATGTCAAAATTGTGGTAATAAACAAAAAAGAAGAATAACTATTGATTATGGGAATATTGATTTGACTAAATTATAATTTTACTAGAGCTTAATAAAGGTGATAATGTGGATTTAAAAACGATTAAAAAAACAAAAAATGAACTCGAAATTGAGGTTATTAATGAAAATGAAACGATTCTAAATCCAATTGTTCATACCCTTTTAAATAACGAAGATGTTGAATATGCTTCTTGTATGGTCGATCATCCTCTCAGTAATAAACGACGGTTGTTCATACGAGTCAATAAAGGAGATCCGAAGGAAGTCTTAAAAAAGGCGATAAAGCAGTTGAGTGACGAAGTCAAAAAATTTTCGAAAAATTTTGAAAAATAAGAGTTACTTCTCGATGGAAAGTTTAGATTTTGAAAAAAATATTGGTATAGAAACTTATTTTACAAAAGAACCTGGTATAGGTGGAAAACTTAGATTTCTCCCTGAAGATTTTGTTGTTGAGGAAAAGTTACTTTTTCCAACTAAAAAAGAAAAGGGACGGTTTACCATTGCTGAGGTATACAGTAAAAATTGGGAAACCAATACATTAGTAAGAGAGCTATCAAAAAGACTGCATATTTCTCGACAACGGGTAAGTTTTGCTGGAACCAAGGATAAACGTGGATGTAGTAACCAACTCATGTCCTTTTACAATATTTCTAAAGATAACTTGTCTAAAATTAGAATTAAAGATGTAACGATTAAAAATATCTATAGTTCTGAAAAACCAATAAAAATCGGAGATCTGTATGGAAATAAATTCAAGATAATTGTAAGATATATTGATAAAAAAATTACATCCAAACGTATTCAAAATATTACTCTTTATTTGGAAAAGCATGGAGGATTTCCAAATTTTTATGGAGTGCAACGGTTTGGAATTATTCGACCTATAACACACATTGTAGGTAAACATATAATTAATGGGGATTTTGAAAAGGCTGTAATGACCTATATTGCAAATCCAATTGATGGTGAAAATAAAGACACCTATCAATTAAGAGCTGAAGTAGAAAAAACACATGATTTTTCAAATGCGTTAAAATCGTATCCAGATTACTTGAATTTCGAAAAAGCACTTCTAAATAAATTGGTCATAAATCCTAAAGATTTTATAGGTGCATTAAAAGAGTTGCCAAAAAATCTTTTAACTTTGTTTATAAATGCATATCAATCCTATCTTTTTAATCAAATACTTAGTGAACGAATTCGAAAAAATATTCCTTTAAATAAAGCAATTGTCGGTGATATTATTCTTCCTGTGAGAAAGAATATTGTTGATACGAAAGGTATCTTAGTTACCCAGTCAAATATCGAAAAAGTAAATAAACAAGTAACTAAGAATAAAGCGTTTACCAGCGGATTATTATTGGGTAGTGATTCTAGTATTGCTACGGGTGAAATGGGTGAGATAGAGCATAAAATAATTGAACGAGAAAAAATTGATTACAAGGAGTTTGTTATAGCTGAAATTCCATTTTTATCTTCCTCTGGATCTAGAAGATCGTTACTCGCTGTCGTTAACAAACTGGATTGGAAATTAATCAATGATGATTTACATAGTGATAAAAAGGCTTTAACATTAAACTTTGAGTTGCAAAAAGGATGTTATGCAACCTCTTTATTACGAGAGTTTATGAAAGCAAAAGATGTTAGAAATTATTAATAAATGATTTTTTTTTAATTTATTATTAATTAAATTTATATATGCTATTCTGATTATAATATTAATATTTATAGGGAGGCGAAAAAATGAAACAATTTATCCCAATATTAATGACTGGAATATTGGTTATAGGTGGAATTGGAGCTATTGCATTACCTGTTGAAAACAGTAATAACGATATACAATTTAGAAATAGGTTTAAAAATTCATATGATGAGATAGATCAATACCAAACTGATTATGTACAAAATATTTTCTTACCAGTTGGCAGACTTGCTGATTATTTTCAATCACCTTTAAATATATCTGTTGCTCAGTCATTTAAACCACAGAAAGAAGTTTTATCAAAAGTTGCTCTGTTGGTAACGAAAAATACCACAACATCTGAACCTTTTGTTCTTGCTATAAGAGATGAATTACCTGGAGAAAACCTTGCAAAAATTAGTGTTAATCCAGATGAGTTTGAAAACCTAAACCTAACCTGGGTAGAATTTGATTTTGAAGATATTCCTGTTATCATAAACAAAACATACTATATTGTCTCATATACTGCAAATGTTACTGAAAATTATTATATTTGGGGTGCTAACAATAATTTTGAATCTTATAAGTATGGATGTGCTTGGATGTCGATTGATGGTGAAACATGGATAAATCAAAGTGCAAATGAAGTTGTTAGTTATAGTACCTTATTGACTAATCAGCGGGGAAAAACACCATTACATAATGCAGAACCAGAAACCTCTATAATTATGGAAATTCTACTGAATGAAAATAATACATGGGATATGTGTTTTATTACATTTGGACGAAATGAACCTCCCGTGGTACAAATCAAAAGACCAAGAAACGCAGTGTATTTAGCAAATGAAGAGTTATTTGAATTTTATGAACCCTTTATTATTGGAATTATCAAGATAATCGTTACTGCTACTGATCATTCAGGAATAGATCAAGTTAAATTTTATATCAATAATGAATACGTTGGAAACGCTACAGAACCTCCGTATACGTGGATATGGTCTGAAAGAACTTTCTTTAAGCATTTTCTTAAAGTAAGTGCGACCGATACTCTTGGACTTACATCTGAATATGAAATCGAAGTATGGAAATTTTTCTAATACTTCATAATATTTTTTTAATTATATCCGTAAAATAATTATAATAAAAAAATCAGTCCATTATCAAGTAGGGATCTATCAAAGTTTGCAATATAATTATCGTTGGAAACATTTAAATCTAATTAATATATATCAAAATTAACCGATTTTTATATATGGAGGACGGAGGTAGAAATGATAAATAAAAATAAAATTTTGAGAGAAGCTGTTGTTTTGTTCATTGTAACAATTTTAATTTTATCAACTGGAGGTGTGACAGCAATTACCTATGAAAAACAAACAAGAAATATGACTCAATCTAAAGTAAAATGTATATCTACAAATGCTCCTGTGGGAGTTGAATTACTTGCAGAGGGATTTGAGGATGGAGAAATGCCACCTCCTGGAGGATGGTCCACAATAAACAACCATCCAATCTATAATTGGGATATTGTCGATAACGATACCTATCCTGATTTTGTTCATAGTGGAGATTACGCAGGTTGGGTTAATTGGGATAATGCTAATTCATCTGACGAGTGGTTAGTTTCCCCTGACATCGATCTAACAGGATTTCATAAAGTGACTCTCGTTTTTTGGGCAGAATCAGATACCAAGTGGCCAGGTGCAACTGTGGAGCTTCATATAAGAGGACCAGATTTTGATGATATTATTTGGGATATGATCGAAGATGAAGATTGGCATAATTTTACGTATAGAGAAATGGTGTTTGATTTAAGCGATTATAAAGATCAAATAATTAATATCTCATGGCGATATGTTGGTTTTGACGGACAGAGTTTTGGTCTTGATGATATACTACTAATTGGAGCAGGAGGAATCGAATCAATTCCAATTCTTAATATCACAAAAATAAGAGCAGGTAAAAATATAATAACTGTAGAATTGAAGAATTTTGGAAATGAGCCAGCATATGATATAATATGGAGAATGTTTATATTAGAAGAATTTGTTGGAAGAATTTTTAGAGGATTTTTATTTTTCCCAAAACATGGAGAGGGAACAATTCCATCATTATATCCGGGCGATACAACTGAATTCAATGTAGATATGAAAGGGCTTGGTTTAACAAAAGTTTCTTTTAATTTATTATATACTATAAAAAGTAATTCGAGATGTGAAGTGGAGGGGGAGGTATTTCAAGAAGAAAACGTTCTAGGAGTATTGATAACTCTTAATAATGAACTAATTCCACAACCAGAAAGAACATGGGTGAATATTAGTGATGCTGATTATTCTGCTGGAATTGATAAGGTTGATTTATATTTTAATATGCCACCCTATGATATACATCATACGCATAAAATAAGACTCCATGATAAAGATTCCTCAGATATTTTATTCCAATCATCTTGTTCATTTGAATTTGATGGTTCAGTAAGTAAAGGTACCGTTAAAGAATGCCACATTACGAAAAGTATAGTAGAAACTGGAAACGCATATTGGCAAGTAGAACTCGTAAATGGTAAGTAAAACTCTACATTATTAAACAACCTATATTGCTAATTTATCGTATTATAAGTTAAACCATTTATAAAATTTTACCACGCGGAAATATGAATAACTCCGAATTATTTTTGGGAATTTTGAATGAATATCTTCAATGATATTATGTAATTGATTAATGTTAACAACATTTATTTCAAATTCCAAATCAGCATATCCAATTGTATAATCTACAGCAATTAAAAGAGGATTTTTTTCTATATACTCAACAATTTGATTTATTTTGGTATACTCACTCAAATAAAGATCAACTTTCCAATTTTGGTATCCAATTTTATCAAGATCGAGCTCAACTGAAAAACCAAGTATTACTTTTAAATCTAGCAATCTCTTAATTCTTTTATGAATCGTTGTCACATTTGAATTTAGTTTTTTCGCAATTTCAAGTGTAGGCATTCGTCCATCAGATGCCAATAATTTTAATATTTTATAATCAAGATCATCAATAGTTACTTTACCTAAATTATGACGTTTAGGAGTAATTTTGGGTTTTTCTAATTCATTAAGTAAAAATGATTGCCCATAAGTTAATTCTCCCATATAAACTGAAAAAACTTGCTGTGAAAAATAATCACCATATTTTTCAAGTGTTTTTTTCCAGAATGGATAAATATCAGAAATTTTATCTACATTCATTATAACTCCTAAGTCGTAGCTACCTTCAGTTGAATAAAGAGTATCTATATAATCATAATTCATAAAGTGATCTATGATTTCTTTCTTAATATCAGGTGTGACATATTGAAATTTGAAATAAAATCTTAAAATATTCAATCCAAATTGAAGTGGATCATACCGCGGATAAAAACGTTTGATTATCCCCTTTTCCTGTAATTTTTTCACTCTACTAGCGACTACATCTTTTGAGAGACCAACCTTTCTGCCAATACTTCTGAAAGATTGTCTACTATCAGTATCAAGCTCGAATAAAATTTTCCTATCTTTCACATCTAATTTTTTCATAAGATCTCGACAAAAGGATATTTTTTTGGACATATATTACTATTTTGCCGTCTTTTTTAATGAGTCGTTTAATGTTTATAATTCGATATTAGGGATATTTGGTGATAAAAAAATGGAAAAAAAATTTGGAAAAACCAAGGCAGGAGGCATTACAAATAACAGTGTAATTATGATTGTAAGTATATTAGCTGTAACCTTATTTATCGGGACAGCTATGCAACCAGCAATGGCAGTTTCAAAATCCAGTACTGATCCTGGAATAGTAGGGGTGGATGAGGTATGTATTCCCTGTAATGATCCAGAAAAAGGAACAGAGGGGGATCCTAAATGTGATACATGTGTTGCAGCAGTATTTCATGCAATCAAATATATGATGAATCACACTATAACAACATGGAAAAATAATAAGAGTGGGGATTGGCATTTCTTTTGGACCGTTGATGCATCCCTTTTGATTACTCAAGGATTAATATTGGGTATAGAGGATTCAGGATTTAAAATTGAAATCGATTATGCAGATTTATTTCAATTCGTTGATACCATGGTGGATAAATTGGTCGATCCATCAAATTATTTATTCCCTATCACAATATTTTTAGCGAGACTCGCTGCTATTCCAATTGGAATCACAGTATATCTTCTCAAACTTTGTTGGTAATTAAACCATACTCTCCTTTTTTTTCTTTTTTTTGATTTTTATTTTATCCACTTATTTTGAATCGATTCAATCCAACTATAGGATGGAAACGATTTTAATGGTGTTGTGTCATTATAGGTAGATTTCATAGGAGTGTAACCTAATTTGGTGAAATACTTATGATTCAATCTCCTCCGCAGAAATATAATCCAACAGAAGTTGAAAAAAAAATTCAAAAATTTTGGAGAGAGAATGAAATATTTAACAAATCAATTGAGCAAAGAAAAGGTTGTAAACCATATGTTTTTTTAGAGGGACCTCCAACAGCAAATGGTCTTCCTCATCCAGGTCACGTTCTTACTAGAGTAATGAAGGATCTTATTTTACGCTATCAAACAATGAATGGACATTATATAGAGAGAAAAGCTGGTTGGGATACTCATGGATTACCGGTGGAGATAGAAGTAGAAAAACAACTTGGATTAGAAGATAAACAAGGAATCGAAAAGTTTGGGATTACGAAGTTTAATAAAGAGTGTAAAAAAAGCACACTCAAATATGAACGTGCTTGGGTCGATATGACTCATCGCATTGGATTTTGGCTTGATATGGATGATCCATATATTACCTTTAAAAATGAATATATAGAATCAGTTTGGTGGTCATTAAAACAAGCATGGGATAAAAAATTGTTATATAAAGGGCATAAAGTTGTTCCTTATTGTCCACGCTGCGGAACGGTGCTTTCTGCTCATGAGATTTCACAAGGGTATAAAACAATAGAGGAACCTTCGATATTTGTTAAATTTAAATTAAAAAATGAAGACGCCTATTTTTTAGCTTGGACTACAACACCCTGGACACTCTTATCAAACGTAGCACTCGCTGTTCACCCAGATGAAACCTATGTAAAAATTCGTTACAAAGGACAAATCTTTATTTTAGCTGAAGCACGAGTAGCTACTTTACTAAAAGGCCAAGAATATGAACTTCTTGATGGTTTTTCCGGTAAAGAGCTAGAAAAAATTGAGTACGAACCCTTATTTCCCTATGCAAAACCAGATAAAAAAGCATGGTACGTTGTCTTAGCAGATTTTGTAACTATGGAAGATGGAACAGGTATTGTTCATATAGCCCCAGCTTTTGGTGAAGATGATTATAATGTTGGTAGAAAATATGGTCTTCCTGTTGTTCAATTGGTAAAACTTGATGGAACTTTTCCAGATGAAGTTACCCTTTGGAAGGGAAAATTTGTTAAGGATGCAGATCCAGATATTATTGAATATTTAGAAGGAAAAAAATTGCTAGAGGGCACCAGGGATTATTCACATGAATATCCCTTTTGCTGGCGATGTGATTCACCTCTTCTATATTATGCAATGGAATCATGGTTTATTGCAATGTCTAAAGTACAAGATTCCTTAATAAAAAATAATAATCAGATTAATTGGTACCCCGAACATCTTCAACAAGGTAGATTTGGAGATTTTATTAAAGAGGTAAAAGATTGGGCACTATCACGTGATCGTTATTGGGGAACACCGTTACCTATTTGGGTATGTGATAATAAAAAATGCAACCATTTTATTTGCATTGGTAGTGTTCAAGAACTAAAAGATGTAAGTAAATCATTTCCTTCTGATTACGACCTCCATAAACCATTTGTTGACGAACTTGTTGTACAGTGTCCGAAATGCAGTTCGAAAATGACAAGAGAGAAAGAAGTTATAGACTGCTGGTATGATTCAGGGTCCTCATTTTTTGCGCAGTGGCATTATCCATTCGAAAATAAGGAAAAATTTAAGGAAAATTTTCCAGTGGATTTCATAACAGAAGCCTTGGATCAAACTCGAGGGTGGTTTTATTCATTACTTGCAATATCTACATTTTTGTTTGATAAAAATCCTTACAAAACCGTACTGACTCTTGGTTTAGTCCTTGATAAAGATAATCAAAAAATGAGTAAAAGTAAAAAAAATTATGTAGATCCAAATCTCATTCTTGATCATGATGGTGCTGATGCATTACGTTGGTATCTTGTTTCAGCAAATGCTCCATGGATGTCGACACGGTTTTACGAAGAAGCAGTTAAAGATACTCTTGGTAAATTTTTGTTGACATTTTGGAACTCATATAATTTTTTCACTACCTATGCATCCCTTGATAGATTCGATCCTGAAAAAGATATGATTCCTCTCTTGCAAAGAGTTGTTTTAGATAAGTGGGTGTTGAGCCGATTCAATCACTTAATTGAAGATATTTTTAAATTCATAGAAACTTTTGAAATACATAAAGCTGCTCGCGCTATTGAAGGATTTATAATTGATGATTTTAGTAATTGGTATCTTAGACGTTCCCGTAAGAGATTATGGGTAGAAGAAAAGACCAAAGACAAACTTTCTGGGTACTCTTCAATGTACGATATCTTCCTTGGTTTATCAAAACTTTTAGCACCTTTTATTCCCTTTATAACCGAAGAAACATACCAGAATCTTAAGATTGAATCTATGCCGGAAAGCATTCATTTATGTGATTATTTAAAACCGAATAAAAAAGCCATAGATAAACATCTTGAAAAAGGAATGAAACAAATAAGAGAACTAGTAGAAATCGGTCGGGCTTTACGATCTAAAATAGGAATCAAAGTTCGATATCCATTAAGCAAAGCAACCATAGTTTGTTCAAAAGATCAAGAGAATTTGATTAAGAACTTACTTGGACTATTAGAAGAAGAAATCAATGTTAAATCGATTTCTTTTGCAAGAGATTCCAGTCAATTTATGACAAAATCAGTAAAACCAAATTACTCTCACTTAGGTCCAAAATATAAAGATAAAGCTAAAGGAATTATCAATGAACTAGAACGTTTAGATAAACAAGAGATTTATAAGAAATTAATAAAAAATAACGAAGTTACTATCACTATAGATAAGAAAAATATCAAACTCACAAAAGAAGATTTTGAAATAGTTGAAAACGTAAAAGAGCATATTGCCCGGGAAGATACAGATAATGTGACTTTACTTTTAGATACTACTCTTACACCAGAGTTAGAAGCTGAAGGCTTTGCACGAGAGATAATTAGAAGAATACAATCCATGAGAAAAGAATTAGATCTGGATGTCGAGGATAGAATATCCACCAAAATTAATGTAGATTCTAAGAAGAAACAAGCACTTCAAAAATGGGAAGATTATATAAAAGGGGAAACTCGGTCAAAAACAGTGTCTTTTGTCGATAAACCAACTGGAAAACTAGTAAAAAAATGGAAGATAGATGAATTAGAAGCTAAAATTGGTATAACTAAATAATTCCTACTAATTTTGTTTTTAGCAAGAAATTTTAGATAAGTATAATCATTTTTTTGTTTATCATATCTTATCATAACACTCACTACATAAGTGCCATCTTTTCTCAAGTTTTGAATGATGATACCCTGTTAAAATTCCCATTTTTTTACCACATTCAGAACATTTTATTTTAATATTTCTTAGACTATCATCAAAAATCTTTATTTCATTGATACGATCGATAACCAATTTTTTAGTGGTTTCATCTAACTCCTCGTCTAGTATTGGATACAAAGATTTCTCTTCAAAATTTTTATGTTTCAACAACAAATCTTTAAAACCTTGATAATCACGGAATTTGCCAGAAATAATACTATTACGCATTTCCTTTAATTTATTATAAATTTGGTCATGTTCTTTCATAAGCTGGGGAACCATTTTATAACCCTCTTCATAATCCTCGGGTTCATATGATATAAAAACAATTTTTTCTTCAGTAAAAATATGCTTCTCAAGCTCCCAATTAAAGGATTCAAATGCTCTTTTCAATATCTTTTTATCAAAATCTATACATTTACCTAACTCAGTAAGCAACTTCACAATTTTATCATGATCCCTAACCATTACTTTTTGGATACTTTTCATATTCTATCATACCTCCTACTAAAATTAAAATATTAACAATTGTTAATACTACTTTATAATACTTGCGATAAAATAAATATAAATTTTGTTTTTAACTAATAGTTTCTATGATTAATTGGGGTACACTAGACCTATTTCAAATTGATGAAAAGATCAGTTATTTTGATTGAGGGCGAAAACACATACCACAATCCGGACCCATTAATGTTTCAAAACAATCCATAAAAAGTGTTACTATTAAAAGGACAAGAGCTAAAGCAGTACTTAATATTCTATCTAAAACCTCAACCATAAACTCAATTAAGCATCGGGGTTTCCAGTTTTCATACAATGTGTAATCTTGTGGTTTTAGCAAACATTTATCCTCTGGCTCATTGTTTATATTTTTCAAATACTCTGTTAAACCTTCTGGATTCTTTTTGATATACTGCAGAGAGAGTATAATTTCTCTCCTGTTTTCATCACTGATTTTGCCTTTGTAATTAAAACGTTTTATAATATTAGTTAAAAATATTGTAAAAACTTTATCATCCATCTTGGTTATTATATCTGTAAATTCACGAATTAATGTTTTACTGCCATCTGGAGATGGAAGAATAATTGTATTTTCTTCTCCCTTCCCAACATACTCACAAC
>JABAOC010010464.1_pt1 | contig 21772 bp, 20 predicted proteins | sample 7062161 | NCBI WGS metagenome assembly JABAOC01 (sample SAMN14538625, study PRJNA623070) | marine sediment metagenome | biome: marine biome [ENVO:00000428]; feature: marine pelagic biome [ENVO:01000023]; material: deep marine sediment [ENVO:00002113] | place: India: Gulf of Khambhat ... | reverse complement strand
TTCAGGGCTCTGTACATCTCCATCGCGCTTATCAGCGGGACTCGTGGGTCATCTTCGCCGTGTTGGAACAGTATGGGCGTTTTTGCCTTGTCTAAGGCGCTAATGGGGGCCGTTTTTTCGAACATCTCCTTGTTGCTGTATGGATCGCCGGAGAGGAGAATTGATTGCCGCTGATCGGAGCCGCTGAAATACGTCCGCCAGCTGCAGAGGGCCGCGCCTGCGCTCGCCGCCCTGAGACGGGACGAGTGCATCGCCACGAAGGAGCTGATGTAGCCGCCCTGGCTCCACCCCATCGACCCGACTCTGGTCTCGTCCACGAACCCCTGCGCGACCAGATGGTCTATCGCAGACTCGAGGTCCCACATGTCCCCTATCCCCAGGTTGTCGAAGTTCAGCGCCAGGAACGACTGTCCTCTCCCGAGAGATCCTCGGTAGTTCGGCTCGAGGATGAGGATGTCTTTGTTGAGCAGCTGGACGGTGGGGTAGAAGTATCTGTTGTTGTTTTCGAGCAGGATGAACGGTGAGGCTGCCGCGGGGCCGCCGTGGACGTTGAACAACAGAGGGTATTTCTTGTTAGGATCGAAATTCGATGGTTTTCGCAGGATTCCCTCGATCTCGGTTCCGTCTCTGCTCGTCCATCTGATCGATTCCGCGGTCCCAAAGTCCCAGTCAGCGTAGCGCTCGTTGAATTTCGTGATTCTTCTGAGGTCCCAGCCCCTCGTTTTGGGTTTTCCATAGTAGATTTCAGCGAGGGTGGTGGGTGAGGCGGCGCGGAGGAAGATGTCGCCGTCGTCGTTGACGTGGAAGTATTCGATGGACAGGCCTTTGATATCCCAGGCTTCCACCTCTCCCGTCTCGGAGAGCTTGGCTATTCCGCAGGTGCTCTCGTTCCAGTAACTCAGGAAGATGCCCCGTCTCGTCCAGTATACGCTCAGAGGTTCCTGGTCAAAATTTCCAGTGATGCGCTGGAGATGTTTCCGCACATCCGGCTCCTCTGACAGCTCCCCGACCAGTGTTAGGTCGAGAAGCCAGAGGTCTGCCTGAACGCGTCCCTTCAGGCCGCTCTTTTTATAAGAAACGAGTAGCTTGGCCCCATCAGGGGAGACCGCTTTGACGCGGGCCCCTTTTGGGAGAGCTATTCGGGTCAGTCTTCCGATGGGAGCAGTCGCCTCTTCATCGTCGAAGATGGAATCTGGATCGAACTCGATCGTGAAGCAATACGTATCGTTTTCATAGAAAAAATCGTCTCTGCTCCGGCAGTTGATGAAAACCGCGTCATCGCTGGGCGAAGGGACGGCGGATTCGATCTTGAACGGTCTTTCCAACAATTCGCTTAGCTCTACAAAGGCTTTGGCTGGCCCACTGCCTTCGCCGGAGTGCTGCGATCCTTGCCTATGATCCAGGGGTCTCTCCCTGTCCACGTAGTAGAGGGCGGAGCGGCTCTCCTCTTCCTCGACGTCTACGAAGTTGCCGTACTTGCTCTCTCTGGCTGCCTGCTTCTTCGTCGTTCTCTGTGCGATGTAGATGAACCCGTTGCCGAAGAGCTCGAAGGATGCTATCCCCCCGGGGTGGTCTGTGATTTGATCACCTTCGCCGACTAGCCCCTCGAAGACGAATATCTGAAAACCAGAAGTTTCAGTACTTTTCCGAAGCGCTACCGTCTCATTGCTTAGCCATCTGACCTCAGATGCTATCCCTGCCCCGGTGAGCTGACGAGTCTGATCTGTCCGAGAATCATAGAGGTAGGAGCAAACCTCGATCCGGTTGTCCTCGAAATTGTCGATTCGCCCCAGGCGATAGATCACCCTGTTTCCGTCAGGGCTTATCCCCCCTCCTCCCACTATGGGCATCTGAAACAGGTCCCTTATCGTGGGTCTGTGTTTCCCAGAATCATCATTCATATCTCGATCCTTCCCTCAGTTTTTGGATTGCGACGCGTCACGCATACACATTTAGTAGTTGCGTGATAAAGGGAACGCACATATTGTAGTCATCAGTTGTGAGTCTGTTTTACCTCTTTCTGAACGTGGTGTGTATGGTGTAATGTTTGACTCCCACACTCAACCCCATACTCTTTTCTTCACTTCACCGTTACTCTACTCATGAGCCTTGAAAGCGGACTAGAGAGAGAAGTGAGGGACGTTATACGAAGAAACCGATGGCTCACGTTGTCGACGGCCTCCCCGAAAGGAATGCCGCAGAGCAGCGTCGTGGTCTACGCCAGCGACGGCTACACGATATACGTTCTGACGGGGAAGAGCACCGCAAAAGTCCGCAACATTATGAGGAACCCGCGGGTCAGCGTCACCATCCCCTTCTACAAGAACTTCATCCACAGGCTGATAACCATAGCACCCCCCGCGGCGATAACCTTCAGGGCAAAAGCGGAGACCATAGAGTTCGATAACAGGGAGGTGACCGAGTTCTACGAGAAGGCATTAAACTTCAAAGTGCCCGACAACATGGAGGAAGAGGGCGTGTGGATAAAGCTGACTCCGGGGGACTCGGCGACCTGCCTCGGCGTGGGGGTGAACCTCCTCGAGCTGAGAGATCTGGAGAAGTCCCTCAAGATCGTGAGGCTGACCAGCCCATAGTCAGCCATCCCAACCCTCATCACGCCGCAGTTGGATTATCACCGATGCGGAAATGCCCGTGAAAGTGACAGTCGTCGGGGGGAAGTGCCAGGGAGACCACCACAAAGTAGGGGACTCCTGGACCATCGAGTCTGTCACCCCGGAGGGGATGTGCCTGGGGGCGTGGGGATCGGTCTACGCCTGCGTAATGGCCCTGAACATGGACGGGGGATTCTCGTGGGAGGAGGACCCCTCGAAGATCAAGATCCACTGCCCCGATCCCATTGGCATCACCCTGCTCGTCGAGAGAATAGAGAAGGAATAGCCCACTAATTGCGTTACATCCCCATCTTTTTTCTTCACTGGAATCAGCATCTTAGTGGTTTGAGGTTCATCGAAATATGAAAAGAATGATGGAATAATTCTTCCATGAAGTCAAGCCCATGTTAGATGAGGATGGCTTGAGGTGTTTCTCGCCGTATTTTCAAGATCTATTAGCGAAGCTTCTTCAGGCATACAGCGCAGATTCAACGTCTTCTACCTTTATTCTCAAATACTTATTGGACGTAGTACACTCGATTCTTGAAGATGCAGCGAGTAAGTCTAAAGGTCAACGAGCACTACGGGGACGAGGACATCAGCCTCACGTTCCCGGAGAACTGGAGCATCTATAGGGTGGAGATGGCGTGCAAGGAGGCGCCGCAGATGAGCGACGACGAGATCAGGGCTGCCCTGGACGACGCCGTCGGCGCACAAAACATAGAGGAGCAGGCGGAGGGAAAGAAGGGCAGGATAGTCGTCACGTGCGACGACCTGTCACGCCCCACGCCGGCGGACAGGGTCTTCCCCTTCATCGTCGAGCAGCTGCATAAAGCGGGAGTATCGGACAGTCAGATATTCGTGCTGGGCTCCTTCGGCTGCCACAACCCCATGAACCTGGACGCCTTCGCCCGGAAGCTGGGGGACTCAGTGGTCGCCAAGTACGACTGCGTAAACCACAACCCCTTCCAGAACTTCGAGAACCTGGGCAGAACCAGCAGGGGCACGCCGGTGCTCGTGAACAAGGAGTTCGCGTCCGCCGATCTCCGCGTATGCATCAGCGGGGTGAAGAAACACGTCTGGGCCGGGGCCGGGGGCGGAGGAAAGGCGGTCCTCCCCGGGGTCTCCTCGATAGAGACCATCCTATACAACCACAGCATCATAGAGGGCCACAGACCCATGAACCGGCGCATCTGGTGGATAAAGGACAACCCCGAGAGGCAGGACATGCAGGAGACGGCGAGGATGGCCGCCCTCAACGTCTCCGTCAACTGCGTCTACAACCATCACAGGGAGCTCATCGACCTGGCTGCGGGCCACGTGGACGACGCGTGGAGGAAGGCCGTAAAGTCCTGCCACGAGGCCCACGCCTCAAGGCCGGCCCCAGAGTCCGACGTCGTTGTCGTGAACGCCTACCCCCAGGCCGACCAGGACATCGACTGGTGGGGAGCTCAGACGTCCCTCCAAGAGGGGGGCACCGCCATCGCCGTCCACCGCTTCACCGCAGGCAGAGCGCTCCTGCACTACAGGGCTGAGCAGATGGGCGCCCCCTGGCGGCGGATCTGCGGCTACCCAAGCAGGCGTTGGCCAGTGAAGCAGGCGGGGCGCATCCTGGTCTACACGGACCGGCTGTCCAGGAGGCAGATGCTGGCCTACGATGAAAGGGTAGAGTGGCTGACGGACTGGGGTGAGGTGCTGAACCGGCTAAAAGAGATCCACGGCGATGAGGCGTCGGTGGCCTTGTACCCCTACGGGAAGACGCAGTTCGACGCAGAGAAGAACCCTCTAGAAATCTGAACCGGTAAGCTCCCTTTTTCCTATTGGAACTGTTTAATGAATAAGCGTGCGCCCTCATCGACGACTATTCCTGGATGAAGTGGAGCTCAACGCCGTTTGTGTCCTTGAAAAAAGAGTATCTTCATGTCTCCCCGCATCGCGCTGCTCACAGGTGGACCGTCGAACCTTATCTCGTCTCTGAGGCCCTCATACACCTCCTGTACGTCTTCGACCCTGAACCCTATGTTGGAGTTTTTGTGGGGCCGCCTATAAGTCTCTTCCCCGTCTGGGAGCTGCGGATGCACGTCGGGTGACGAANNCGGGTTCGCCGTAAACCATCGGGTCATCAAGCAGACTCTTGTATCGGCCTTCAACGAGTTTGAGTCAGAAGACCTTAGGCTCCACGACATCTCAGAGGACGACGTGACCTTCACCGACGATCAGATGAGGGTAAGAGGCGGGCTCGCCTCCGATGCGCCGTGCGGACCCGGGTCGGTAAACCTAGACCTAGACTACTCGGTGGACGCCGAATTCCTGAACAACGCCGGGAACCTCGACGTGATGTTGAGTTTCGGGGTCTCCTTCGCGGTGTCTCTACCAGTCAAAACAACGATCACGTAGCCGTCGCTTGCGTAGACCACGACGCTGCTCTGCGGCACCCCTTTCGGGGAGATCGTTGACAGCGTGAGCCACCTGTTTCTCTTAATGGTGTCTCTTACCCCCCTCTCAAGCCCGGCCCATGGACACATGGCATGGAGTAGCGGGGAACCGAGGATAACATTATGAATGGGCGGGGGACGCGGTGGGCGTACCCACGGTGATTGGATCACAGCCTCTTCTTNNAGGTCGGGGTTATCAGGAAGCTCTCGGGCATGTTCTCCACCATCTGGGTGAACCTGTTCATAGGCGCGGCGAAGGTCAGGCAGCAGGAGCCCACGTATGGGCGGGCCGAGGGATCGAACATCCCGAAAACGCAGCGGGGCCTGTCGGATTCCCCTTCCAAGTATGGATGCATGATGATGGAGGAGCAGCCTGAACCGAAGGGGGCCACGACGCCCTCCTCGACGGCGTCGTAGTTGGCCAGAGTGAAGAGCCCAGCGACTACGTCTGGCTCCGCGAAGAAGACGACTAGCTCCGGCTCATCCGATTCGTCCAGCTGGTCCCAACGCTTGAAGACGAGGTACTTCCCCGGCGCAGCGAAGCCCGGCGACTCACGCAGCAGCCTCTGCACCAGCTCCGGAGACTTCTTGTAGCGTTCCCCTTCGAGCTCGCCGGGGATGCCGTAGGAGAGGAAGTACTCGAAGTCCTCGCCTACTGCCTCCGAGAACCCGGAGTACCTCCGGCCGCCGCGGCACCCTATGGAGGCGGGGCCGAACCGGAGAGGCGTGCCGTTCCTCACCTTGTTGAGGTCGGCGACGAGGCAGCCTCTGGTCGAGGGCTCGTTCATGGGAACCGTCTCCTCGTCTGTGTAGTAAGCCGCCAGCGGAAGCTCGGCGTCGTCGAAGTATCTCTCCCAGTATTCCAGAAACGTTTCCTTTACCGTATTCTTCATCCCATAACATGTTCGCAGCCGATTAAATAAGGCATGGCTCTAACGCGCTCATCGACGCGGGCACGAACGTCTCTCCAGAGTCATGACCCGGGGGGACGTCGAAGACCGCCGCACTCCATACCGTTAAATCGAGTTAAGCTCAACATGGATCATGGGCTCCGGCTCCGTCAGCAAACTGTTTCTGCCCTCGCTCGTGCTCGCGGGGTTCGCCACCCAGCCCGCCGAGACCATCCTGAGCCTGCTGCTCATAGACATAGCGGAGAGCTTCAACACGCCGGTGGGCGCCATGGGGCAGATCAGGACCACAGCCGCCGTCCTTACGCTGATCTCCGCGGTCGCTATGGGCGTCCTCAGCGTGAAGATGAGGCACAAGACGCTGCTCATCGCGGGGCTGGGGTGCTTCATCGTCTCGGGCGTAGGGTGCAGCCTGGCGGGGGGATACTCCACGATGCTCGCCGCGTACTCGCTGTCGGGGGTGGGGCTGGCGATGGTCAGCCCCATGGCGTTCGCGTTGATTGGGAGACATGTGCCGCTGGAGGAGAGGGCGAACGCGACGGGGTACTACATAGCGGGTAACGCGTCGTCTTTCATGATCGGCGGGCCCGTGCTCGGGTACCTGACAGGTTTGGGGGGCTGGCGGTACGCGTTCCTCTTCTACATGCTGCCCATCGCGGCCGCGGGCGCGGCTTTAAGCTGGATCGGCGTGCCCTCGGAGGACGACGACGCGTCTCCCGGCAGCGCCGGCTCGACCATGGATGGAGTGAAGACGCTACTGTCCAACAGATCCGTCCTCGCTTGTCTGCTAGGTGGCCTACTAGCGAAGGCCACTTGGCAGGGGGTGATATCCTACGGGATATCGTTCTACCGTGACAGCTTCCAGCTGTCCCGGGGCTGGGCGTCGCTGCTGCTGTCGGGCATAGCGCTCGCGTTCATCGTCGGCGTGCTGGGCAGCGGGCGGCTCATCAACAGACTCGGCAGGAAGACCGTCACCTTCGCCAGCTTCCTGTTGACAGGCCTGTTCTCAGTGTTCTACATGAACCTGCCCATGTTAGCTGTCTCCGTCGCCGTCATACTGGTGATGAGTGTGGTGGCTGGGCTCCGCAGGAACGCCGGCCAGAGCCTCTCCCTGGAGCAGGTCCCACGGTTCCGGGGCTCCATGATGTCCCTGAGCACCGCCGGCGACTCGCTGGGCAGCGCGTTGGGGGCCGGGCTCGGCGGCCTGGTCTTGACGACCAGTGGCTACCGGCTGGTGGGACTCGCACTGGGCGCGTTGGGCGTGTTTTCGTCGCTGATAATAAGGCTCTACGCGGTGGACCCAACCGAGAGATGAGCTTCAAATAAATCCATCATCCCCAACATTGTTAAATCGACACCGACGAAACATATGCCATGAGTTCAAAGTTAACCGAGCTACAGGACAGAGCCTCCGAGAGAGGGGAACACTACTTCATGGAGGTCTCGGGTAACTGTCTTCACTCGACTCTGCTGGCGCTGCGCGACGCGTTGCTGGAGGTGGACGGCGTCGACTACGCCGACCCGCTGCTCATCAAGGCCACCAACGGCATGGCGGCGGGCCTCGGCGCCGGGACCGGGCCGTGCGGCATCGTGTCGGCCGGCTCCATCGCGCTGTCGCTGAAGTACGGGACCCCGAGCCTAGAGGACTGGGAGAGGCGGAGAGACGCGTGGCTCAGGTCCCGTGACTGGTATTTCTGGTTCAAGGAGCAGTTCCTCAGCTGCGACTGCATCGATCTCTCGTTCGGCACGGACTTCGCGGACCTCGAACAAAGGAAGACGCACTCCGAGGGCCCAAGGATGCACGTCTGCAACGCCTACCTTACTCAGGCGATACGGAAACTCGTGGACATGCTAACAGCGGGCGATGAGGCGGTCCGCCGATGAAGCCCATTCTAATTACTCGTTCTAGACAGCGTAGCTGCGCCACCATAACACAGTAAGGAATGCAATCTTTTTTGGGTCGAAGAGAAGAGTGAGGATAAAATCTTCGACCCAATGTAAGAAAAAATTAATTAGTTAATGATATAATCAATGATTTAGTTACACCCGATAAAAATATGCATTTATCCATGGTTTGCTTGTTTAAACAGAATTTAAATCATCCAAAGAACAGGGTTTATCCTCTGCCCTAATCTCTAGTTGGACTATCCTGGCCCATAAGTCACAGAAAGCCCTTATCCATTCCAACTGGCCGACTAGATCTGTATCTGTACGGATTTAAGACACGCCAGCTCCTATGTCCAAGGTAGGATGGATGCTATTTCGAGGCGGCAAGGGCGGCTGAGAAAAAGTAAGAAGCATGCATCCACGGCTAGCCATGGGTAGCCTTTTCTATACAAATAGTTAAGATTGATTTCGTGTCATCAGAAGATAACATCGTGGACGCCATCGTAAACATAGACGAACCAACAGCATTAGAGCTAGCTGATGAACTCATTAGACAAGGAGTAGACCCAATCGAGATACTTGAGAAATGCAGAAAAGGCATGAGCATAGTGGGAGAGCACTTTGAGGTAGGCACTTTTTTCCTCTCAGAGATGATCATGGCTGCAGAGATATTCAATCGGGTAATGGACAAGATTAGACCAGAACTAATGAAGACGGTCACAGAGAGTAAAGGCAAGATAGTCATAGGTACGGTTGAGGGCGATGTCCATGATATTGGGAAAAATATTGTAATCGCGTTACTAGAGGCAGAGGGATACACAGTCATCGACCTCGGTGTCGATGTGCCTGCGGAGAGGTTCGTGGAAGCCATCAAAGAGCACGAGCCGGACATTGTTGGCATGAGCAGCCTACTCACGGTAGCGCTGGAAGCCAAGAAGAAGACCGTGGACGCCATCACAGAGGCAGGGCTTAGAGACAAGGTTAAGATTATCATCGGAGGCGGCAGAATCGACGCCCACGCAACCGAGTACATCAAACCAGACGCTGCGACAGATAACGCAGCGCAGGGAGTCAAGCTTTGCATGAAACTCATGGGCGGTGAACCGGCCTGACCGACTACGAGGAACTATACCGGCAACGCGAAGAAAGAATCCATTTGGCGACACAGATCAAGGAGCCAGACAGAGTGCCCGTGCTAAGCAGCTTCGGGTACTTCACGGCAAAATACTATGGAATCACAAAACAAGAGTTCCTCTATGACTACGAGAAATCGGCCAAGGCGATCATCAAGACAAGCATCGACTTCCAATACGATACAGGAGCAGGCATGTCGATGCTGGGGGCACTACCCCTCACATTAGCGTTCCTCAACGAATATGATGGGCTTGCCCCCGGCTGGGTAAACGGGCCAATCCACGATATTCTCGGAGTAAAATATGCTAGGTTCCCGGGAAGAGAACTGGCTGTTGATGCTCCTTTCCAGTTCATCGGCGAGGAGTACATGAAGGTAACCGAGTACGATGACCTGATCGCTGATCCCCAGAAGTTCATCGCTAAGAAACTCATCCCAAGGTCGCTGAGGAACCTAAGGAACCCAGGCTCGGCCAAGGGAATGGCGGCCATGTTCGCGTGGGGCGAGGAGTACAGGCGATACGCTGACAGAGAAGCCAAACTATCAGCGGAGCTGAGGTGCTACGGGTTCCCCAGATTCACAAGCGGCATCAGCTACGCGCCGCTGGACTTCATTGGAGACTTTCTGAGAGACATCAAAAACGTTCTGTTTGACTGTTACAGGGTGCCAGACAAGGTTAAACAGGCAGCAGAGGTGCTCAAGGACCTAATAATTGAGATGGTGAGAATATCAGTGAAAGGTAAGGAACCTGGCTCAGTCCAGTTCATCCCTCTCCACCTGAACGAGTACTTCTCACCAAGACAGTACAACGAGTTCTACTGGCCAACCCTCAAGGAGGTTGTCGAAGAGATGATCAAGCTGGGAGTCACCCCAGAGCTTTTCTATGAGGGACAGCATGAGGCGCATCTTGAGACCATACTTGAGCTACCCAAGGGCAAGACCATCTCGAGATTCGAGAAAACAGACCTATCAAAAGCCAAGGAGATAGTCGGAGACCACTCATGCATCATCGGTGGACCACCACCATCCTTATTCCTCGGACCAGTCGAGAAGATCAACCTCTACGTCAAGGACCTCTTTGATGGCGTCAAGGATGGCGGCGGATTCATGCTGAGTCCAGCGGTCTCGGTGCCGGATGCTGCCAGGCCTGAGAACGTTAAAGCGTTGATGGATGCAGTCATCAAGCATGGGTCTTATTGATCCCTATTTTGCGTGTATGCATGCATTCAGATCAATGCTTTCTCTTGAAACCACTCAGATGATGAACTAGGTGATGTGAGGATAAAATCATCGATGTGAGGATATAATCGGTGACTATGTTAAGCCCTGTAAAAATATGGATTTGACTGGGCTCAGTTTTGAATCAGTTTCACTGGTTCCCGTTTTCCTGGCACATCGTTTGTATAACCCATCTGTGATCTTGCATACATGGCAAAACGCGGTTTAGTCATTTAGGCGGAAGATAGTCTTCTCTGGGGGGATGGAAGACATCGAGCACTATGAGGGGCTCGTCTCCTATCGCCTCGAATTCATGATGTTCATTGGGTTCTAATGAATAGGAGGATCCGGCTCTCAGTACAGCCTCTTCAGCGCCAGCGGTCAGTTTCGCAGCTCCTTTAATGATGTACCCCATCTGTTCGTGAGGGTGACTATGTGATAGTTTGCCACCGGGTGGAGCTTCATTGTACACTATCATCATGTTATCTGAGTGCACCAGAACCTTCCTTACAGCGCCCTTGGCGAACTTTTCCCCTTCCACCTCATCAATGCTCAAGACTTTCATAAAGGTCAACCAATGTCGAATACTCATTCAAGGTAAAAAAATGCATGCATCGAGAAGTGAGGATAAAATATTTAGGTGGTTTTTATTCGTGTATTTGTGGTTTCGGTGGCCCATCCCAGAAGAACAGTACGATGCTTTCTTCAGTGAACTCCGTTGCGCCGTGTTTCCCGCCTCTAGGCGCGGTAATCACCATGTTGGGTTCAAGCCTCGCGGGGGCGTTGTCAGGCGGCATCAGTAATCCACCGGTTAACCCGATGGTTATCTGTTTGGCCTCTGGGTGAGAATGGATCTTGTCTGCCACTCCTCTAGGGAACTTTACCAGCGCCAAGGTGGCTCCTGTCTTGGGGTCCGTCCAGAGCGTCTTCTGTTTCACGTCTGTTAGATAGTACCCCCTGGGAGGGTCTTCCCACTCGATATCATCAAAGTTTAAGAACTGAAACATTAAGCTCCCAACATTATTACATTATAGAAAGAAAAAACCTTCTAGGTGTTATAAGGTTGAGGAGTTACTTGAGAAAAGTTTGGAAATACCTCTTAAGCGGAATATGAAAAAGGTTAATGACTCGGTTAAGCACTACACAGCTTTGGATTCTTCTCGATTATCTTCTAGGTTTACCTCGTCTGGTTCGAGAGGGGAGTAGACTTCTATGAACCTTAACACCGTGTCTCCTACGTTCTCCCACCTATGCTTTTCACCGGGAGGGGTCAAGACAACGGTCTTAGCCTCAACAAAGTGTTCTTCACCTTCCACGGTGAACTTTGCGTCCCCTTCAAGAATTATGTGCATGTGCTCTCGTCCCTCATGGTAATGGTACTTTGGACGCGGTAACCCAGGCTCTATCTCGGCGAATATCAACGCGAACTTCGATGCACCGAGGTTCTCGTCTATCCACCTCCCACGGCCAATGCTAAGAACCCTTTCAGGAACATCCTCCACCTTGATGAACCTAACCAACGAGAATCACAAGAAGATAAGGAGGAACATTCATATAAAATGGATTTAAAAGAGATTACACTAACACTGCATTTTCTTTATGCTGAGAACTGAGAAAACCCAAGGGAGATATAAAAAACACAATAGAAACAGACAGCTAATCAGATCAATTCTGGGATTACTTCTTGTGCGAACAGTTTCGATATTTCAGTATTGTTGTGTTGTGGGAAATATATCTGGAAGTAATCAACTCCAACATCAACTAATTTTCCTAGTTTAGAGATCACAGATTCGGTTGTACCTGTAATAAATAATCTTTCAAGATAGTAATGGCTGCGCTTTGCTAATTTTAAGGCCTCTTCCTCCGAATCCGCCATGGCAACGCACCATTGTGAACATTTAACTATTTCATCAAAGTCTCTGCTTACCTTATCACAATGATTTGACAAGACACTTAATTTGTGAGCGTAAGCTGTTTCATCTAGAAAGTTACCATTCCACCAATCAGCATATTTAGCTACGATTTTTAGGGTACGCTTCTCTCCGCCTCCTCCGATCATTATTGGTGGTACTGGGTCTGGTTTTGGGTTACAATAGGCGTTCTCTATCTGATAGTGTTTCCCATGAAATGTGACAGCATCTTCTGTCCACATCATTTTGATTATCTGGACTGCTTCTTCAAGTTTTCTGACTCTCGAGCTTGGGGAGGGATACTTGTATCCATATTGTATGTGCTCAAAGGGATACCATCCAGCTCCGATTCCTAGGATGAATCTTCCTCCACTTAAAACTTGAAGTGTTGAGGTCATTTTCGCTAACAAGGCTGGGTTTCGGAAGCTATTGCATATTACGGCCTGACCGAAAAATAGGCTCGGATACAGTGGCATAAAGTAGCTTGTTGTGGTTAAGCACTCAAGATAATCATTCCTGAATACTTGATCATCATTACGTGGAGGTATAGGATGTGTGGGAATAAGGTGATCTGGGATCCAAACTGATTCATAAGCATCATCAAGAATATCTAAATAATTGATAATCTTTTGGACAAACGCTTCTCCTCGACTATCGTCTTCAGGATCATTTGCTAAAATAACTCCAAATCTCAATCTACCCATTTAGTACACCATTTACAAACATAGTAGAGTCAAGTTAGGATAAAATCATCGATGTGAGGATATAATCAGGGATTTGGTTAAACCCCATAAAATCATCGATAAATCAGTGTGTTAGTGACAGAAACTGCATATAATCGATGATTGGGAATAACCAAAATCTAATGAATTAGCGTGGAACCAAACCAACGATGCAACAAGGATCAGTAAACATATACCTGCAAGTACCCTTTTGGCTATACGATTCATCAGGCTTAGTAGTATACCGAAAAGGGATAAAATGTTTGAGTCTTTTTAAGTTAAGGATTTCTTGACAAGATCATCGAGTGAACGGACGGTGAAGAGGGTTAGGTGTATCGGTTGAGAAGGCGGCAAGCCACACAGCCGAGTGATGCGTGGCGACGGGTTAGTTGCCTCTACCACATCACCAATCCGCCGCACACGTTTATGTCCTGGCCGGTGATCCTGCCCGCTTCGTCTGATGCGAGGAACAGCGCCACGTTCGCCACGTCGTCTAGGGTTATCGAGGCCCCAACGAGGCCCTCGTTCGATAGATAGCGCCCGCCCAGCACGCCCGCCCTCCTCATCTCCTCCATCTCCACGCGGTACTCGTTCGGGTCGAAAGGCCTGCCCAGGTGACGCGCTAGGTCCCTGGCGACCTCCACGTTCCTCTCGTTTCCCGGGAACCCGGGGCATATGGCGTTCACCGTTATGTTGTGTCGGCCCACCTCGGCTGCCAGGGACCGGGTGAACCCGATGACCCCCATCTTGGACGTCGCGTAGGGTGTCCTGTAGGGCTGGGGGTTCTTCCCCGAGATGGAGCTCAGGTTGATGATCCGGCCCCGTTTTCTCCTCACCATCTCCGGGAGGACGGCCCTGGTGCAGAGGAACATGCCGCCGAGATTGACCGACATGGTCTTGTCCCACTCCTCCCGCGTGATGTCCATGCACATCTTGGTGGGCCCGGACACGCCGACGTTGTTCACCAGGATGTCCACGGCCCCGAGCTCGTCTACGGTGGCAGCCACCATGGATGCGACCTGGTCCTCGTCGGAGACGTCCGTTTGGAAGCACGTCACCGTGCCGCCCATGGACTCGATCTCGGAGCCGACGCCGTCCTCCAGCTCCCCCCGGGAGACGACGTCGCACACAGAGAGCATGGCCCCCTCACCCGCGAAGAGTCTGGCGGTTGCCCTGCCGAAGCCCCTTCCGCAACCCGTGACGACCGCGACTCTGCCATCCAGTCTACCCAATGTCTGATCCTCCCAATGGTATCGGCTCATGCGCATTTATGCTTTAAACACGAGCAGCGCCCAGCTTCATATCGTTGTGTCCAAGCTGTACACGACGAGCTGAAGCCCATACGGATTCTCGGCCGTGCCTTCAACGACAAACCCAGTGCTCTCGTATAACCTGACGGCCGGTATCAGGCGGGGGTCAGTGTCCAGGCTTACCTTATTCGAGCCCCTGCTCCTCGACTCCTCGATGAATCTGGCGAGCAGAGCCCTGCCGACCCCCTTCCTCCTGTGGGCGGGCTTGACCCCGAGGAAGGTGAGCCAGGTTGAACCGTCTTCCCTGTGGCTGCCCCATGCTACGCCGACGGCTTCAGCCCGCTCCGTGGCCAACATCAAAAGGTTAACCGGGTCACTGACCTCGTTGATCATCTTTAAATGAAATTCCTTGCTGGAAGCTCGTTTGATCTGGTCATCCACGTATCTGTCCGGTAGGATGCCCTTCAGGCTCCTCCATATCTCGAGGTAGCAGCCGATGAAATCCTGGACATCTTCTTGGTTGATCAATCGTATGTTCATGGAACCGCCTTCACAGCTCCTCACATCGAAGCGGGTATCCCTGCTGATAAGTGAGATGAGTAAAAAACGTTACACCAGAGCAACAAGCGGTGGAACAAGGAAAGGCTGCAGCTGGGCATCGTAGCCACGGGCCCGTCGAGGAATAATATATACTTTCGAGGGACAGGTTTTCTCTTGGAGGTGTACACAGTTTCTGGAAAAGTTTTAACCCCACTCTTCGCTATGGCGTTGATCCTGTCCATGGCGGTCAACCTCGTCCCACAGCAGACCCTCGGCCTACAGGGCACAGGGGTGCACGGCATACTGGAGGACCTGTTCGGGTCAGGCGGCGACGAGGCGCCGGAGACCACGGTTTCCAGCACAGGCAGCGCCGGCATGATGTTCATCCAGATAACCGGGATCGACGGAGAGTCGACTGACGTCGCCCACAAGGACTGGATCGAGGTGCTATCCTATAGCATGGGCATGGCCGACCCCGAGGCCGGGGCCACGGGCACCACCAGGAGGAGAGGCAACGTGGTGCTGGAGGACATCGTCGTGGTGAAGGAGCTGGACAAGTCGAGCCCAAAGCTCATGGAGAAATGCGCCAAGGGAGAGGTCATACCGTCGCTGGTGCTAGAGGTTTGCCGGGCGGGCGAAGGAGGCCCCTTCACGTACTACAAGTACGAGCTGGAGAACGTCATGGTGACCAGCTTCTACAGCAGCGGGAGCACCGAGGAGGGCTTGCCCGTGGAGACGATAACGCTGAACTACGAGGAGATCACCGTCACCTACACAGAGACCGACAAGACAGGCAAGTCCAAGGGGAACGTGGAGTTCAACTGGAAGGTCGAGGAAGGCGAAATAAGCTAACCCCCCACATTTTTTCTTTTTTAGCTGACCTTAGCGGATGCTAGAAGTCTTCTCCTTCATGAAGCGAGTATATCTCGTGGATGTTTCCCTCGGGGTCCGCTATGAACGCCGTCCTTCTCTCCCACGGCATGTTCTCCGGGGGCTTCACGGCCGCGGCGCCCCTCCTAACAAGCGTCTCGTAGAGAGCGTCTACCTCCTCAGGCGTCCCCGCCGGGAAAGCCAGCTCTAAGCGTTGCCCACGCGCCTCTTCGCCGTAGCTCGGGTGGCCCGTGTGGGCGAGCATCACTTCTCTTGCGCAGACGGCGAACCGGACGCCCATCGACCTGAACTCCACGTACCTCCCCAAGTCCTCCACGACCTCGAAGCCGAGCACGCCACTGTAGAAGCCCTTCATTGCATCGACGTCGTCCGCGAGGACCGTCACCAGCCCTATCCTAGGGTACAGCATACACGTAAATGGGCGGCTTGGGCAATTAACGTTACCTAGCGTCCCCTGTCCCGCTCCAGGCCCCAGTCCAGGCCGATGCGCCTCATGAGGCCGCCCGTCGCCCGCACCCCCTCCTCGCTCCCCTCGCAGATGAGCGCGGCGTGGTACGTGCCGTCGCCGCCGCGCTCAACCGTCAAAGTGTTCTTCGTGTATATGTCCGACATGGTGGCGTTGATCGTCCCGTAGTTGAAGGTGATGATCCAGCCCCGGGGCTCCTTGGTCTCCGTCACCCTTATCATCCGAGTCGCCAACGCCCGTCCGCCCTGGGCGTCGCGGAGCCTCGCCTCGAGGAACGCGATGAACCTCTCCGCCTCCTCTTCGTAGACGCGCACCGGCACAGGCACCCTGTAGGGCTCCGCCGCCCCCTCCCTCTCCGTCCTCCACCTTCGGCGGAGGCTCGGCGTTATCACGGTGCTGTTCCTCAAGGCGACCAGCCCGCCCATGAGGACCGCCGAGAGGCTCATCCCTATGGCGGCGAGGCTCCAGAACGCCGATACCTTCTGCTTCACCTGCAGCGTCGGCGTCACCATGAAGATGAACTTGTAGGCGCCCAGCCCCAGCAGGTAGCCCAGACACCCGGCGACCACCCCTATGACGGCGGCCTCGGCGAGGAACACGCCTGAGATGTGGCTGGGGTTCATTCCTACGCTGGAGTAGATGGAGACTTCGTGCCTCCTCTCGTAGTACGAGTTCAGCATCGTCACCACGACGTTTAGAGCCACAATGAGCCACGGCACAAGTATGGGCAGCCCCTTGCCCTGGAAGTAGCCGGCGAGCTGGGCGAGGTAGACCCCCTCCGGTGACGAAGCCCAGACCCTGAAGCCCCTGTTGAGGGCGGTGGAGGACGCGAAGCCCAGCACATCATAGCCGTCCTCGAACACCAGATTGATCCTGTTTATCCATATCCGGGAGACGTTTGCCCCTGTGGCCTGGTTCACCACCAGCACCTCGGATGAGTCGCAGTAGGCGAGGCCCTCCAAGACGTAGTCGGGGCCGTCCATCTCGATGCGCTCAAGCTCGATGATCTTCTGCGGCAGGATGGGCTCACCGTCCAGATCGACTATGGAGGCGAGCTCGTCGTCGCCGAGGAAGCCCACGATCTCGAAGACGTGGGTCCCGTCCAGCGACGTGAATTCCACGGCGTCCCCCACCGTCTTCCCGAGGCTCTCGGCGAGGGAGACGCCTACGAGCGCGGCTCCCGCCTCGCCGTCCTTCAGGTACCTGCCCTGCACCACCGCACGGTCCAGCCCGTTCATCGCCGCCTCCAGGCCCGGCGCCACTGCCAGCACCCCGAATACGGGCTCGCCGTCCAGCCTCCCGAACGGGTTGTACGCCTCCCTGTACTGGCGCTGAGGCTGGTTAACGTACTTGGGCACCGCGTATAGGGGGTCGGCGTCCTCCATGAACCACGTCACGAGCCTCCCCTCCAGTGGCGTGGAGCCCGCCGCGCCCTCGCCGCCGCTGAAGGGGGCCGCGGCCTCCTCCGGCGGCGGGTTAGGGGATCTTATGAGCACTCCCAGTGATTGAGGCGTCCCTGCGCTCCGTCTTGCGAGGCTGAGGCCGTACCCCGAAGAGAAGCTGGTCAGGCTGATGAAGCTGGCCACCAGCATGAGGACGCTTACTAGGGTCAGCCCGAACCTTAGCCACCTCCTCCTGAGGCCCCGTTTGGCGACGCTCAGCATGGGCACCACCAGCGTCGGTAATGGCACCCCGTCGCCTCCCCGCCACCTTGAGAGAAGAACCGGCGCTAGGACGGCCGCCGCGTTCACCGCCACTATGGACGCCGCCGCCACGGCCACGAAGTCCCCCCACACCACGAGGGCGACGCCGGGGTGAAGCCGCGTCAAGGCGTACAGCAGCGCGGCGTAGGCGGCGGCTGAGCACGCGGCTTTCAGGGCTGTGTTCTCGTAGAAGAGGCTGGAAGCGACGAGGCTGGTGGCCGCTATGAACAGTATAAGCGTGTACGTGGACCTGGCGGCGTCGCCCACCATGCCCTCCACCGCGCCCCGGACGTCGGTCAACACGATGTACGCCTCCCGCAGGCTGGTGAACGACTCCTCGTATGAGCCAGCCTCCATCCGGGCCGCCGCCTCGGCGACGAGCCCGGTGGCGCGGCTGAGCCTCTGCCTCTCCACGGCCAGGTAGAAGCCCTCGCCCTCCTTCTCAAGCAGCAGCGCCTCCAGGCTGGACACGCCGCCGGCCACGTACTCTATGCTCTCAGGCAGCACGATTCTCCTGAGGTCCACCTCCTCCTCCACGCCAGCCGCTAGCCCGGCGGCGAAGACGTCCACATCAAGCTCCCGGGTTACTGCATGGCGGCTGGAGCCAACTGTCGATCTGATGTGCAGCTTGAAAGGTGTGCCGGCGGGCACCAGCAAGACGTCGCCGGGTAGACCCAAGTAAGAGGTGAACGACTCGCCGAGGGTGCCGTAGGTGAGGGACATGCCCCCGGAGAGTATGCTCTCCCCCGTCTCGTAGTCAACCACCCTCATCGACGTCGAAGGTATAGCCGTGGTCTCCACGAAGTACGCCAGCCCCTTCACCTCGACCATGGCGCACCTCTTCAGCTCAACGTCTAGGCTGGCCTCGCCCGCGTCCAGGTTCAGGTGGTCCCCGTAGGGCACGTAGACGTAACCGCTGTCCATGTGGTAGACCATTATCCTGTGCTGGACGCCTGCCTCCAGCATGGCGGTGAACCCGCCACCGGAGTCCGTGGTGAGCGAGTGCACGCTCTCCCATCTGGACGCGTGACGCCGCCACCGGCCCACCCTGAGTATCTCAACCCTTGCCCCCTCCACCGGGGCCCCTGTCCCCTCCTCCATGACGCGGCCCTCGATCTCCGCGTATTCCGCCGAGGACACGGCTGCCGTGATGTAGAGCGAGAAGAAAACCACGGCCGTGATGACGATGAGGGATGCATTCATCAGACGCCTGCATCCACGCCTTTCCAAGGTTTGTCGCATCCATCCACGTAGCTTTTAAGAGATTTAACCTTTGACGAAGGCGCCTGTATCCACCAACGGGTTAAACCACATAGCATCGTGGAGAAAAAAAATTGGTAGCTTTACGCCTATTTCTCTACGTCGAACCTGGGCTCCGGGTTAAACGACCAGGGGAACGGCGTCGGCCTGTCGTGGGGGTAGAGCTCGTGCATCCTGTCCCTCAGCTTCTTGTCCTTCCTGCTGAAGGGCGCCGCCTTCTCCTGGTTCAGCACGACGCGGTACAGGGAGAGGCTGGCCTTGAGGGTGTCCGCCTTGGCCACTATCTCCCGCCTGTCCTCCTTGTAGAGGGACGACGGGTCCTCGGTGTACTCCACATCTTTGACCTTGTAGCTCTCCGCGAGCTCCTCCTTCGCTTCCTCCAGGTCCACGGTGTCCCACCACCGGAACCTCACGTGACGGTAGGGCTTGGACATGTTTTTCACTGTAAAGTGAAGGAAAGCCGTGGTTTATATCCTTTAACTATGTGGATGGGGTGGAAAGGATATCGTGTTGATGCCAAGGTAACACCTTACCCCCATCCACCTTTTAAATACAGGGCATTCTAGTTAAATTTCTTACTATATTAGAATAAATACCATAACATTAAGATAAAACCACGGATCCAGCACGGCGTATTTAAGCCATACTAGCTAAAGGGCTTGATGAAGACTCCCATGAAAGCCATGAGAATGTTCCACGTATTCACGTTGCCTGCCCGCCCTTCACGCTTACAGCAAACATTCCATGAGAAGCGAGTAATAGCTTACTCATCTATGGACGCTTATCTTGTTGTCTTCTCCCTCGTCNNGAGTGTCTGTCGAGCCAGACATGGGCTGTCGCCGACCTCCCGTCTTCGCCCGTGAATATTCGCCCATCCACGTGGCCGTCGCTGTACCCGTCGGGCTCCTTGATAACGAGGTCCTCCATGTCGTTGCCCTCGAAGACGTTGTGGTTCGCCCCCAGCTCTATGCCGCCGCGGCTCTCGCTCCCGCTGACTTGGAGGCCGTAGTACGCCCTGCCCGATATCCTGTTGCCGACGACCTCGGTGTNNGAAGACCCCTATCGAGCCTTCCTTCAGCTCGATCTCGTTGTCCCTTACGATGCACTCGTCGAGCTTGCCTGAGCCCTCACGGTACGCGGAGGGGCCGAAGACCGCTACCCCGCAGTAGTTAACCTTGTCGCAGACGATCCTGTTGTCCTTGACCTCCACCCGGGCCCCTGATCTGGGCTCGGTCCATGCGCTCTGTATGAATAACCCTACCCCGGCCACGTGGCTGTTGTAGGGGTACGCGCCGAAGACCTCGGAGATCACCGTGTTGCCCTCGATCCTTATGTCCGCTGATCCCCAGTTGTCGGTGACGAGTATCCCTCTCGAGTTCATGTTCTTGACGACGTTGTTCCTTATGACGGCCTTCCCCAGGTTTCTGAGGCAGTATATCCCTATGCAGATGGGTGCTTCATGGTTCAGGAGGTCCGGCCTATGGTCTGGGTCGTTCTCCGTCCCCTTGTTTGTGATGANNCCTCGGGGATACGAGAGGGCGAAGTCGAGGTAGTTGTCTTCGATGACTACGCCTCCGGGGAAGCTGCCCTGGTACATGGACTCTCCGCCCGCCGTGATTCCGACGACGTGGTCCCCCCAGGGGCCGAAGCTCAAGCCTCTTCCCAACCCCGACTCCAGTGTGATCCTGTTTCCACGGAGCGCCACGCTGTTTCCGTTGCGCAGGTTTATGCATGTGCCGTTGAAGTTCTCTATGTGGATGTTCTCTACCGTGACGTCGATGCCGTCTCCGCGCACGTGGAACAGGTACTGTTGGTTTATGAAGGGGAAGGTCCAGCCTTCCTTGTAGATCTTCGTGTCCGGGATACCGTCTGTCCTTCCTTCGCCTCGGAGAACGAGGCTTCTCTTTATGATTATCGTCGAGGTCCCCAAGTTGAACCTGCCTTTCAGGACGACCTCCTCGAAGCTGTCCACCGCGTCCTGGAGTGCCTGAGCGTCAATCTCCGGCCTCTCCCGTCCAACCAACACGGTCCGGCTTGAGGCCCCCTCGACCTTGACGGCTTGCCCTCGTTTCACCTCGACGACCGGGGCAGGCGTCCTCTGCGCGGCCCTGTCCCAGTGATGCAGGAACAGTTCCCTGCACCATCTATGCGAAGCCTCGTCCGATGAAGTGAACCCCTTGTACTCGTTCTCGCCTCTCTGCGTGGGGAACGCCGTCACACAGATCCCATCCGAGACGTAAAGGTAGACGTTGACTTCGTCCAGCATCCTCTGCTCGACCAGGGGGGTAATCTTGGTGCGGGTGAAGGCCCGGCTCTCCTCGGGCGCCATGGCGTCGAGATCGGGGGTGATCACCCTGTTCCTGGGCTCCACGATCCTGAACCGTACGCCCCTCTCGATGGCCTCTACGATGAGAGACAGGTGGTTCAAAGGGAACTGGTCCACGAGCAGCCAGACGTACTCCTCCGCCTCCGTGATTACGCGCTCGATCTGGCGGAAGAACCCGGGGATGTTGTCTACGAACCTGCTCCCAGAGAGTTCCCCGATCCTCTTGACGTACTCCGCGGGGAGCCCCTCGTGGGTGTGGGATGCGAAGTACTCGGTGTATCGGGACGCGAACTCGAACTCCTGGAGCAGCGTCAGGACCATGGAGCCGAAGGGCGTGAGGTGGTAGAACCCCTCGACGTCCTTGGAGATCAAACCCATGTCGCTGAGCCGGGAGACGTGTCTGCTGACCTCAGGGGTGGTGAGGTCCAGCATCTTGGAGACGGAGGTAACCCGCATCGCCTCCTCCCTCAGCAGGAGCATTATGCTGTGGCGGTGCTCGTTGGAGACCTCGA
>JABAOC010001832.1_pt3 | contig 21816 bp, 23 predicted proteins | sample 7062161 | NCBI WGS metagenome assembly JABAOC01 (sample SAMN14538625, study PRJNA623070) | marine sediment metagenome | biome: marine biome [ENVO:00000428]; feature: marine pelagic biome [ENVO:01000023]; material: deep marine sediment [ENVO:00002113] | place: India: Gulf of Khambhat ... | reverse complement strand
CACCTCGATCCGGCCACCGTGGGCCTCGACAATCTGCTTGACCACGCACAGCCCCATGCCGGTGCCGTCGGCGAACGTGCCGGTAGACCGGCCTCGGCCGAAGGGCTGAAAGAGCACCGGCACATCCTCCGTGCGTATGCCCGGCCCCTGGTCCGAAACACTCAGCAACGCGAAGGGCTCCTTCCTTTCCACGCGCACGGTCACGCACGTGCCGGGCGGACTGTACTTGACGGCGTTCGATACCAGGTTCATGGCGACCCGCTCGAGCCGGCGGGAATCGCCGAACACAACGCAGGTCTCCCGCGTCTCGACGACGATCTGGTGATCCGCGCGGATCGCGGACTCTGCCGCCGCCAGCGGTACGGCCGTCGGAGACGCCGACTGCTCGCGCAGTGCTTGCAGTTTCTCGCGGATCTGGACGAGACACTCCCGCTCCGGCAGTGAAGTCATGAACTCATCCAGACTCGCCGCAATCTGCTCGGTGATAGCCTGGTACACGTCCCTGCGTTCGCGATGACGACTTGCACCGGTAGTTTGCCAGAGAAGGTCTTCGCGCCGCTCGGTAAGGATGGCCAGTTCCAGCTCGCGCGCCACGTCGAGCGACTTGACGTCGAGCAGGACCTGCTCCCCGAGCCTGACCAGTTCTCCCCTGGCGACCAGCCAGCCGACAACCAGAACCGCCCAGGCCAGAAAGGCGCTGCATGCCCAGAATGCGACCGGTCTCTGGACCGTCAGGCGCGGGACACGAATGCGCACAAACCCGATTTTCATACTATCCCCGGCTTCCTGGTCGCAGAGTCCGACGCAGGCACACGATTGGCCTGCATGTCCGGTTTCCCGTCGCTCTGTCCTGTAAGCATGCCTTATGCCGACGAAGATGAAATGAGGAAATCCCTTGCCGGACGATTGGGTGTGCGACTATGTTCCGCGGGACCGTCTCCATCTGTCATGCTGAACGAAGTGAAGCATCTGGCCAGAGAGGGTCAGGGCGAATGATGATCCGCCCCGACCGCTTTCTATGCGTACGGTCTGCCACGAAATTCAGTCGCACACATGATTGGTGGGTCCTGCAGTTGGCCTGTCGGACTTGTGGAAACCCTATTCGAGCATACCGACGTAGACCGTGCCGACGAGCTGGCTCGTCAGGATGCCAAGCACGGTCACGAGCCGTGGCGCGATGACGAGTCCGTCACGGGCATTCTGGATCGGGCTTGATAGCGTCGCCATAGCGCGGCTCGCTCCTTCTTGGGAATCTCATGCCAGCGGATGCCGCGAACGGCTCCCTCCAATGCGTACAACACGTTCGCACAAGGTCCATCGGCGTCCATTCTCGTGCGGACCCGCAGCAGGGCCTCGACACTTTCTATTGTTGCCAACTCCGACGTGGTTCTGGTTCCGGCGTCCTCGAGCCGGCCGGCCGGGACCGCCACGCGCGGGAGCGTCCGGCCCAGTTGCAGTTGGCCTGGCCCGTGAACGAGCGGGTCAAGAACGTGGTCGTGGCCGCCGCGATCAGTACGATCCGCAGCCACGACAACGGCTTTCGGCGGTATTGCGAAAGGATGGTTTCCATGGGACCTTGGCGAGCAACGCCCGGCACGCGGTGGCCCGCAGGCTGCTGACGGTGCTGGGGGCATGTAGAAAAGTCACAGTCGCTTCGACGCCGGCCTGTGCTGCCCCGGAAGGTCTAGAGTCGAGGTCGCCTACAAATATGGCGTGAGGGTGTGCCTCGCGCACCTGGGGATCGCCCGGGATCGGCGCGGATGACCCAGACGGACAAAACGACAGGCTGTCGCCGAAGCGGTGCGTGAACGCAAGAATTGCTCTCGATGCAACCTGTTTCCAGGAAAATCTGAGCAAATAGCAGTAGTATAGCTTGACATCGAGCTCTTTATAGGTTTATAGGTGCCACCCAAGGCCTGAGGATGTGCTACGAAGAACTCACACGTAATTGGTATCAGCCCGTCGCCTGCACCATCAGTGACGCATGGTGTCGGGTCCGGCATCACAGGATATGCCAAATGAGCGCAAAAACGCCACCCCGGGTGCCGGAATCCGCCTGTCTTTCGAGAGAAGCGTGTCAGGATTCATGTGGCGGGAACGCCTCGCTACGGAAGGGCGATTTCGGTTTCGCTCTCCAGTCGGGTGTCGTTTGGGGGATTGGTTGGCCATGAGCAAGGAGGCGATCGTCATCGGTGCGGGCCCTGCGGGCTTGACGGCAGCTTTCGAAATGCTTCACCGGACAAGTATCAAACCGGTCATTTTCGAGATGACCGATGACATCGGCGGCATTTCCAAGACCGTCAATTACAGGGGCAACCGAATCGATATTGGCGGTCATCGGTTCTTTTCGAAATCCGCGCGGGTCATGGACTGGTGGCTCCGCATCCTTCCCCTGCAGGGGGCCCCGGCACGGGACGACATCGCCCTCGGGCGTGAGGTGCCGCTTTCTGCGGATCGCAATGCCCCTGATCCGGAACAGACCGATCGCGTCATGCTCACACGTACCCGCCTGTCCCGGGTGCTGTTCGGGAGGCGCTTCTACGACTATCCGATCTCTCTGAGCACCCGGACGCTGGCCAACCTGGGCGTCCTGCGCACCGCAAGAATTTGTGCGAGCTACCTCAAGGCCCGAGCGGCTCCCATTCGAGAGGAACGGTCCCTCGAGGATTTTCTCATCAACCGGTTCGGCCGAGAGCTCTATAGGACCTTCTTCAAGGATTACACCGAGAAGGTCTGGGGCGTGCCGTGCGGCCGGATCAGCCCCGAATGGGGGGCTCAGCGGATCAAGGGCCTCTCCATCAGCAAAGCCGTCGCCGACGCCGTCAGAAGCACCTTTTCCGCGGACCGGTCCCTTTCCCAGAAGCACGCCGAGACGACGCTGATCAGACGGTTCCTGTATCCCAAGTACGGCCCGGGGCAGATGTGGGAGGAGGTCGCCCGCCTCATCATGGAAAAGGGGGGCGAAATCCACCGCCATCACAAGGTCGTGGGTCTCCGGGCGGACGGCGACCGGATCGTCGAAGTCTCCGTGCAGGACACGGCAACCGGTTACCGAACGACTCGACCGGCCGAATACGTCTTCTCCACAATGCCGGTCAAAGAGTTGATCGGGGCGCTGGGCCCGTTCGTGCCCGCCGAAATCCGCGATCTGGCGGATGGTCTGGTCTACCGCGATTTTCTCACCGTGGGTCTCCTGGCGAGGGCGCTGCAGATCAGAAATGGAACCGGAAGCAGCGCGACCAACGGCCTGATACCGGATAATTGGATCTACATCCAGGAAAACGACGTCAAGGTCGGCCGATTGCAGATATTCAATAACTGGAGCCCCTACATGGTCCATGACGAGGACACCGTCTGGATGGGACTCGAATACTTCTGCAATCAGGCCGACCCCTTCTGGGCGATGGCGGACACAAAGCTCATACCGCTGGCGGTCGGGGAGATGATCAGGATCGGCGTGCTCGAACGGCATGATGTCCTCGACGGCGTTGTTATCCGGGTGCCCTACACCTATCCGGCCTACTTCGGGACCTACAACCGTTTCGCGTGCATCAGAGAATTTGTCGATACCTTCGAGAATCTCTTCCTCATCGGCAGAAATGGGATGCATCGGTACAACAACCAGGACCATTCCATGCTGACGGCGATGACGGCCGTGGAGAACATCCTCAGCGGACGAACCGACAAGGCGAATATCTGGGCCGTGAACACGGAGCAGGACTATCACGAGCAGAGCGACGCAGGAACTGCCGATTCCTGAGCCGCGAGGGAATCCGGCCGTCGCCGAGGACATCTGCCCGGGTCACGGTGCGGGCTTCCCACTCATACCGATTACGATTGAGAATCTCGTATCTTCGGGTGGCAGCGGTAAGGCCGAAGGTTTTTGCCGATGGCTGCTTGTGTCGCAGGCATCCTGCCCGCGATTCAAGGGCTGGATGGGTTCCGAAACGCGAAAGATCGCGTTCGGGGTCCCTACGCCCTCGACACGGCGGCGCCCCGACAGGTCAAAGACGTGTGACGGTCTCCGGCGGACGCCGGATTGGTTTGCTTGTCAGGCGGCGCACCGCCCTTCGGGTGGCCCGGATGGCAATCGGCGGGAGAAACTGCTTGATATTCTCTCGGCGACGGAGAATCGAAGCCGCCTTCTCTTCGGCCACATTGAGTTCTCTGACTTTCCGCAGCAGGTCCCGGATCTCGCGCGGCTCGAGTCGTTGTTTGTAGTTTGCCTGCAGCCATTTGACCAGGCTGTACTGCCGAAACAGCAGGCCGTCCTGGACTTTCGTCTGGAACTCGAACTTCCTGATCCAATGGTAGTCCGAGCCATTGACGACAGCCGTCATGTGAGCGACAATCTTCTCATCCGTCCTCTCTCCCAGCGATCCGGCCCAGGGCGACTTCCTCTGCACGGCCACCACCTCCGGCATGCCAAGCTGCCGGCAAAAGTCGCGGGCAAAGGGTTTGTCCATACCGGGCTCCTGGGGCCTTTCGGTCGTTTTCGACCAGGCGTACAGCGCCGTGTGCATGTATGGCTGCAGCGTCTCCAGACCGAGCAGCATGTTCGGTCCAATGGTCTTCCAGACGATCAGAAGCTTGCGGCTGTAAGGCCCCGGTGTGAAGCTGACACCGCCCCAGACACCCCCGCCGCCGTCGCCGGATATGACCAGTGTGTGCCCCAGCTCTTTTGCCTTTTTGCTCGCCATGTACGCGTACACTACGTCCTCGAACGCATACGGCTCGTCGAGGCGGGGGATGATTTCGTCCGCCGTCGTGATGAATGACTCCGGCGTTATCTGAATCTCGTGCAGCCGCCCCTTGAGCGTGGTGGCGAGCGCCCGCGCCTTCACGGACTCCGGGCCCGTGAAATGGATGTAGTCGGCGTCCTCCCGGTCGTACAGTTTGGCCAGAATCGAGGAGTCGTAGCCTCCCGAGAGATGCAGGGCGAACTTCCGGTCGGGCTTATGGGCCAGCAGCACGTCGGGAAACGGCTTCTCGATACGGGCATAAAGGCTGTCGTGGTCCCCCACCCTGGTGATAGCCTTGTAGTACCCATCGCGGAGAGTGTACGGCACGAAGCAGTAACCCCGGACCAGATAGTCCCTGACCTGCTTGATGTTCAGCCCGTTTCTGCTTCCATAGAACACCCGCTGGAACGTCCATTTCATGGCACATCCTCCGTGCAAGAGTCCTTCTTGCGCCTTGTCTGCGGCCGTCACGATGTGGATAATGATAGACCGTGTCCAGAGACGCCGTCAACAAAGACCTTCGCCCGGAGCGAGGTGCAGCCTGCATTTGACGGCGGATTCGGGCCGCCATGCAGAGCAAGCGTCTTCCCTCGCCTATTCTGACGAACCACGATCGTCGCAAGACCAGTAAAACACGGTACTTGTGCCGACAAGTCGGCTGCGGCGCGTATGGCTGCCGTCGCGATGGCCTATTCCGACGTACCCATGGGTTGAGCGACGGCAACCCCGCGCGCCATGATCGGCTCGTAGCTGAACTTCTGGCCTCCGATGGAAGCTTCCACCATCAGGCCTTCCTCACCCATCGTGAACACGGCGACCCCCTCGGCATACTTGGCATTGGCCGAGGCACCCGACTTGAGCGCGACCGCCGAGGCCTGGGCCGCGAAGGCATAATTGCCGGATTTGAAGCGGTTCAGGGCTTCCTCGTTCTCGAAGAAAATCAGCTCGCTGTACGCCTGGCCTCCCAGCGCCACGCCAATACTGGCCTGCGTCAGCGTGCAATAGCCGGCCAGTTGCCCATGTTCGAACAGTTGACCCCTGCCGAACGCCCCGCCGACACCGACGGCCGCTTTGCCAACTGTAGGGAAGACCGCGACGCCCGCCGCGTTGTCGAAGAACACCTGCAGCCCGGGATCGGTTCTCTTGGCCATGTGGATGGTTTCCTGAACTTGCTGGCCCAGACCGATCTGCGCCTCTGTCGTCTTGGGAGCAGTCGCGCAGCCGGTCAGACACAGCATCCCGACGGCCCCAAACATGCATGCCATTACAATCGCTCTCATGGAAGACTCCTTTCTCTCAATACCAGATATTGGGAATACAGACGGTAAAATAGCCCGGCCGCTCCGTCCGGCAGAATAGGCAAGTTCCTGAAGTGGGCACGGGAGAAGGCTGATGCGGTGAGTCCACCAGACTCCGGGTCTTGTCCCTCGTGGCTGGCACAGGACCGAAGAGCCGACGGGCAGGTCGATTCGCGCCGGTCGGGAATGTCACGCGCGGACGCCCGCCCTACGTTGCGGCGCGAATCCGCCACCATACGGCGACCACACCCGGCGAGCGGCGGCCTTGCAGCGGCGGCGGGAGTGTCGTATACTAGGGGGCATAATGGAGGTCTTAGCGCCGAACGGGCCCGGGAGGGAATTATGGCTGTTGTGAGAGCTGTGGCTTCGAGGTCCTGTCGCCGGGGCTTCACGCTCATCGAGTTGCTGGTGGTCATTTCGATCATCTGCCTGATGATGTCGATCATGCTGCCGTCGCTGACCAGTGCGCGGGAACAGGGCAAGCGTATCGCGTGCCTGGCCAACATGCGGAGCCTGACGCAGGGCTGGATAATGTACGCGTTCGAAAACGACGACAAGCTCTGCTCGGCCGATACGGACTGGGACGTGCCACCCGAGAGCCACTGGGTGGCGGACGGGATCAATTTCCCGGGCAATGAGATTGGCGGCACGGCGCAGGCTATCCGGAACGGCACGCTCTGGCCCTATACCGGCGAGGTGTTCGGTCTATACAAATGCAAAAGCGACCGGACCGAGCGGCTGCGGAGTTATGCGATCTCGCGGGCGATGAACGGCACGACAGCCGCCGGCGAGCGTGACAACATCAGGCCGTTTCGCCTCTGGAGCGGGATCACGCAGGCCAGCCAGAAAATGGTTTTCATCGATGCCGACTGCCGGACGCCGTGGCTGGAGGGTTCGTTCTGTGCCATCAGGAATATCGACTCGCAAGCACCCGAGTGGTACCGGCGGCGCAGCCGCAATCTTACCGCCCGGCACAGCGGCGGCTGCAATATCGCGTTTGCCGACGACCACTGCGAGTACTGGAAGTACCGAGACCCGCGAACGATTTCGCTGGCTGAATACGCCATCGAGCCGTGGGCCGCATCGGACTACAATCCCGACCTCGACCGCATGGTCGAACTGCTCCGCGGCAAACGCGAATAGTCGGCAGGCTTTGATGAAGGTGACTGCATATGTTGCCGGATTGGCTTTGGCGCGAATTTCGTGACAGGTGGGAACATCTCAGCGAGCGGCTTGGGCTGCCGAGCCTGCGCGCCTGGATCAATGAGCATCCGGGCGCGGTTCTGGCGACCGCCGCCGGCTCGGGCGGGCTGCTTGTGCTGGTCCTGATCCTGCAACTCATTCCCGACAAGGCGCCCCAGATACAGACCATCGAAAAGGAATGGTACTACGACCTGAACACGGGCAAGCTGTTCACGGCCGCCGCGGGTCTCAGACCGCCGATCGACGCTCCTTCCGGCCCGATGCCCGGCGGCGCGCCCGCCGGCGTTCGGGCCCACGTACTCTCCCTGGAGCCGGATGAGTCCCAGCGTTTCATCGGCTTCCTGGAGACGACCGCTCCGCCGGACGTGGTGGCCCGCTGGCCTGTGCGTCCGGTCCACGCCAGTGAAGCAACCAAGTGGGGACGGGGCAAGTTGATTTGCCGCGCCGATGACAAGAACTGGGTCCCGGCCGACAGCAGGCAGGGACAGCAGATTTTCGAGGAGGCCTTCGCCCCCAACGCCGACGGCGAACGCCCCATCTACTGCCGGCCGAAATAACGTCACACCGATTATGCGTGAGTCCTTCGTGGCACGTCATCAAGGGCCTGTCCCGGTGGACTCATTGCCTGGCCGGGTGGCGTCGTCAAGCGCGGTTTGGCAATGGCCTTTCCCGGATGCAGGAGAAACCATCGCCAAGGCCTTCGGTCATGGCGATGCCACCTGGGGCATTCTCTTGCCTGTCGCGAAGTAATGGTCCTAACGGGATAGCCTCTGAGCATTGGATGGCACACGAGGGTAAATGACGATTCGCCCGTGCACCGTAAGCGGCGTCAGTCCAGTCTTTTCGCCACTTCCTCGAAGATCAGTTGCATGGCGTGCTCGATGGGTGCAGGCAGGTAGGTCCCGGAGGCCATCTTGTGGCCTCCGCCGCCGAACTGGCGGGCGATCTCGCTGACGTCCACGACGTCCCCACAGCGCCGCTGCATGTCGGGCCGGCTGCGGAGCGAGCAGCGAACGCGCCCGTCCCGCAGCTCGACGAACAGCGCCGAAACCTGGACCGAGCTGATCCGCTGGCACTCGTTGACGAGGTTCTCGGTATCCCGATAGGCCGCCCCGGTACGCTCGAAATCCGCGCGGACGAGGTATTGCGATGCGTAGCGGCCGTCGAAATGCAGCTCAAGCGTGTTGAGCATGGCTACCATCAGATTGAAGCGTCTCGGCGAGAAACTCTGGTACAGCCTACGATAGAGGTCGTTCGGGTCGATACCCAGGTCGATCAACTCCGCGCAACCGCGAAAGACCCAGCTGTCCGTGTTGCGCAGGTGAAACCATCCCGTGTCGGTGGCAATCGCCACGAACAGGGCTTCGGCGGCCCTCTTCGAGATCGGCCAGCCGGCATACTTGAGAAGATCGAACAGCAACAGCCCGGCGGCCGCGGCCGTGGTATCGGTAATCTCCACCTGGCCGAGATGGTCGCTGGTGACGTGATGATCGACCACCAGGACCGGCTGGGTGTTCTGTTTGAGGTAATCCTCGAATTTCGGCAGTTGGCTGTAGCTATTGGTGTCGAGGATGATAACCAGGTCGACCGTCCCGAACGCCCCGCTCGTCAGGTCCCCGACTTGCACGTCCTCGCCCAGAACGGGGACTTTCTCGGCGAACAAAAATGTATACCACTCCGGCATCGGCGAGAGCATGAGCGGTTGCACGGTCTTGCCCAGGTCCCTCAACACGTTGGTCATCGCCGCCACACACCCGCATGCGTCACCGTCCGGCCTGGTATGCGTCGCGATCAGGACAACGCTCGAATTCTCAATCAGCGCGATGGCTTGCTGATACGCTTCATTGCTCACGCAGACATCCTTTCCACGCTCCAGCGGCACGCCGGCAGAACTCATCGCAGATCATTGTCCGGACACCCGGTATGATGTGCCTCGTCTTGTTCATGCTGACTTCCTGTCGCCGCTTCCTGCAGAACAGCCCTGGCACTCTCGCAGTCCCTGCCGATCTGGGCGGCCAGCTCCTGCGGCGCACCGAACTTGTGTTGGCTGCGCAGCCGCTGCACGAAATCCATCGCCATCCAGCGGCCGGTCATATCGCCCACGTTCTCAACGAGCAGGTGCGCCTCGATCAGTAGCGGGTGCCGGTCGCCAAACGTGCGGGCCTGCCCGATGCTGAAGACCGCCGGGATTTGTTCGTGCACTTGGAGCAATTCCTGCTGCGTGGCGGCCATCTCCACGAAGCCCGCGTACACAGCTTCGGCCGGGATGATCTGGTTGGGTTTGCTCATGTTGAGCGTCGGGAATCCCAGCCTGCGGCCGCGTCCCCAGCCCGCCACAACCGGGCCGATGAGTCGGTACGGCCGCGACAACGCCAGCGCGGCTTCGGCCACGTGTCCACTCTCGAGCATGTAGCGGATGATCGTGCTCGACACCCGCAGCGTTTGACCCGTCGCCAGCTTGATCTGCTTGGGGGCAACGACGGCGACATCGAAGCCCTTCCTCCGACCGAGCTCCTCCAGGGTCCTGACGTCCCCCGCCCTGCCGGCCCCGAAGTGGAAATCCTCGCCCTCGACGATGACCGACGGCTTGACCACGGCCATCAGGAACTCATCCACGAAAGCCTCCGGCGACAGGTGCAGCAATTCCCGGTTGTCCTCCAAAACGATGATACAGTTATCCGCGTACTCTTGCAGCAGGTGCAGCTTCAGAGGCAATGGCGTGAGCACCCCGGGCGCCTTGTCGGGATACAGAATTGCCACGGGATGCGGTTCGAAGGTCATCACGGCCATCTCGGTGCTCCGGTCGCGTGCGAGGCGACAGGCCGTGCGGCAGATCTCCTGGTGCCCGACGTGAACCCCGTCGAAGTTCCCAATCGTCAGGACACATCCTTCCCTGACCTGCCCGAATTCCGATAACTGTTTGAGAATCCTCATATCCTGAGGCCGTTTCGTACAATCTCCATCTCAATCGCCCGCCGGGCAGGAACGGCGTATCCCGACCACCCGCCGGCGTACGAGCCTGCGAAACAGTCTACCGGGTGCGAACAGACGTGCAACGGCTTTTTCCGCAGTGGCTACTTCACCAGACATGGGACATCTGCGTCGTGTCTGCGGAGATTCCAGGGCAGTGAGGATGAGGGACGGCTGCTTTCAGCGTGTCTGGCCGCTCTTGAGCCGGGCCAGACGCTCCTCGGCGTCGCCATGTCCGGGATAGAAGACTCTGAGCTCTGCCAGGATCAATTCCAGTTTTGTCAGGTTGCCGGTCTTCTCATAGCACAAGGCCAGCATGTCCAGCGAATCCCTGTGATAGGAGACAGCCCCGCGCCGCAGGTCTATTGTCCGATCAGGCCCGGACGCGCGCACCTGCTCGAAGCAGAGTATCGCCAACTCATGCAGGCCATCCTCGACGTACATCGTCCCCAGCTCGAACTGGGCCGCCTGGTCCGTGCGGTCGGTCTGCGTCGCCTTCTGGTAGGCTGCCAGAGCCATCTCCCGCTCGCCGGCAGCCTTGTAGATCCCGGCCAGCTCGTACCATGCCTGGCTGCTATCACTATCGATAAGCAGGGCCTTGTTGCACTGTCGCCTGGACTCCTCGGTCTGCCCGACCGCCGAGTACGCGCTGGCGCGGTTGAGGATTTGAGCCACCATCAGCGGCCGTAACACAGCCAGCGCCGCCATGATGATCAGAACGCTGTAACAGGTATTGGCCACAAGCTCCTTCTGCCCTTGCCTGCGCTCTCTGCGTTGACGACTGATAGTCAACCTGTCTTCCATAGAAGGCCCGCTAACCGATAATCACGAAGTAAATGCCGAACACCATGAGTATGTTGCCGGCCAGCAGTTGAGCCCGCTGCTCGAGCGAGCACATCTGCGTGCGAAGCTGCATCATCACATCCCGCCCGATCAGACTCGTCAACAGCCCGACCGACAAGACCATCACACTCTGCCCTGCAGCAAAACTCATCAATGGAACAAGGCCGTGGCTCTCCACGGGCGCCGCTTCGACCAAGGCGCGCAGCGCCGGCCCGCAGTTCGGACATGCGGGCGTCTGGAGCAGGCCAAAGGCGCCGCCCAACAGAAGTGCCCCGAGCGTATCCATCTTGCGCAGGTGCACGGTGATGTTCTCCACTCGCCGAGGCAGAATCGGGGGGCCGCTCAGACCTGAGATGAGCACTCCGACAACAAGCAAAGCGAGGCCCAAGCCCCAGAACATAACCTTGTCGGTGTGCAGGACCCGGTAAGCGCCGTCCCCAACCACTACAGTTGTCGTACCGAGCACAACGACGCCCGCGACCAGCCCCAGCGCAAAGAGAATCGACAGAAGCAGTCCATGTTTCTTGGACCTGCTCATGCCCGCCACATAGACCAATACGGCGGGCAGTCGCACGGCGGCACACAAACCGACCGAGGCTGCCGCTCCCGCCCAGAATATCGCAGGTAGCGCCCCTTCGGCCGGCTGAGTCACTAGTTCTTCAAAAGTCGGGACCACGATGCCTCTCTTTCAAAACGAACACTTGGCTCCACGTAGAATGTACGAAATAAAACCCCATAAGAAAAATCTGCAACTTAGTTGCAAATTCCACCCGCTTCGGATAGGATAATATTCGTGGACCATCTTGCCGTTGGGTTTGAGGAGTAGATGGGAGAATGTACAGAAGGTTCAATGCCGTATTCGCGGAACTCAGGTCGCATGCCCCATTTACGCTCTTTGGGGCCGTCACGGGGGTTCTGGCCATGCTCCTGTTCGCCGGGGCCGCACCCCAGGTGAGTCATCGGCTCTTTCAGGTGTTCCATCCCGCCCATGTGGTTCTTTCCGCCATCGTGACGGCCTCCCTGTTCCGGTTGCATGAGACGAAAAGAGGCTTTCTGGTCGTCCTCGTCGTTGGTTACGTGGGGGCCATCGGGGTTTCTACGCTCAGCGATTCCGTCCTGCCGTTCTTTGGGGAGAGCATCCTGGGGGTGGCCGTGCCGACCCACGCGGATACGCACAGTCAAGAGGCCGACGCCGGCGCTGAAGCGGACCACGACCGTGCCGATGAGCCGCACGAGCACGGCCCCGCCATCAGGCCGCATGTTTACCTGGGGTTCATCGAAGACTGGTACCTGGTCAACCCGGCCGCGATCCTCGGCATCCTCGTCGCGTGGTTTTGGCCGCGGACGAAGTTTCCGCACGCCGGCCATATCCTGATCAGTACGTGGGCCTCCTCCTTCCACATGCTCATGAATACGCACCGGGAACTATCGGCCACGATGTTCCTCGGCGCCTTCATTGTCCTGTTCATCGCGGTCTGGCTGCCCTGCTGCGTCAGTGATATCATCTTTCCGATGCTGTTCGTTCGCACGCCTCACGTGCACGTCGGGCACCAACACGCGGCGGAGGTCCAGGCATGATGGTCCAGCTCGACAACAAGGCCCGCAAGGCGCTGCAGGACGCGAAGCTGTATTGCACGGAAGCCCGCGTCGCCATCCTGAAGGTCCTTATGCAGGCGACCAGTCCCCTGCGGCAAGACCAGATCGCCGAGCAACTCATCGAACAGACTCTGAACAAGGTCACCGTCTATCGCACGCTCGAATCCCTCGTCGCGGCCGGCCTGGTTCATCGCGCGTTTATGCAGGATCGGGCCTGGCACTTCGAGCTGGCCGACCACTGCACGGAGAAGCAGTGCCACCCGCACTTTACCTGCACGAGTTGCGGCGTGACACACTGCCTTACCGATATCGTCGTGCCTCTGGCCAGAATCCCCAACAAGGGTTTCGTCATCAATCGCCAACAGGTTCGCCTGGAGGGTTTGTGCCCCGCCTGCGCTTAGAGACGGGCCGGGACGCATTTGAGAGACAAATGATGCGAATCAGTCGCCGACAGCTTGCACGCCCGCTACGAATCGCCGTCATTCTGTCGGCGTTCACGGCCCTGGTGGCCACGACGAGCGGCCTGCTGCTGGCGGTCCATCTCAACAGCTTCGAACACCGCGCGGATCATGATGGGCAGGATTGTCTCTTCTGCCGGCATTTGCTGGTTCCCTCGAAGAAGTTCCTGCCCGGCCCGCACGTGGAGTTCGTGCACAATGCCTGCGCCCCGCGTGCGGTCCGAACTGCGCACGTACAGTACGTACCTCGTCATCGCCCTCGGACCTCCCAGCCGCGCGCTCCTCCCGCCTGACTGCTACATCCGTGGTTTTGAGGGGGCGGTTTGACAGTGTCATCGGTATGCGCATCGACGCTGCGTAATGGGCGATCGGGACGCTCATCCAGCGACCCTGTGTGCGCCGGCACGACTCCACCATCCTCCTCGCGATAGCTGTAACAGCCTGTAAGAACGTGGATTCACGGCACTTGAAGGAGAGGATGGCCATGAGAAGAACAGCGTTCACATTGATCGAATTGCTGGTCGTCATTGCAATTGTCGCTCTCTTGACGGGCATTCTTCTTCCCTCGTTGAACCGGGCCCGCCAACAGGCGCGGAAAATCACCTGTCTGAGCAATATGCGGCAGATGGGCATCGCACTGCAGACGTATCTGCCCGATGCAGAGTACCGGCTGCCACCGAGTTCGTGCTCTATCAAGGACCCGAACGACCATTGGCTGCGCGTTCTGACTCGTTACACGCGGGAACAACTCCTGTTCCGCTGTCCGAGCGATACGGCCAAGGATTTCGTGGACTGGGACCGGCCGTTGCAGGAGCAGAAGGACGCACGGTATTCGAGCTTCGCGGTCAACGCCCTGCTCGACCCGGTGCACCTCCGCTACGGCCCGCAGCGTAACAGATACAACAACGTCAACAATATCCGCCGGCCGATGTACTGCCTCTGGATCAGCGAAGCCCCGAACACCGAGAGCTTCAGACGGGCCGACCATATCCATCCCGAATCGTGGGAAGGCGCGCCGGACTACGCGCGGCAGTTCGTCGCCTGGGACCGGCACCGGGCCACGTCGAACTATCTCTTCGCCGACGGCCACGCCGACAACCTGAGATTCGAGCAGACCTACGAGTGGCCGAGCGTCTGCTACTGGTATCCCGAGGCCGCACCCAAATGGCCGGAAATACCGTAGGCAGATCAACGCCGAGCCCGTTGCAGACAAGGAGTACCAACATGAAATCCATTGATGTGTTCTGCATCACAATCATCGTTGCGCTCGCCGCGTCACTCCGGGCGGATTGCCCGCTCGACCACTTCGTCATCGGCTGCAATCGCGATGGCATCGAAGGCACGGGGGACGACAATCGACTCTTCGTCGATTGCGGACAGAAATACCGCCACAGCGGCGCTACGGAATACGCAGAATGGTTCTACCCCTTGAGAGAGAGCGTCTTTCCGAGCTACCCTTACCGCGTCGGCGAGCCGGGCTTTGACATCTTCCAGAGCACAGACCCGCAGGAGGACCACACCTACGATCCTAATCGCAGTCCGGCCGGCAAGCCCGAGATCGACTATGGCATCACCGTGGAATGCGTCGCCCGGTCGTCCGGCCTGCAGGCCGTGCACCGGGAGTACCCGCAATTCATCATCGCGGCAGTCGGAGAGACCTTCGACTACAGTCACATCTGCAATCAGCGGGACGAGCCGCACATGCACATGTCCTACCAGGCGGTCGAAGGACAGACCCTGCAATGGATCACGCTGCGCCTCTGCGATACGCTGGCGGACGGCGACCACTACGAGCCGTCGGAGCCATTCACCATCGTCTTCAACGTCGAGCCGCCCGCCGGCGACCTTGTGGTGAATGGCCGGGTCGATAGCGCCGACCTTGCGGAATTCAGTCACTACTGGCTGTCCCCCGCGAGTTCCCGGCGTAATGACTATTGCGAGCGGGCCGACACGAACCGCGACGGCAGCGTGGACCTGTTCGATTTCGCGCGTCTGGCGGCGAACTGGCGCGTATCCCGCGATTGATACGGATTACGATCGAGTGGGGACGAATAATCATTCACCCCTGCGTGACGGGTGGCGGCGACAAGGCCCAAGGCCTATTGACATGCTGCGAAAAGCGCGTGACTGACCGGCATGAATGTGAAACGGGGAGGAAAAGAGTTGCTTTTTTTGTCACGGACGCAAGAATAGGCGGACGAAATCTAAACCTCTAATGATTCAATTTCCGATAAAAGCGCTTATATGAACTCAAGGACGAACATATTCATCGCATTGATGGCTGTGGCCCTGGGAGTCGCCGGCTGCCAGGAGCCGCAGCGCGACACGCCGGGCGTGATCATCCGGGAGCAAACCACCTCCGTTGAAGAACTGGCGGCGCTCCTGGGCCTTCGCATCGCCGAGCGCGACGAGACGTTCGTGGTCCTGAAGAACGCGGCCAACACGGTCATCCTCTTCGCCCATGCGGAGGGCCGGTTCTTCGTCAACGGCAAGGTGATCGGCTCGGTCGGCACAGTCGAGAAGGCCGACAACACTGTGTATGTCTCCAAAGCGCTCGTGGACGAGATCCGACCCCACCTGCGCGTGCCGGGGGTGCCGGAACTGATGGCGCCTCGACCCAGGCCCAGACCCGTGGCCAGGACGCTGGTCGTCATCGACGCCGGGCACGGCGGTCACGACCCCGGCGCCATCGGCCCGGGCGGCGTGCGCGAGAAGGACATCAACCTGCACGTGGCCGCCAGGGTCGCCAACCTGCTCGAACAAAGCGGCGTCGGCGTGGTCATGACCCGCTGGCAAGACCGGTTTATCGAGCTCGAGGAGCGGGCGGCCCTCGCCAACCGCCGCAACGCGGACCTCTTCGTGAGCATCCATGCGGATTCCGCCCCCAATCACAGCGCCCAGGGCTTCACGGTGTACGTCGCCACCGCGGCTTCGGCCGACTCCTACAAAGCCGCCCGCGCCATCAGCCAGGCCATGACCGGGGCAGGCTCGGACAGCCGCGGCGTTCGCGAAGCCGATTATCGCGTTCTCGTCCAGACCGGTTGTCCCGCCGTGCTCGTCGAGCTGGGCTACCTCTCGAACGCCCAGGACGCCGCCCGCCTCAGAGACCCCTACTTCCAAAACCGCCTCGCCCAGGCCATCGCCGACGGCATCACGGCCTGCCTGCGGTAGACGCCGTCTCCCAACAGCGCCCCAATCCCCGCTGCGCATGCCGCGCACACTTTCTCCCCGTGATCGGTATCCGCACGGGAACGAGCCGAAGACTGACAACCTGCAGAGGGGGCTCTACGAGTATAGCCAACTTCGGTATAATCTACAGGCTACGATCAACATTGGAGAATGACCATGAAGTTCATCATCACGCTTTTTCAAGACGAAGACGGCGTCTTTATTGCGGAGTGCCCGTCCATTCCCGGCTGTATCAGTCAAGGCAAAACTGAGGCCCAAGCAGAGGCGAACACTCGAGCGGCCATCAAGGAGTGTCTGGAGGTGCGCGCCAAGAAGGGGATGCCTTTGACAGTTAGCACGCGTCAAGTAGAGGTCACCGTATAATGCCGCCCGTGCCCATCCTGAAACCTCGAGATGCTGCGAAGACATTCGAGAAGCTCGGATGGGAAGTCTCGCGCCGGCGCGGCAGTCATATCATCCTGACTAAGAAAGGCCATATCGCCACCCTGTGGGTGCCAAATCATCCGGAAGTGGCACGCGGCACACTGCGAAGCCTCATTGCGAAGCCTCATTGCACGCGCGGGCCTTACGATAGATGAATTCCTCAACATCTTGGCGGGACGACGCGGCAAAAAATGAACGCCTGAAACGCTGCCCGCCTCCGAGGCCCCTGCGTTCAGAACGCCTCGCCCAGACCATCGCCGGCGAAATCATGGCCTGCCTGAGATCGAAACCCCGCGCAGCGACGTCAATTGCAGAACTTTTCCCTCGTGTCCGGCTGTGCCTTGCCGCCGAGGACGGGGCCCGGATGCACTTGTTTGAGCAAGGTCTTCATCCGTGCGACCACGTCGGCGTATTTCGCGTCGCCGGCCAGATTGTGCAGCTCCTGCGGATCGCTGTCGTGGTCATAGAGTTCCTCGCCCTTTGCCGCGAAGGCCCATTCGGTGTAGCGCCAGCGTTCGGTCCGGACGCTGTGGCCCGGATCGGCGCGGCGCTGGACCTGGGTGTAGGCTGCGCGGTTCCATCGGGCCTGTGGGTCGTCGAGCAGCCGGCGCAGGCTGACGCCTTCCAAATGCTGCGGCGGCGTCAGACCTGCCAGGTCGGCCAACGTCGGATACAGATCGACCAACTCCACCGGACGTGAACTCGCCCGACCCGCCGCTTTCTGCCCCGGCACGGAAATGATCAGCGGCACGCGCGCCGATTCCTCGAAGCAGCTCTGCTTGAACCACAACCCGTGCTCGCCGAGGTGGTAGCCGTGGTCACTCCAAAACACGATAATGGTGTTCTCGCGCAGCCCCAGCCGGTCTACGGCGTCGAGGAGCCGCCCAATCTGGGCATCGACGAAGGAAATGGACGCGTAGTACGCCCGCTTGCATTCGCGTGCCTGCTCCGCCGTGACGCCGAAATAGGGCCACGGCCTGGTCGAAGTGAGCGCCAGCGGCGGATAATCACCGGGCGTCTGTGGGGTGATTTGCGGCAGCGACATCGCCTCCATCGAGTAGAGGTCGAAATACTCCCCCGGTGTCACCCACGGGCAGTGCGGCTTGTAGAATCCGGCGGCGATGAAAAACGGCTGGTCTTTGTGTTCCTCGAGCAGACGGATCGTCTCGGCGGCCACCTTGCCGTCCGTGTGCTGGCCGTCGGTCCCGGCCCGGTCCGCCAGAAACGCCATGGCCGAGCCCAGGCCGCGCTTGGGCGTGTAGTTCATGATGTCGGGCTCGAGCGCCGTCTTGTCGCGTCCCGCCGGGTTGAAGCGCTCCAGCCACGACACCCGGTCGTCCAGGCCGTTGGTGCCGATGTCCCCCGGATTGCCGTAGTGATACATCTTCCCGACACGAGCCACGTAGTAGCCATTGCGCATGAACAACTGCGGCAGCGTCACCACGTCAGGCAAATCCTGGCGGAAATGGTACCGCAGGTCGAACACCCGCGTACTGTCCGGCCGCAGGCCGGTCAGGAGCGAGGACCGGCTTGGACTGCACAGCGGAAACTGGCAATAGGCGTGCGTAAACCTTACGCCGCGTTCCGCCAAACGGTCAATGCCCGGCGATTTCACGAGCGGATGGCCGAAGCAGCCGAGGTCATTGTTCATATCATCCACGGCGATGAACAGGACATTCGGCTTGGCGCGACCCGCGAATACGGATCCGACCGGCAGCAACACCAACACGACGGCAACAAGACTGATCAGGGTCTTCATGGCACGATACTCCTTCCGATTCGGCCTTTCTGCATGATTGCTCGGCACTTCGAGCGCGACCTCAAGGGAGTTGTCTCAACGCGGCCTGGCGCACTGCCTGCGCCATCTCCAAGGCGCGCTGCGCCTCCTCCACCGTTATAGGCTCCCAGTCACCAGGGTAGCGGCCCTCAATGACGTAACGGTTCAATGGAATCACCTGCTCGCGTTGCAGGCCGAGCGAAATACCGACCGGGAGCAAGTCCAACGACAATCTCAGATCGTGCGTCCTGGGAAAAGCCACGCCTTGGTACAGCAACAACGCCTTCAGATACTTCTCTGCACACTGTTGAGAGTGAAAACAAACAATGTCCGTCAGCCCCTCCCCGACCAACTTCATGGCGTGTTCCGCCGCCATGAAGTCGTGCTCCGCCTTCTCCGTCCAGCGGGCGACTTCTTTCATCAGATCAGGCCGCCCGCTCATACAGCACCTTTCCTTCCCGCACCGCCTCGCGGATGATCGTGCCCATGGCATCACGATGCTTCTCGACTTCCTCCGGCGTGGCCACAATGAGATCGATCGGAATGGGAATGCCTTCCAGGGCCAAATCGATCTGTATGGCCTGCTGCCGTTTCGAGCCGTCCACCGCCATGACCACCAGCAGATCGGCATCGCTGTCCGGTCCCCCCTGGCCCCGGGCCCAGGAGCCAAACAGGATGATCTTATCAGGGTGGAATCGGGTCGCAATGCGGTCTATCGCCTGTTGCAGCGCCGATTCTGATTCCGCCTGCGTTTGAACCATCGTCCTTTCTCCTATCGCGAGACAGCCAGGAGCCTGGCAGCCAACAGCCGTCTTTCTTTGCCATCGACAAGATACCGCGCCGACGGCACATTTGCCAGAGAGAACAAGTCGCAACCGCGGCGAGAAGTTGGCAAAGCAAACCCCGAGGCCGACGGCGTGCCTCGCATAGTCTGTGCCGTGCCCCTCTGATTTCCGCAGTTGTATTTATTCTCTGGGCTGGAACAGTGGGAATTCAGTGATGGTCAAGCCGTAGGCCGGATCGTGCTGATGGAGATTGGAGGCGGTGGTTTGCACGTCCGGCTTGACCACGCCGGGACCTGTCGCCTCCAGCGGTGGGATCCCAGCCGCGGGACCGTCCAGTGTCAGCTTGACGATTGTATCGACATCCTGCGAATCCGGCCGGGGAACAGTCAATGTAATGCCGGAATCGGTCTGTATCACGGGCACCGTGCCGCCCGTGAGCAATTGGCTCGCGATGATCTTCTTCGGCAAGGGCGGTAGCGCGAGCGTTTCATCAGACCATTTCAGGATATGGACGTAGACGACGTTTCCCTTGCGGGTGCTGACCAGAGCGGATGTGGGTTTGAACGGTCCGCCGCGCGTGCCGTAGATGCTTTCACCATTTTCCCGCAGCCAGGCGCCGACCTGCCGGAGCACCTCGACCTGCCGCGGCTCCATGCGGCCATCCGGCATCGGACCGACGTTGAGCAGCAGATTCCCGTCGCCCCCGACGACGCGGGCGAGAATGTGGATGACTTCCTCCACGGACTTAATGGTGTCGTTCGGCTTCCACGACCACTGCGTGCCGAGTGTCATGCAGGTCTCCCAGGGCCGGCGGTCGTCGTAGCGGCCGATGCGCTGCTCCGGCGTATAGTAATCGGCCTGTGGACTGCGAATTTCGGTGTTGTCGTGGCCGACGCCGAGGTCGAGGCGGTTGTTGATGACGATTTGCGGCTGCATCTTCCGCACGAGAGCGTACGTGTCAAGCTGGTCGTAAAGCGGCTCCCGGCCGTCCCAGTCGAACCACAGCAGGTCGATGCGTCCGTAGTTGCCGAGCAGCTCTGTCACTTCCTGCTGCATCCGCCCGACAAACGCCGCATTGCGCTCGGTGCGGAAGTCCGGATCGCGCCAGTCCATCGGCGAAAAGTACCAGCCCAGCCTCATTCCTTTCTCATGTGCCGCCTGCGCCAACTCCCCGCAAACATCGCGCCCAAACGGCGTGCGCGCGATGTTGTAGCCATCCGCCTGCGAATGCCACAGCAGAAACCCGTCGCAGTGCTTGGCCGTAAGCACCATGTACTTCATCCCGGCCGCCTGTGCCGTATCCACCCACTGGCCGGCGTCAAAATGGACCGGATTGAAGCGCTGGTAAAGCTGGTCATAAACCTCGACCGGCGTCGGGCCCTTGTTGGGACACTTCGGATTCGAATTGGCCCGCGACCAACTGATTTCCAGCCCCGTCAGACTCACCGGCCCCCAATGAATAAACATCCCAAACCGCCCCTCGCGCCACCACGCCATCCGCGCCTCGCGCCCGCTTGCAGCCTCTTCCGCCCCACTGACCGGTCCACCCTCCGCCGCCGCAACCGACAAAGGAACCAGAAACACCAACATAAGGACCGTTGCTCTCCTCATGGCCGTCTTCCCTCAAACCTCGCGAACAAGACTTCACATACGCGCATTGCTATTGCTCACAACACCCATGTAGCGATTGCACAGATGCAAGGGAGTATTCTATCCTGCTTTCCTGCTGGTATCCATCCACGCCTGCCGGCGGCCCCTATGTACGGGGGGGCTGTGCCACCGTATTCCGACCGCACCCTCGAGCGTGAAGCTGAATAGGATTCTGGCCTTGCATCCGCAAGGGACCGGGGTTAGGCGGATGCCGCGTATCTCCGCTGGTACCCTTCAAAGCGACAAAGGCCTTGATTCTGGCTCTTTGGGCGGGGGCCTATCGCTATGAAGCCATCTGCGTCCGGGTATGCAGCGTGCACCTGTGCCTGTGCCGGGTACGAACGTTGGTCATGGCGGAGGCGGTAAAGCGGTAAGGCTCAGGTCGGCCGTTGGTGTAAGACAAGGCCGCTGGACCACGCCGTTAGGGCTTTGCGAAGAACCGCCCGCTTTTGTAAAATGAAAAGTATGGACGCGTATCCATTGAAATCGGTGCCGGTGTTCAAGCAAAGGATCTGGGGCGGGCAGAGGCTGCGGGAGGTGTTCGGCAAAGACCTGCCGCCCGGTGAGAAGATCGGCGAGAGCTGGGAGATCGCCGACCTGCCCGAGGGCCAGTCCACTATCGGCAACGGGCCGTTGCGCGGACGGACGCTGGGTGAGGTCATCCGCCGGCACAGGGAACAGATTCTGGGGACGAAGGGCTCTCGTCGCGAGCCTGGGTCGCGGGTGTCCCGGTCGGCCTTGGGGCCGGCGGCCGCTGAACAGAAAGAACGAGGGCAAGATGCCCTCGCCACGCAGCTCGAGCAGTTTCCCTTGCTGATCAAGTTCCTGGACGCCGAGGATGTGCTGAGCGTGCAGGTTCATCCGGACCCGGAAACGTGCCGC
>JABAOC010003924.1_pt3 | contig 21829 bp, 17 predicted proteins | sample 7062161 | NCBI WGS metagenome assembly JABAOC01 (sample SAMN14538625, study PRJNA623070) | marine sediment metagenome | biome: marine biome [ENVO:00000428]; feature: marine pelagic biome [ENVO:01000023]; material: deep marine sediment [ENVO:00002113] | place: India: Gulf of Khambhat ... | reverse complement strand
AATGATTGGTTTAAGGGGTTTTTATCCAAAAATCCAACCACCGAATTCCTCGAAGTAATATGAGGGATCTTCCAGATATTTTTTAGAGGCGGCAAGCAAATCGTAATGAATTTGTTCCTCTTGCATCAGAAAGTTGAAAAATTTCTTGAGATTTTCGTCCGAGTTTTTCTCAAAGGCATCTTTGTAAAGGTCATAACTGGATTTTTCCATATCTAGAGCCAGGTTGTATACCTCGATATCGGTGCTTTCAAAAGTAACTTTTTCTCCCTTTTCCCGCGTAACTTTATCTATATATTCTTTGGTTCTTTGGGGAAGATCGGTCTGACATTCTTTCTGAACATCAAAATCACCCTTACCTAATAATGCCTGATTAAATTTTTCGATTTTTTCGATATGGCTGACCTCCTCATCCGCAAGGAATTGCAGCGTATCTTTAGTATGGGGATCTTTAGCCTTCTGAATGGCACTGAGGTACATTTTCTGTCCTTTTTGCTCAAGGTCGATGGCGAATTCTAAAGCATCGCAATATTTCGATTCCATAACTCACTCCTTGTTGAACTATTGAATCTTCATTTTGAACTGAGTTTACCAGCTATTCTTTTATTCTGCCAGTACACAACAGTAGTTTTTGCTAATCGTATATAACTTGGTGCCATAGTTGTAGAGGTTTTAAGCTTGACAAAAACGGGCATACTGGACTAATATAGTCCTATATATTAAATTGAAGTACGAGAATAGTTAGGTAAAACAGAAGCAAGCATAGAGGATAGAAATGGCTGATTTCTCTTGTCCAGGATCAAAATTAATAAAGCAGCCAGTACCAGAAAGTACAGAATGTCCGCACTGTCACGGTGAGGTAGAAATCTGGTCTGATGAGGGTAAAGCTATGTGTCATAATTGTGGCAAAAAGGTCTCAAGAGACATGCCTCCATCTTGCATAGAATGGTGCAAGTGGGCCAGGGAGTGTTTAGGTGAGGAAACTTATGAAAGATATATGGAAGAGAGAGTGAAGAGTGAGAAGTGAAAAGTGGAGAGTGGAAGAAACAAATCCTCTAAGTCCAATTATTCAAACTGGAGAACTTTGAAGATAACTGAGAAGATAGATGACAAGATAGAAAAAGAAATTATAGTATTAGGCGATTTTATTAATATTTATTGCCGTCGGAATCATAGAATTAAAGATAAATCTGCGTTCACTTTTAAAAATTTTGACTCTGCCGTTTTTAAGAAAGAGCCGCTACTCTGCGAAGATTGCACTCGACTTCTTTCCCACGGAATAGTAATGCGCTTGAAGTGTCCCTACGATCCTAAACCGATGTGCAAGAAGTGTCCCACTCATTGCTATAAACCCTTTTACCGGGAGAAGATTCGAGAGGTAATGAGGTTCTCTGGGTCTTATCTAATCAAGCACGGAAGGCTGGACTTGATATTTCATTATTATTTCTAGTGCTCGAAAAACCAGAAGGGATTTACGTCTAATCCAGAGCGCTTGCTTCCTCGCTGTCACCAACGTTAACCTTGTTTATAACTTTATCTACTGATGTATATATTACCGCTAATACTCCACCTTGCAGACCTCCTGAGGACACGTAGGCCTTTTTTCCATCAGACCTGATGGCAACATCTGCAGGTCACCCAAGCCGAGAGGAATCCTGCTTAAAATTTCATGCGTGTCTGTATTGATAACAACAGCATCGTCCTTAGCACCACAAATAGCGTAGGCTTTCTCTCCATCAGGGGTAAAAGCGATTGCCTTAGGTCCTGATCCTAAATCGAACTCGATCTCTTTTATGACCGTATTTTCGGAAGTGTCAATTACAACTACTGTATCCTTTGCTCCTTCCATAGATTTCCCAGCCATCATACCGGCGACATCGATAGAAGAAGTTGTTGCACATACGTAGGATATTTCTGGATTTATGGCTATTCCAGAACAGTTGCCTTTACTTGGAGTGCTCATTATTTTTTTATTCTTCTCTAAATCAATTACTACAATGTTTTTGGATCCTTGAGAAAATTTTGGCATCTCAAAGGACATTCCACCAATTGTTTGAGTTTCCATACCTTCCATTCTCATAGTGTGGCCTACATAGGCCCGCTTTCCATCAAAGGATATGGCAATTGCACCAGGTTGTTTTTCCACCTCTATGGTAGTTTCAATTTCTTTCTTGTCGGTATCAATAACGGAAATATAGTTGGAAGCATGATGAAGTACGTAGGCTTTGGTCCCATCGGGACGGAAAGTAACGGCCACCGGTTCATCTTTACTTTCTATAGTCTTAGTAATTTTGTTTTCTTTAAGATTAATTATGAAAATCTTGTTAGTTTCATATGAGTAAGCATAGAGTTCAGCTCCGTCAGGCCTCATTGCTACACTGTCTATTTTAGCCTCGACAGGCACTGAAATTTTCATTTCATCCGTTTGGGAATCAACGATAACTAGATTACCCGATCCGTCATTGGAAGCTGCATATAATTGAGGTGGTTTACCTAAAAGTTTCTTCAGTCTATCTTGATATGTCTCTTTTTGGACTTTTCTGGCGGCTTTCTTTACCTGCTTTGCAACGGAAGAGCAGGATAAAGAGACTAATAGCAGAAATGCAAAAAGAACCAGTAAGGGGATTATAACTGTCTTGTTTCCTTTTTTAGCTAAAGATTACCTTTCTTTGTAGTAATTGTTTATTATCTAGAGCTATTCGCTGCACTTCACAAAATTCCTTCAGGTATGATTTGCTTGTTCATTCAGCCAGGGCAGTTTTTAGAGCAACTGGAGCAGGAATATATTAGCTTCCATATAATCATCTTATAGAGTAATCTTGTAAAAATAGCGGGATAATTGCAAACTCATACGTTAAATTCAAATGTCGTTGAAACTCCGTTGTATATGAAATAGTATCAAGCTAAATATCACTGGTTGACAGAATCCAAAACAAGTTTTTAAGTTTTAACCGTGGAGTTCATTACTTTAGTATAAGGCTGTTACCGTGGAACATCCATTAAAGACTGGATTTAGTTTCGGCTTAACTTCGGGAATAATCACAACCCTCGGCCTGATGGTGGGGTTGCATTCCGGGACTCATTCGAGACTCGCAGTCATTGGAGGTGTATTGACTATAGCAGTAGCTGATGCATTTTCAGATGCGTTGGGTATTCATATATCGGAAGAGTCGGAGGATAAGCATATTACTAAAGAGATATGGCAGGCGACAGTTACTACTTTTTTTTCGAAATTTATTTTTGCTTCTACATTTATCGTTCCAATTGTATTGTTTCAACTTACAACAGCAATTATCATAGGTGTATTTTGGGGATTATCTTTGATAGGTGTTTTCAGTTACATTATTGCCAAAGAGCAGAGGGTAAAATCATGGTTGGTAATTACAGAACACCTGGCTATTGCATTAATAGTTATACTTCTAACCCATTATCTTGGTGAATGGATATCAAGAACATTTAGCTAAAATATTTGTTACTAACAACTTTCTATACTTCCAGGATTTTGTTTTTCTCGCCCCCTTTAAGAACAGCAGCATTCTATAGCCACTCGTTAGGAAAATTATCAATATTAAGGCAGGTCTTCAAAATTAAGAGCGATGTTAAAACTGGCTCTCAGCCAGCTTATGATTTGTGCAAGAATAGTTGCTCTTCATATTTTCATAGTTATATCTTGTATTTTTATTCAGCTTATTTGTTTTTTCTTAAGATGGAAAGGAAGACTGTAACTTCAGTTTTTAAAACCTTTATTAAATTTGCCTGGCTTATTCATAGAAGCTTTATTGTTGTATAAAGACTGGTTGAGCAAGTCAACGCATAAGGCAAGTAAAAAATCCATAAAGCTGGAAATAAAGAAGAAATAGAATTTTTACAAAGCGATAATGATTGAAATAATATTTGCCGCAAGTATTGCTTCTCTTAATAACGTAGAAGGTGCGAAGTATTTATATACAAAATTGAGTGCAGTCTAACTAGATTAAAACTAATAATTTTGGGAATAAAGAAAGGCAGCCGTTTAAGAATGTGAAAGAGAAAGGAATTCTAGTTCTCTATCTTAAGAAAAGAGCAGTTTTATTTAATTTTTATAAACTGCTTAAGAATACTTTTTGAAAGGAGGGCAGGAAGTGAAATTATAAATAATTTTTGAAAGGAGGATAAATGAAACTGAGAATAGTAGGATTAACAGTTCTTGTTTTGATTTTTACATTGCTGGGCTTATATGCTGCTTACTCGTGGACACCGCTTCCGGTTAAAAATGATCAGAATGTTTTTATTCCCGGCACACAGCCTGGTCAAGCAGGCCATTCAGAGTCTGCAAATAAATGTGATAACTGTCACGGAGGCTACAATGCTGGGGTTGAGCCTAATCATAATTGGAGGGGCTCCATGATGGCTCAAGCAGCAAGAGATCCACTCTGGCTAGCCTGCCTTACAGCAAGTGATCAGGATTCTATATGGGCTGTGGGCAACCCCAATGCAGGAGATATCTGCACACGGTGTCATTCACCCGTTGGATGGCTTGAGGGAAGAAGCGATCCTACCAATACATCTGCCTTAACAGGAAAGGATTTCGAAGGAGTTCAGTGTGATTTTTGCCACCGCATGATTGATCCATTTACCCAACTAGGTCAGCCTGATCTTCCAGCCGAAACAGATCCCATAGCTCAAAGCATGGCTTATGAGACCTACCTGAGAGACCTTAGTGTTTTAAGTAATCTGACTCTTTTTGACGGTACACTTTTTCTTGAAGTTGATACTAATCTTCCCACTTATTATCTGGATGGATTGTTCCCAAATTATATAGAGCATGGAGCAGGGCAGTTCTTTGTTGATCCGGGAAATGCCAAGAGTGGTCCTTACTTTGATGCCGCAGCAAGACATCAGATGTACTATAGTCGCACTCACAAGAGCAAGCGGTTTTGTTCTTCCTGTCACGATGTCTCCAATCCTATTCTTGCCAGTGTATTCTTAGGTGCAGATGTACCTGAGAGACAGGCACCCCAAACTTATTTCCATGTTGAGCGAACAACCAGTGAATTTCTCTTGAGTGCTTATGGAAGTGGTGGAGCAGACGCAGATATACCAGGTGTGCCCTGGGCTGCAAAATGTCAGGACTGCCACATGAGGGATGTTACCGGTTTGGGCTGCAATAAGAGGGGTGCTCCTACCAGGACTGATCTGCCACTTCACGATCTTACCGGAGGAAATCAGTGGATTCTTAAGATGCTGGCATCAGTTGATCTCAGCAGCCCTACTTACGACTTCTATAACTATGCCATATTTTCGGGACAGAAATATGCAGGTGCACAGATAGATGTCTCTGGCGTACAAGGATATGCCCAAGCTCTTCTTGATGGTGCGGACAGGTCGATCCAGCAGCTTGAGATGGCTGCTACCTTAAGCATAGTTAACGAAGATGCTACTTCTGCTACCATAAGGGTTAAAAACAATACCGGTCATAAACTGATCTCAGGTTTTCCTGAGGGAAGAAGAATGTTCCTCAATGTGAAGTTCTTCGATAGTGCGGGAAATCCCATAGAGGAAATAAATCCTTATGCACCTCTTGTAACTACACAGGATGCAGGCGGAAATGAAGTTTATGTCTCTGGCGGTGATATTGCCTCAAAGACTGAGGAGCTGGTTTGGGAAGCAGAGATGTCCAGCCTTGATCTTACTGGTGAGCAGAAGACCTTCCATTTTGCCCTGGCAACAGACCGCTATAAGGATAACAGAATTCCACCCAAAGGTTTTGATACAGGTCCAGAGATGTACACAAGATTTGCCCAGCCAAAGTGGGAAGGTATAGATGCAGTTAATTACTTTACTTCTGCTGAATATGCTGGCGGCTATGATGACGTGACTATAACAAAACCAACTGGTACTGCTTCCTGGTATGGGACACTTTACTATCAGACTACCTCAAAACCCTATGTTGAGTTCTTAAGAGATGAGATAAATGGAACTGCAACCACTCTTTCTAGTCCTACACCTTCTGGGGAGCCACAAGCCTATATCGTTCAGACGGATCCCTTTTTTACTAACCTTAAAGGATGGGGTAATGCTATCTGGGACCTCTGGCTGCATAACGGAGGAGCAGAACCGGTTGCTATGGCAAGCGTCGGAATGGTGCCACAGCCTCCTTGCACGATTGCTACACCCCAGAATCTTGCTGCTACTGCCAGCAAGAGGAGTATAACTTTGGCCTGGGATACAGTTACAGATGCAGAAGGATACAATGTATATTATTCACAGAATGAAAAATATTCGTTTATAACAAGTACCACTCAAACTACTTATAAGGATACGAAATTGCGGACTGGGCAGGTTTTCTACTATGTGGTAACTGCTTACAAGACTTGTCCTAGCGGCACAGTTGTAGAATCAGGCTACAGCAATGAAGCCTTTGCAACTGTTAAATAGGTATTAAAGAGCAGAGGGATATTTATCCCTCTGCTCTCTTTCAAAATCTCCAAGCTTTAAAATATTAATAGAATACCTGGTTTGAAATTGTGTCAATTTGGATCTTACAGAAATAATGCCACACACGTAAAAATTTGTTCTACTTTATTTATGAGTGGTAGGTACTTATTAAAAAGTTGACAGCAGGATAGATTTTAAGGTATATTTCTGGAGCATATATATTTGCAATGACGGGAAAGAGTAGGTTTGTTGAGTACTGCGGCAGAGAGCCGGGATAGCTGAGAACCGGCGCGGGAAATGCAAACTGAACATGATCCCTGAGGCTCTGGAAGAAACCGAGCACTTACTTTACTGCAGAGTTCTTGGTGGGACCTAACTTGGAAAGTTTCCAAGTGTCAGTCAAACTCCGACTTTGCAGTAAAGTAAGTGCTCAGGAGTAGATCCAGACGGAATCCTCCGTTATTAAAAGGAAAGAGTATATTCCCGCCAAGGGCGGGGCGTACTCAGCGAGGCTGGATGCTGTAAGGCACTTGCGAAATTGGGTGGTACCACGAATTTTACCTCTCGTCCCATTAGGATGAGAGGTTTTTTATTGGTCTCGAAGACTGTCAACTGACGGTTGTGAACCGTGAACTAATATTGGAGAAACAATGCGACACATATTATATAGTGGGGTCGGAGGAATTATATTCATGCAGAACTGAGAACTGTCAACTGACGGTTGTGAGCCGTTAACCGTGAACCGTGAACTAATATAGGAGGTGTAAAGATGGCTAAAACTTATGAAGAGATAAATGAAAAAATTAAGAAAGGTCAAGTAGTAGTAGTTACTGCTGAAGAAATTGTAAAATTAGCAAAAGAAAAAGGTGTAAAGAAAGTTGCTCAAGAGGTGGATGTGGTAACTGCTGCAACTTTTGGTCCCATGTGTTCATCAGGGGCTTTTATTAACTTCGGACACGCTGATCCGCCTATTAAAATGACTAAAGTATGGCTGAATGATGTACTGAGCTATGCAGGATTAGCGGCAGTAGATGTATACATTGGAGCAACTGAGCTGTCAGAAACTAGAGGTTTTGACTACGGTGGAGGTCATGTAATTGAGGATCTGATTAATGGTAAACCGGTAAAATTGAAATCCACTGCTTACGGTACGGATTGTTATCCCCGTAAAGAGATTGAAACATTTGTGACTAAAGATAGTGTGAATCAGGCGTACCTTTTTAATCCCCGCAATTGCTATCAGAATTACGCAGTTGCTGTAAATACTTCTAACCGTACTATCCATACATATATGGGAACTCTCTTGCCCAGACTGGGGAATGCTACGTACTGCAGTGCTTCGCAACTTAATCCACTCTTAAAAGACCCCTTTTATAAGACTATCGGTATAGGAACGCGGATATTCTTAGGAGGAACGGTGGGGTATGTTGCCTGGGAAGGAACCCAACATAATCCCAAGCAGCGAAGAAATGAGAAAGGTATACCAGTTGCCCCCGCAGGAACTCTAGCTTTGATTGGGGACNNGAGCGCAGGTTTTATACGTGGGGCAACGTTCTATCGCTACGGAACTACAATATATGTAGGTGTAGGAATCCCCATTCCAATCCTCAATGAGGAGATAGCGGAACATGTAAGTGTAGGCGATGAAGATATACACACTACGATAATTGATTATAGTATCCCACAACGAGCAAAACCTGCTTTGGGGAAGGTCAGCTATCAGGAACTTCGGAGTGGGAAGATTACTATCAACGGCAAAGAAGTACCGACGGCTCCGCTGTCCAGTTATGCCAGAGCAAAAGAGATTGCAGGGATTCTCAAAGAGTGGATTGGCCAAGGTAAGTTTCTGCTTCAAGAGCCCATCGCTTATCTTTCACAAGAACAGGTCTTTAAGCCTTTGGAGATCAAAACAGAGGAGGAGATATAAATGGCCAGAAAAAAAATAGTCTTAACCTTTCCACCTGAGCAGGTTGCTCAACCTATAACCTATCATCTGGTGAAGGATTATGATTTGATTACAAATATTCTACGCGCTGAGATTCGTGAAGAAGAAACCGGCCATATGGTATTGGAACTCGATGGTCCGCAGGAAAAGATAAAAAAAGGGCTGGATTACCTGCGTAGCCAGAATGTAGATGTTCAGGAGGCAGCTAGAGACATAAAACTTGACGAGAAAGGATGTATTGACTGCGGCGCCTGTACAGCTGTGTGCCCGACTGATGCTCTTACTATGAATATCGAGAACTGGAAGTTACGCTTTGATAAGGACGAATGTATTCTCTGCGAGTTATGTGTAAATGCTTGTCCTGTAAGAGTAATCGGCGTCTTGTTCTAGAGGAAAGGTTACAGTTTATATACTGCAAAGAAGGAGCTGGCAGGAACTCGATACCAGCTCCTTTTATTTGTCTGCATATAAATGGTACAAAATGCCGTTCAAATGCCATAAAAGCCATTTATCTTATGCGGGTTGTCAAACACTTTTAGTATATTATAATGATTTCACTTTAGGAGTTTGGTTATTTTTCATAATTTAGCTAGTTTCTACTTCTTTAATTTAATTTTCATAGTTAAGAAGGTATTATTTTTTTTAAGATTGTGCACTTTTGCACAGAGCCTATTAATATTAGAAGCTGTTGATTTGCTAACCAGTTAGAATAGGAATTAGGAAGTCGTTGGTAGTACCTGCCTGTTTCAGCATAGACGGCAGACATCTGCTTTTTTATGATTTTTGTATTGGAAATGTTCGTTTCTGCGTAACATGGTATAGTTCTTCAACTCAATCTTTTTTCGGACTTAAATAGATTCTAATAAGAGAGCAGATCGCGGTTTTTGACCTGAAAAACTTAAGATGTAACTATAAAATAGTTGAGGCATATCTTATGTCGGTCGAAGAGAAAGGAAAGAAGAATGGCTATGAAAAGCGATATTGAGATTGCGCAGGCTTCCAAAATTAAACCTATTTTTGAAATTGCCAATGACCTGGGGATTAAGGAGAGCGAACTGGAGCTTTATGGCAATTATAAAGCAAAAGTTTCTTTAGATCTTCTTAACCGTCTGAAGAAGAAAAAGACTGGTAAATATATTGTGGTTACAGCTATAACACCTACTCCCCTGGGAGAAGGTAAAACAGTGACTACCATTGGTCTTTCCATGGCCCTAAACAAAATTAGGAAGAAAACTGTGACTACCATTAGACAACCCTCGCTGGGGCCGGTATTTGGTATAAAAGGTGGTGCAGCTGGAGGCGGGTACTCCCAGGTAATCCCTATGGAGGATTTTAATNNTTTACGGGAGATGTACACGCGGTAGGTCTTGCCCACAACCTCCTATCTGCTTTTATTGACGCAAGTATCCTTCATGGTAATAAGTTAAAAATTGATACGCAAAGTATACTCTGGCCGCGTGTGGTTGATGTTAGCGATAGAGCGTTAAGGCATATAGTTGTTGGTTTGGGTGGACGAGCCAACGGTATACCTCGAGAGTCAGGTTTCGACATAACTGTTGCTTCAGAAGTGATGGCTATCCTTGCTTTAACCGACAGCTTGAAGGATCTGCGCAAGAGACTTGGACGCATTATTATTGGCTTTACCAAAGACGGTAAGCCTGTTACGGCTGAAGACCTAAAATGTGCAGGAGCAATGACAGTTCTTCTTAAGGATGCTATCAAGCCCAATCTAATTCAGACTTTAGAGCATACTCCGGTATTTGTCCACGCTGGTCCCTTTGCAAACATAGCTCATGGCAATAACTCTATTTTGGCGGATCAGATGGCTGTTAAATTAGGAGAATATTGTGTTACTGAAAGCGGTTTTGGAGCTGACTGCGGTGCAGAAAAGATGATGGACATAAAGTGCCGCTATAGTGGTCTAAAGCCTGATGCGGTAGTAGTAGTATGTACGATACGGGCTTTAAAGATGCATAGTGGAAAATATACAGTAAGACCGGGTAGACCACTTGATCCGGGATTGAAGAAACAGGATCTAAAGTCAGTAGAATTGGGAAGCGAAAACCTGACCAAGCAGGTTGAGAATATGAGGATTTTTGGCCTGCCGGTAGTCGTAGCCATAAACCATTTTGTTACTGATACAGATGAAGAGATAGAGCTGGTAAGGCAGAAAGCGGTTGATGCAGGAGCAGAAGATGCGGTAGTGAGTGAAGTATGGGCTAAGGGAGGAGCAGGTGGAACTGATGTTGCTAAGGCGGTAGTCAAAGCTGCCAATAAGTCCCATCGCTTCCATTTCCTCTATTCTCTGAATGCTCCGATCAAGGAAAAGATTGAAACTATAGCTACTCAAATATATGGAGCTGATGGTGTAGATTATGCACCCTTGGCTGAACAAAAGATTAAGCAATATACTGAATTGGGTCTCAACAAGCTACCGATAAATATGGCTAAGACCCATCTCTCACTTTCCCACGAGCCTAATTGGAAGGGAAGACCTCGAAACTACCGTCTTCCTATTAGAGACATACGAGCGTCAGTAGGTGCAGGTTTTCTATATCCTCTTTGTGGAGAGATGAGAACTATGCCAGGTCTTCCTTCAGTCCCTGCGGGAACAAAGATTGATATTGACGGCAAAGGGAGGATTGTAGGTCTGTTCTAGGGTCGGAATTGGAAATTAGGAATTAGAAATTGGAAATTAGGAATTAGGAATTAGGAATGAGCTCTAATAACTAATTCCGAATAACGAATAACTAATTATGCCTGAAGTCATTTTTTATCCGGACAATATAAAAATAGAGGTTGTAGAGGGAGAAAATCTCCTAAGAGCGGCTATGATTGCTGAAGTTCATATTAATGCTTCCTGCGGAGGAGATGGAACCTGTGGTAAGTGCAGGGTAATCGTGGAAACCGGTGAAGTGGAAGTTCTGGGCAGAGGAAAACTCACAGAAGCTGAGATTGAACGGGGATATCACCTTGCGTGTCTAACCAACGTACAGGGAGACGTTGAGGTTCGAGTCCCGGTAGAATCCCAAATGGGAGATAGTAAAATTCTCGAGAGGGAAAGACAGATCCCTGCCTGGGGCCATTTTCTATCAGCTCCAGACGTGGAAGTAATGGCAACCGCGTGGAAGCATTTATCTCCCACCAGGAAAATGTTTATGAAGCTTCCGCCACCGACCATTGAAGATAATCTGAGTGACTTGGAGCGGCTGCGCCGTGAGCTCAGCCGCCAAATTTCTCTTAAAGAGGTTGTTATTGATCCTGCAGTATTAAAAAATCTAGCAGTTAATTTGCGGGAGAAAGACTGGCAGATTACTCTGACTTTCTTGGATACTGACGACGGGACATATCTTATACAGGTTGAGCCTGGAAATGCTACCAAGAAAAACTATGCATTAGTAGTTGACGTAGGGACAACAACGGTAATTGCTCAGCTGGTGGATCTTAGTGAAGGTAAAGTAACAGCAAAAGCTTCTAATTACAATGCCCAGATTTCCTATGGAGAGGATGTCATTACCAGGATAATATTTGCCGGTAGAGAAGGTGGGCTGCTCAAGCTGCAGAGCGCAGCAGTAACTACTATTAATAACTTGCTATCCGAATTAGTTCGTAAAGCACAGATCGAGCTTCAAGACATTAGTTATATGGTTGCTGCAGGGAATACCACTATGACACATTTGCTGCTCGGGCTTGATCCTAAATATATAAGAGAGGATCCCTATATTCCCACCATAAGCTCTGTTCCACTATTAAAGGCCCGTGATCTGGGAATCAGTCTCCTTGAGAGTGTTTATCTTTACTGTTTTCCAGGAGTTGCAAGTTACGTGGGAGGAGATATAACGGCCGGTATTCTTGGTTCAGGGGTTTTCCAGTCAGACAAACNNAAACTCACTCTCTATATAGATATTGGGACTAATGGAGAGCTGGTGTTGGGCAACCGTGATTGGCTGGTCTCCTGCTCTTGCTCAGCTGGTCCGGCCTTTGAAGGAGGAGGAATCAGAAATGGAGTAAGGGCAACCAGAGGTGCAATTGAGCAGGTCCGAATAAGCCGCGAGACTCTGGAACCAATGATTCTTACTATTGGACAATCTAAGCCAGGAGGAATTTGCGGAAGTGGACTAATCGACGTTGTGGCCGAATTGTTCTTATCGGGAATTATCAATCAGAAAGGAAAGTTCAATACAGAGCTAAAGACTCCAAGGATACGGATGGGAGAAAATGGTGCAGAATATGTACTGGTCTGGGCGGAAGAAGCAGGGATTGGCCGAGATATTACAATTTCCGAGGTTGACTTGGATAACCTGATAAGGGCTAAAGCTGCGATTTATGCTGGCATAACTATACTAACTGAAAGCGTAGATGTAAAGATTCCGGACATTGAGAGGATTATCATTGCAGGTGCTTTTGGAAACTATATTGAGATTGATAAGGCTATGATTATAGGTTTGCTTCCAGAAGCAGACAGCGAAAGATTTATTTTTATCGGAAATGGATCACTTATGGGAACAAGAGCAGTGGCTCTCTCCAGAGCGTTGCAGAAAGAGGCGGAAAAGATTGCCAGGAAGATGACCTATTTAGAGCTGAGCGTAAATCCGGCCTTTATGGATCGCTACATATCGGCACTCTTCCTTCCTCATACTAATATGGACGCTTTTCCGAAAGTGATGGGAATGATTAGGGAGCATAGAGCATAGAGCGAAGAGCAGAGAGCAGAGAGATATGAATTTTCTCTAAGCTCTAAGCTCCTAGCTCTAAGTTATTAGCAACAGGGGGTTTTTAATTTGAGTTTTACTATAGCTGTAGCCGGGAAAGGCGGGACCGGCAAAACTACTCTCGCAGGTCTGATTATTCGCTATCTGCTGGGAAAGGGTCAGAAACCAATCTTGGCCCTGGATGGCGATGTTAATTCTAACCTTCAAGACGTACTGGGAGTAGAAGTGGAAAACACTGTTGGTCAGGTAAGGGAGGATGTGCTGGAAACACTAAATACTCTTCCTGCCGGTATGACTAAAGAGTCATATATGGAGCTTAAACTGCAGCAGGCATTAGTTGAGGCAGAGGGGTTTGACCTTCTGGTAATGGGAAGACCTGAAGGACCAGGATGTTATTGCTACGCAAATTCTATTTTTCGAAAATATATAGATCTGATTATTAGCAATTATAAGTTCATAGTAATGGATAACGAAGCGGGAATGGAGCATCTCAGCCGCCACACTACTCAAGACGTAGATCTTCTTCTAATAGTCTCTGATCCTACAGTTAGAGGTATTCAGAGTTCGGCACGCATAAATTCACTTGTAGATGAGCTGAAGCTAAGGATAACGGAACGGTTTCTTATAATTAACCGCACACCTGAGAAACTTCCTCCTTCTCTGATTGAAGAGGTTGAGAAGTCAAAGATGAAACTGATAGAAAATATCCCTGAAGATAAATGGATTTCTGAATATGATTTAGTGGGGGAACCTCTAGTCAATCTTCCGGTAGTCTCTCCAGCGGTTAAAGCTGTTACCGAGATTATGGAAAAAGTTCAGGCAATTGAATATGAAGTAAAGCGAGGTGCTTGAGATGTCAGCGAAGTTGATTGATGGAAAAGAAATTGCTAAAGAGCTTAAGGCTGAAATGACTGAGGAAGTAAAACAGTTGCAGAAGGAAAAAAATATTACTCCAGGGCTGGCAGTGGTAATCGTGGGAGAAGATCCCGCTTCGCAGGTCTATGTGCGTAACAAAGAAAAGAGCTGTGCCGAAGTGGGAATCTATTCAGAGAAGCACGCGCTCCCCGTTGACACGAAAGAAAAAGAGCTCATAGCATTGGTTTCGAAGTTAAATGAAGATTCTAAAATACACGGTATTCTGGTTCAACTCCCCCTTCCTGAACAGATTGATGAGAAAGAGGTACTGTATGCAATAGATCCTGATAAAGATGTTGATGGTTTTCATCCAGTTAATGTGGGCCGGTTGATGATTGGTGAGCCTTTATTTCCCCCCTGTACTCCAAATGGAATTATGGAGCTTCTCAGGAGGACAGAGATNNAAAGAGAGCTGTAGTAGTTGGGCGGAGCAATATTGTGGGGAAACCAGTTGCCTTAATGTTACTGAAGGAGAATGCCACTGTTACCGTGTGTCACTCCCGAACCAGGGATCTCAGCCAGGTAGCTGCCTCTGGAGATATTCTTGTGGCGGCTGTTGGTAAACCCAAGATGGTTACTGCAAATATGGTGAAAACGGGAGCAGTGGTTATAGATGTGGGTGTAAATAGGCTTGAAGGCAAGTTAGTGGGAGACGTTGACTTTGATGCAGCAAAGGAAAAAGCAGGCTGGATTACCCCTGTTCCGGGTGGAGTAGGTCCAATGACTATAACCATGCTTCTAAAAAATACGGTAAAAGCAGCATCTTTGGCACAAAAATAGCAGATACCATAATTTGACATTATAATATATAGTCATTATTATATAAGAATATATATTATATGCTACCTTGTANNCAGGAGGGTTTTCGACTTACGCCTCAAAGAGCATCAATTATGAAGTTTATGAGAGATAATTTGAGCCACCCTACAGCAGAAGAAATTTTCAGCCATATAAGAAAAGAGTTTCCGAGCATCAGTTTTAGCACAGTATATAACACCCTGAGAACCTTAAGAGAAGCGGGACTAATAAGAGAACTTTTATACAGCCCCAGCCGTTTTGACAGTAATCTTGAAGATCACTGTCACTTGGTTTGTATCGATTGTAATAAGATTGAAGATTTTGTTTACTCTGATGCTAATAGAATGAAGACCGAGGTAAGTTACCAGACTCGCTTTGAGGTTGAAAGCTGTGACGTAGGTATCTTCGGCCTTTGTCCAGGATGTAGAGATAAAGAACGAGAGTAATTAGGAATTGGAAATTAGGAACTAAGGACTAACTAATAACGAATTACTAATTCCAAATAACGAATAAGGGGAGGTAAAATGGCATATCAGGAACCGGTGGAGAAATATAATAGCAAGATTAGAGAAGTCACGATAGGCAGGGAAAAAACTGTTACAGTCGGCGGAGAAACTACGCTTCCCTTTTATCTTTTTGAAGGGAGGGGAGATGCCCCATCGTCCTCTTATAGCTATGGAAGTTTACGATAAAGAACCTCAGAATTGGCCGGATGCGCTGGTAAAAGTGTTGAAAGATGTTATGCCGGACCCGGCCAAATGGGCCAAGAAATGTCAGGATGAATACAAGGCAGATCTTATATGTTTACAGCTGGCAAGCACTGATCCGAATGCTCAGGATACCTCTCCTGATGACGCTCTAGCTACCATAAAGACAGTTCTGGATGCAATTTCAATCCCACTTATTGTATATGGTTCAGGAAATGTGGAGAAAGATGCTGTTGTTTTGAAAAAAGTTGCTGAAGGCACCGAGGGTGAAAATATTGTAATCGGACCCGTAAAGGAAGATAACTACAAGCCAGTAACGGCAGCAGCTCTTGGTTTTAAACATATAGTCGCAGGTGAAACTCCTATAGATGTAAATATGGCAAAACAGCTTAATATCCTTATAACCAATTTGGGATTGGAAGCCGACAAAATTTTAATTGATCCAGCAACTGGCGCCCTAGGTCTGGGACTGGAGTATGCGTATTCTGTTATGGAAAGAGATCGCTTAGCAGCTTTGCAGCAGAACGATAATATGATGCAAATGCCTATTATATGTAATTTAGGAAAGGAAGCATGGAAAGCCAAAGAGGCGAAAGTCAGTGAAAAAGAAGAGCCCGGTTGGGGAGATGAAGTGAAACGGGGCATTCTCTGGGAAGCCGTTACTGCTGTGAGCTTGCTGGTAGCGGGAGCAGATATATTGATTATGAGACACCCGGAGGCTGTAAAGTTGGTGCGAGGAGTAGTTGAGAAGTTGATGGAGAAGGCGTAGGTATAGCTCATGGCTGATCGCTGAGAAGATACAAAGAAGAATGGTTCAAGGATTCTAGGATTCAAGAGGGCAAGTGAACGCTAGGTTTAAGAAGACCTTTCCACTCGAATCCTGGAACCCTCGAATCCTTGTATGAGTAAATTCTTGGAGACGAATTGAGAAAGGGGATATGATAGATGCCTGAAAAACAGGAGAAACAAAAGAAAACCATAGATCCAGCAGCTTTAGAGATGCTTAAAAAAGCTGAAAAAGCTGGCATTTCTACTATGTTTAACCGAGTAGATGAGGTAAAACCCTGCCCCATAGGGGCCGAAGGAAGCTGCTGTCGCGTCTGTGCTATGGGTCCCTGCCGGATGACAGGGAAGGATAAAGAGCAAAAGACTGGNNGGAGCAACCCTTGATACAGTTGCTGCACGCGGTTTTGCCCGTCAGGTGGCTGCAGGAGCTTCTGCACACTCTGACCATGGGAGAGACGTTGCCCTCACTTTGTTAGCGGCAGCTCGAGGCGAGGCGCCCGGTTACGAGATAAAAGATTTTCCAAAGTTGTTGAAGGTAGCTGAACTACTGGGCGTCAAAGTCGATGACCGCAAGACAGAAGAGATCGCCGCTGATGTGGCTCTCAGGGCTCTCGAGGAGTTTGGTAGACAGACAGGAGAGGTAATGTATGCTTCCAGGGNNAAGCTGGGCCTTACACCCAGAGGAGTAGACCGTGAAATCGTTGAGATGATGCATCGTACTCATGCTGGTACTGACCAGGATGCTGAACATATACTTGACCAGGCCATGCGTACATCCTTATCCAGTGGATGGGGCGGAAGCATGCTGGCAACGGACCTGCAGGATATACTCTTTGGAACACCGATACCTTTGCGCTCCAAAGCAAATCTTGGTGTGCTAAAGAAGGACCAAGTCAATATTGTGGTTCATGGGCATGAGCCGACTCTCTCGGAGAAACTTGTAGATGCAGCTCAGGATAAAGAGATGATCGAGCATGCAAAGAAGAAGGGTGCCAAGGGGATCAATCTAGCGGGAATCTGTTGTACCTCTAATGAGATACTTATGCGCAGAGGTATTCCCCCGGCAGGAAATGTTTTACACCAGGAATTAGCAATTCTTACTGGTGTGGTCGATGTTATGGTTGTAGATGTCCAGTGCACTTTCCAGGGGCTTGCCAAAGTTGCTTCCCAGTACCATACAGAACTTATAACAACTTCGCCGAAGGCTAAAATACTGGGAGCAACCCATATTGAGTTTGATCATCATCGCGCTCCTGAAATTGCTAAAGAGATTGTAAAGCGTGCCATCGACAATTTTTCCAATCGTAAGGAGGTCCACATTCCCAAGTTTTCCAACAATCTCATAGCAGGTTTTTCCCACGAATACATTAGATATATGTTAGGTGGAATCCACCGGGCATCTTTCCGGCCGCTGAATGACAATATTATCAACGGCCGTATCAGAGGATTGGCCGGGGTAGTCGGTTGCAACAATCCTCGAGTTGTTCAGGATGAGAACATTATCCATATTGTGAGAGAGCTGATAAAGAACGATGTGCTGGTTGCCGTAACCGGGTGCAGTGCTACAGCAAGCGGCAAGCACGGTCTGCTCACTCCAGAAACTATGGAGTTAGCAGGAGATGGTCTCAAGGAAGTATGCGAAGCTGTAGGAATGCCTCCCGTTCTACATCTAGGGTCCTGTGTGGATAATTCCAGAATACTCACGGTTCTCGCAGAAGTAGTAGAAGAGGGTGGACTTGGTGAAGATATAAGCGATCTTCCCGCCGTAGGCATTTGTCCAGAATGGTATTGTGAAAAGGCATTGGAGATAGGCGTTTACTGTGTGGCCTCAGGTGCATATGTGCTTTTTGGTGGTGTGTCTTCACCTGTTTCAGGAAGTCAAGTAGTCTCTGAGCTGATTACAAAAGGATGGGAGAAGAAAGTAGGGGGAAAACTGGAGTTTTACGCCGATCCACAAACCATAGTAGAAAAAGCACTGGCTCATATTGATGCGAAGAGGAAAGCTTTGAAGATCGATGTTGCCAAGGAAAGAGTTCTTTACGATATGGAGATGAGGAGGGAGTTAAGTGTCTAAGATAATTGCCTCTGCTGCAATTCGTGGAGCCCACTCCATTGTCAATAAAGCTGAAAAGGAGCTAAAAAGGGCTATTGACGCAAAGGGACCTAATGAGAAAGTAGAATTCCCCAATACTGGATACTATTTGCCGGTTATCTATGGGCTTACCGGGCGGGAAATTGAGAAGATTTCGGATATGGAGTCGGTACTTAAACAAGCCAAAGAGCTTTTGCCGGAAATACCAAGTGATAATCTTTGGTTGCCATATCTGGGACCCACTTTGGATGCTGGTATTGCAACACTCTTTGCTGAGGAGATTATAGAAGCTCTCCGTTATGTAATGGGGCCCTCTCCTGTTAGTGAGCTGTGGCTGGGAGCGGCCGATGATGTGATTATGCGGGCAAGGGGTATTGAGTTTGTAGATGGTTCGGCACCTGGTTTTGCAGCTGTGGTAGGAGCAACTCCTACCGATGAACTGGCCGTTACTCTTGCTCGGGAGATGCAGGAGAAATATCTCTACGTTTTTATGGCCGGTCAACATAAGGGCGTGGCTTTTGGCGAGCAGCTTGCCAACCAGGATGTGCAGTTAGGGTGGGACACCCGTTTGGTGCCCTTTGGAAAAGAAGTTTATAGCCAAATTTACTCATTGGGATTCGCTACCCGAGCGGCCATGGCATTTGGAGGAGTACAACCGGGAGATTTCACTCGGATCCTCCGTTATAACAAGAATAGAATCTTTGCATTTGTCCTAGCACTGGGTGAGGTAACTGATGAGTGGTATGCAACGGCTGCTGGAGCAATATCCTATGGATTTCCCACCATTGCTGACAGTAATATCCCACAGATACTTCCCACAGGGGTATGCACCTATGAACATGTAGTCTCCAATATTCCTCATGACAAGATTATAGCCAAGGCCATAGAAGTTAGGGGTTTAAAGATTGCCGTTACTAAAGTACCCGTTCCAGTTGCCTATGGCCCGGCCTTCGAAGGAGAACGAATCCGCAAGGAAGAAACCTACGTAGAATTCGGTGGGCAGAAATCTCCTGCCTTTGAGTTATTAACGATGAAGGATATATCGGAGGTCGAAGATGGAAAGATTGAAGTAATAGGACCGGAGATAGATGATATGAAGGAAGGAACTGCGGTTCCACTAGGCATTGTAGTCAATGTGGCTGGCCGCAAGATGCAGCCTGACTTTGAATCTATCCTGGAAAGACAGCTCCATCATTTTATAAACGGTGGAGAGGGTGTCTGGCATATGGGCCAGCGCAATCTGATATGGATGAGAATCAGTAAGGGAGCTAGGGCCAAGGGATTTAAGATAAAGGACTTTGGTGAAATTTTAATAGCCAAGTTGAAAGCTGACTATTCTGCTATTATCGATAAAGTACAGATTACCATCTATACGGAAGAAAAACCGGTTAAAAAACTGATAGAAGAAGCAAAGAAACTGTATAACCAAAGGGATGAAAGAGTGGCGGGACTAAAGGACGAAAATGTGGATACCTTCTACTCCTGTACTCTATGTCAGTCCTTTGCTCCTAATCACGTTTGTATTATCAGCCCGGAGAGGCTGGGTCTCTGTGGAGCATATAACTGGCTGGACGGTAAGGCTGCCTATGAGATAAATCCAACAGGAGGCAACCAGCCGGTGCCAAAGGGAGAGACTATTGACGAAGTCAAGGGACAGTGGAAAGGCATAAATGAATTTATATACAACAAATCTAATAAGAACATTGACAAATTCAATGCCTACTCTATGATGGAAGAGCCAATGACCAGCTGTGGTTGCTTTGAGTGTATTGTGGCAATACTGCCCTTAACTAATGGAGTTATGGTGGTTAACAGGGAGTACTCGGGAATGACTCCCTCGGGTATGAAGTTCTCCACACTTGCTGGTACGGTAGGTGGGGGAGCGCAGACTCCCGGTTTTATTGGAGTTGGCCGGCAGTATATAACCAGCGAAAAGTTTATCTCTGCAGATGGTGGATTTACCCGTCTAGTCTGGATACCAAAAGAACTGAAGGATCAGTTAAGACCGATGCTGGAAAAAAGAGCAAAGGAAGTCGGACAGCCTGATTTTGTAGATAAGATAGCGGATGAGACGGTTGCGGTAACTGAAGAAGAGGTTCTTGCTTTTATGGAGAAGGTAGGACATCCTGCTTTAGCTCTGGTACCAATGCTCTAGTAAAAGTTAGCCGTTCACGGTTCACCGTATACTAATGTCGGCGAACTGCGAACGGTGAACGAAATCGACAGAAAGGAGATACGTAGTGGCGCTTACAGGACTTGATATCTACAAATTACTTCCCAAAACAAACTGCGGAGAGTGTGGTTTTCCTACCTGCCTTGCTTTTGCTATGAGGTTAGCTGCGGGACAAGCAGAACTCGAGACCTGTCCGTATGTTTCCGAGGAAGCTAAAGCAAAACTTACTGAAGCATCGGCACCACCCATTAAACTTATAACTGTTGGTACTGGAGATAAATCTTTTAAGGTAGGGGAGGAGCAGGTACTCTTCCGTCATGAAAAAACTTTCTATAATCCCTGCGGCTTTGCTTTACTTATTGAAGATAGTATGAGCGATGAGGAGAAGGAAGAAAGGATAAATCAATTAAAGAAGACGCAGTTTGAAAGGATTGGACAACTTCTGCGAGCTGACTTGGTCGCACTCAAGGATACAAAAGGTGACGCTACCGGCTTTGCGAACTTGGTTAAAAAGGTATCCAGCTCAATAGACTTTCCTATGGTTCTAATGAGCCAGAAGGCTGAGGTTCTTAAAAGCGCACTCTCGCATTGTGCTGATAAAAAGCCGTTATTATATGCAGCAACTAATGATAACTATGAGGCTTATGTCAATCTCGCTAAAGAAAACAACTGTCCCCTGGTTATTTCTGCAAAAGACCTGGAAACACTAGTTTCTCTTTCCGACAAGGTAGCGGAAGCCGGGGTAAAGGATATAGTCCTTGATCCGGGATCAAGAACCGTAAGCTCGACACTACGCAATCTAATATTCATTAGGCGTTCAGCTTTAACCAAAAAACTTCGATCGCTGGGCTATCCGATCATAACTTTCCCGGGCGAGGGTGCTGAGGATATTATGGAAGAGACCTTAGCGGCTTCCATCTACGTAATGAAATACGGAGGCATTATTGTACTCAATAGTCTTGAGCCCTGGAAAGCATTGCCTCTATTTGTTTTGCGGCAAAATATTTACACTGATCCGCAGCAGCCTATGCAGGTTGAGCAAAAGGTCTATGCAATTAACAATCCCACTGAGACCTCTCCTGTGCTTCTAACTACTAACTTTTCTCTAACCTACTTTATGGTTTCAGGAGAAGTGGAATCCAGCAAAGTTCCTTCCTGGCTCTGTGTTATGGATGTAGAGGGACTTTCTGTGCTTACCGCTTGGGCAGCAGGTAAATTCGTTCCCGAAAAGATAGCTCCATTCATTAAGAAGTCAGGGATTGAAGAGAATGTAAAGCACCGCACACT
>JABAOC010000228.1_pt9 | contig 21836 bp, 20 predicted proteins | sample 7062161 | NCBI WGS metagenome assembly JABAOC01 (sample SAMN14538625, study PRJNA623070) | marine sediment metagenome | biome: marine biome [ENVO:00000428]; feature: marine pelagic biome [ENVO:01000023]; material: deep marine sediment [ENVO:00002113] | place: India: Gulf of Khambhat ... | reverse complement strand
CAGATCTGCTCCAAGCCAACCTTTTTCTTCCATACTTTTCTCGGGATTCTCATAATATGCACTTGAATAATAGATGTCAGAAGGGGTAATTTGTCTCAAGTAGGATTTGAGTGCATTTGAATCTCGGAACGCCTTGTGTCGAAGCATAACTGCGTCCTTAAACAGAAGAAAGCCAAACTCGCGTCGTTCAATGAAATCTAGAGATCCAACACGGAAAAATCGACTCTTATAATATGCTGAAAATTTGCTGATGACCAAATTTGCTTGTTGGGGCACCGTTTGCTCTCTTCTCCTTTTAGACATAAATCCTCTTTTCTTTAGAGGATAGATCCTTTGAACTTGCGAGCTCTGTTGTGCATACCAAAACCAGTGAACCATATAAATGTTCGAGGATTTATGACGCCACAAAAGTTAAATGGTTCCTTCGGCATTTGTCGACAATGTCTTTGGCTGAGGCTTCTTATGTATTTAGCTGTGATTCCTGCCTTCAATGAGGAGAAGAGTATTGAAGATGTCGTTAAAGAAACAAAGAAATATGCTGACTGCGTTGTCGTAGTGGATGACTCGTCAACAGACAGAACTGTGAAGATGGCTAGAAAGTCCGGAGCAATAGTACTGCAACACTCTCAAAACCAAGGTGTAGGGGCAACTGTGATCACAGGAATGAAATATGCAAGAAAGCTGAACCCTGAAGTGGTTGTAATATTAGATGCTGACGGACAACATATGCCCAGGGATATTCCACGTCTCATGCAGCCCATCCTTGAAGGCGAGGCAGAACTAGTTTTGGGTTCACGTTTCTTGGAGAGATCACCCAATGGCATGTCATTGATAAAGAAGTATGGTAACAGACTTCTAACCTTCCTCATAAATGCTTTAGCTGGAGTACGAATCACAGATGCACAAACGGGTTTCAGAGCATTCAGTCGAAAGGCGCTCTTCGCTCTGAATTTAAGAGCCCACTTCACCTATACCCAAGAGATGATTCTTACACTTTGTCTGAAGGGTTACCGCTGTTTCGAGGTTCCTATACAAGTTAACGCTCGTAAATATGGGAGTTCTAAAGTCGCCTCTAACATTGTTGGCTATGCTTTAAGAAGCTTGGGGATAATCTTCTCCACCTACCTGCTGCTGCATACTTCGGTGAATTGACCTATGACGTGGCTTCAATTCGCGTTGGCTGTATGGTCAGCCGCCTTTCTAGTGTTTGTGACGACTCATTTTGGCTACTTCTTCTTAGTTTTCGTCTTAGCTAAATTGAAGTCAAAGCCTGTGCAAAAATCGGATGATTTCATACCTTTCGTCTCTATTCTCATTCCTTGTTACAATGTCGGAGCGGTTATTGATCGGAAGATCAAAGAGACGTTGAAAGTGTCTTATCCAGGCGATAGACTCGAAATCATTGCCATTGAGTCCGGTTCGAGTGACAACACCCTCAATGTGCTTTCAAAATACAGTTCTGAAGGGAAGATCAGGTTGATGAGGCAGCCAAAGAGGTTAGGCAAAGCTTCTGCAATAAATGTTGGTCTGGAGAAGTGTAAGAGTGACATTGTAGTATTGACTGACGCGGAAGCTAGATTGGGAAGGGGTTCTTTGAGAGAACTGGTAAAGAATTTTGCCGATTCGCAAGTTGGAGCTGTAGTGGGCAATTTGACTGTGACCTCTGGTGGATCAGTTTTTGGAAGGATGAATCAAATGTTCTTTGAGGTTTTTAGGCAAAAGGTTAGGATGTGGGAGTCTAGTTTCGATTCTGTCTCCTTTTTGTCAGGGGAGCTCTGTGCTTTTCGCAGATCTCTTTTAGCAAAGCTGGATGAAGATGTAATTAACGATGATCGTTATATCCTTTTGAAGATAAGAAGCATGGGGTATCGTTGTGTTTGCGAGCCTTTGTCGCGTGTTTACGAAGCTACACCGGTAGGTTTTTCAGCTCAAATAACACAGAAGAGAAGGACAACTGCCGGGGCTATCCAGGGTACTGCCAGATTCAAACGTCTCTTGTTCAACCCAAAATACGGTTTTTTCGGTATGTTGATACTTCCATCCTACCTTTTCAGGGTGGTCTTGCTTCCGTTCCTTCTTTTCCTGCTGGAGATTCTTAGCCCTGTTCTAGTCTGGATTCTGTGGGCTTCCAGTGGCGCTCTTTTGGTCAGTTTAGCATTAACAGCCTTGCTCCTGCTAGCTCTCTTTGATAATGGTCGTAAACTGCTGCTTTCGCTAGTTTATGGTTTGATTGTTCAAACAGCGATCTTGGCAGGAATAATCGACTATGTCTTGAAGAGACATAGTATCTTATGGCCGAAAGTGAAAAAAGCTTGGAGGGCTAAAGAATGGTAATGCTCAGAGCTGAAAAGGCCTTTTCGTTTTTAAACAATTCTTACGTTCGTGCACTTATCATACTGGCACTTGTTGCTTCAGACCTTTCGATTTTTGTTCTTCCTTACATTTTCCATGGATATGCTGTCCCTGTTGGGTGGGACAAATCGTGGTATATCAGAAACATGCGGCTAATTGAAGAGCAAGGACTGTTAAATTTCTTTCAAGAGGTAAACCAAGTTAACTTCTTCTCGGTCTTAGAATATGCAGTTGCCTCCGTTTTCAACATTTCTTTCATGCTTACAGCAACCATAGTTCCGATAATCTCGGCACTTGGCTTCATGTTAGTTAACTTCCAGATTACCAAGAACCTTAGTCAATCTTGGCGACTATCGTTGTTTGCCATGTTTTTGACAATCATTGATTACAATATCCTGCGGATGGTTGGTGTTTCTGTCGATAGAAACTTGTTTTGTTTTCTCTTGACTGAAGCTGCCTTGTTTCTCGTTCTTCCGAAACTTCTAGACAGGCCTTCGACAAGAGTATTCGGACTATTTGTTTTGCTACAAGTCTTGGCAGGTTTGTCTCAGATAGAAACTTTTGCAGTAAGCTCAGTGGTTCTTACTATATTCCTTATCCTCTATATACATAGCCACTCGTTTCAAAAGGGAAAAATCGTAATTCTCTGCATTTTCGTTCCTTTGGCCCTAATTATTCTAATCAATTCACCTTATATCCCCGAGATTTTGCATGGTCACATTGTAACAAATCCTTCAAATTGGCCTTGGCGTCGCCCTGAAAATATGATTGCTCATCCATTAAGCTACTTCTTATCACTGGGGAGCGGTTTAGTCCTTTTCTTTGTCGTTGGTTTCTACGCAACTGTAGAGGCTTTGAAGAGCCGAGATGCATCACTGCCCCTTTTGTTATCACTCTGGAACGTCGTTATCTTTATCAGCTCTTTCGCACCCTTGGCTGGGCTCAGAATCCCCGCATGGAGGCTTCTTCTGTTGGCTACTACCCCTCCAATCGTGGCTGTTGGGGTTGCCAGATTCTTCGCCAAAGAAACACTGACTACTAAACGGATTTTGGCCGTCCTGATATTGACTGCTATAACATGCACTGCTATCGTGCTCGCCCACCGTGTAACATATAAGCCATGGATCTCTAATGAAGAATACGGAAGATTACAGTGGATAGCTAACCATAAACAGAACAGTTCGTTAACGTTTGTGCTATATTACGATAAGGGCGAGATGTCAACTTACGGTTGGGCTGATCTTCACAGGCGCTGGGTCTGGTCAATCATTGGCACTAGGAGCAATGTATATTTTGGCGAAGTGGATTATCTTCTGAATTCCAAGCCAACTACTTTTGAAAAGTGGTATGCAAACTACACTTCGTTTGCCTTTTGGAGTGAGATGAAGAACTTTTCACTAGACGATGGTGAGATCTATTTGATTTCAGACTGGTATGAAGCTTCTCTTAACAAACAGTGTTTGAGAGAAGTCAACGATGGTATATATCGCATAGAGACTGATTGAAATGGTTTTCAGGAAATATCCGATACTGTCATCATCGAAGGACCGCTTGCAGACCCATGGATTGGTCAGGGGGGACACACCCGAAAGGCGGTGCCAAAACGTATGGCGAAAGTCAGTGTCATAGTTGTAAATCATAACGGAGAACAATACATTGATAGATTGTTCAGAAGCCTAAAAGGTCAAACATTTAAGGATTTTGAGATAATCTTCATCGACAATGCTCCTACTGATGATGCTCTGAAGTTGGTTCAAGCGTATGAGAAAGCGCTTCCGCTGAAAATCGTGAAAAATAAGAGAAACGTTGGATTCTGTCTTGCCAATAACAAGGCGATTCCATTATGTGAAGGAGAGTATATAGTTTTCTTAAACAATGATACCTATGTGGATCGTCATTGGCTTGAGATGCTAATTAGGAAAGCAGAAAGTAGCTCAGAAACTGGCGCGATAGTGGGGTCGATTCGATATCCATACACTGACGAGCTGCAAGGAGGGCCTACACAATATGATTCTTACGGCGCTGCACTGGGCCCTGCTGAAGGGAGGTTTTTCTATGGTATGGCTGCATCTCTCCTTGTAGAAAAGAACCTGCTGAACAAAATCGGAGCATTTGATGCAAAATTGTTTATGTACCAAGAGGATGTAGACTTGTGTTGGAGGATCAGACTTAATGGATATGATATAGGATATGAACCTCGGTCGATATGCTATCATCTTAAACAAGCCAAAGGTACACTAAAATCAAACGTTCAGATGGCTGTATGGAAATTCTATCAAGCACACAGCAGAAACCGAATAAGAGTGCTCGTAAAAAACTACTCTAGGACGAATGTATTGCGGAAAACTCCAATAGCACTTGCTCTCATTTTCATAAGGTCACTGCTGCTTTCTCTTGTGAGCGGAAATCCACAATATGTGTTTGGCTTCGTGAAGGGGCTCGGCTGGAATCTGCACAGCTTCAGAGACACGTTAAGAGAGCGATCTAAAGTCCAAAGATTAAGGAAGAAAGCAGATAGTGAAGTAGCTAAGTATATGTTGCCATACTCAGTTGAGCTTCTATTCATCGGAAAGCTACTTAGGCTTATCAGAACAAAACTAAGGTGATTGACGTTCGCACATTTTCCCCCCAGAATAACGAAGGCTGTGCAAATGATGCCGAAATTGCTGGGAGATTACGTGACGTTGGAGAGACTGGGTTCGCTATCGCACGTTTATTTCTTCGGAATGAGAAGTGAAACAAGTTGACGGAAATGTCAGAGGAAAGAGTTCAAGATCTCAGAGCAAAGAAAGGTGAGATAGGTTTCAGATCAAAGATTTCCCGAAAGGAAGTGTTTGAAAAGAACAATAATCGGATTTTAAGAATAGTACGAGACCGCGTGGAAAAGTCTGATTTCCAATTTGCTCAGTTACTGGAGCAGAAAGTTGACTTTTCACCCTTCTTGGAGATTGGCGCTGAGAGGTGCCAAAGATCTATGCTTCTATATGATAAGTATGAAACAACAGGTTTCGCTCTGGACATTTCATTTTATAGCTTGCAGTCTGCGGTTTACTACTCGGAAATTCTAGGAATGAAGGTACCACCAAGAGTTTGTGCAGATGCTTACCATCTTCCTTTCCGCAATAATTCCTTTTCTTTTGCTTTTTGCTATGAAACTCTTCATCACTTCCCGTCGCCAAAGCCCATTATTAGAGAGATTCACAGAGTGATGAAAAGGGGGCACTTTTTCTTTGACGAAGAAGGGATAAGTCAGGCTTTCAATCTAGGTCTTTACGACCGATTCGCTCCTGTATACGACAGAAGAACTTTTTTGAAGAAATTAGTCGAACGCTTTGTCACAATTCAAGTTTGTGACGAAACTCTGCATGGTATAATAGAAAACAGGGATATTGCCCTTCCACAATGGATGCGGGGCCTTCAGATTTTTGACGCACAAGACGTCGAACTCTATGTCCCGAAGCGTCTATCCTGCATTCTTTCACCGAATGAAACGCTCATCCATTGCCGACTTAATTCGATTTCTCCAATGGATGTACTTAGACGAGCAATAATCATCACAACCGGTGGAATTATTAGAGCTCTCTGTTGGGCGAAAAGCAAACCGAGATGTCCATCGCCAAAGAAACTCGTGGATTTGTTGGGGTGCCCGTCTTGTCGTATTGAAGAGAATGGTGTCCAAGATAGAGCACCATTAGTTTTCAACGGCGATTCAAAGTTGACTTGTTCAAATTGCTCTGAAAGTTACCCAGTAGTTGACGGTATATTAATGCTGCTTCCCAGAGGAAGGGAGAACCTTTACCCGGAGTTCTTTGAACATTAGTTGGGCGCAAACATGAGGGGTTGGGAGCAATGCTAAGAACCATCAGGGCCATACTTGAAAAATTCAGTGCGAAATTGCATTTATACAGGCATGCATATCTGGTTTTTTTGAAAATGAAACTAATTGATTGCAAATCTGTTCTGGATCTAGGTTGTGGGCACAACTCTCCGCTAAAGCATTTTTCGAGAAAAAGCTTTTTTTCAGTCGGAGTTGATCTGTTCAAGCCATATCTTCTGAAGAGTAAGGAAGCGCGAATTCACAATGATTACATTATGGCAGATATTACAAGACTGGAGCTGACATCCAAATCATTTGATGCTGTTCTGGCTCTAGATGTTTTAGAACACTTGACAAAAGCTGATGGGCGGAATTTGATTGAAAACATCGAGGAAATTGGGAGCAAACGCGTTATGCTTGTCACTCCAAACGGATTCTTATATCAACGAGAATGTGATGAAAACGTTTTCCAGGCACATCAATCTGGGTGGTGCGTCAAAGATTTCAGAAGTATGGGGTATGAAGTTAAGGGCATCAACGGGTTAAAATTTCTAAGGAAGGAAAATGCGGAAATAAGATTTAGGCCAAAAGCGTTGTTCCTAATCCTCTCATATATAAGCCAAATTCTAATATACAACTTGCCAAATTTCGCATTCCAGCTTTTTTGTGTGAAAGCGATGAACAGGTGAAAGTGTGGAACCACCGACGAAAGTGTAGTGGATGAGTAGTTCTACAACTGGAATCTTTCCATGTATGCGCACGCTGCAATATAGATTTACCCTACTCGTGATGCTTGCCAAAACTATGGCGCAAACTTTGTAAGTACCGCGTACTATAGTTGGTTCAAAATGCCAATCTGCAGCAATAACATCTCTACAAAGATGAAGAAGTTAGAGGGGATGCTGCCATTGCTTTTTGTTGTCGTACCTTTCGTGTTGGCTTTTTGCATACTCTTTTCCATAAGCCCTACTTCATTTTCCAGCACATGGACGGGCAGAACCTTTTACCTATTCTTTCTCTGGCTGATCTTCTTAGAGATCATACTAGACTGGGAAAAGATCACTCAAATCAGGTTAAACCTCAGATCTCCAAGAACGCTGCTTCTCGTCGCCTTTTCCATTCTTCCTACGGCCTATGTGATCGCTGTCAATTTTCTCGGGGTGAGGTCAACTCTATTCGGAATGGTTGACTGGCTGGGAATTCCTTTCGCGCCTATCCAGAGACCAGATTGGACCTATGTAGAGTGGGTAATCTCGCTAGAATACTTGATCTTTACAGCCTTCTTCGCCGCAATTGTATGGCTCATATATCAAAGAGAAGGCATAAAGATTTTCTCGATTCCCCTTGTTTTTTTGGGGGGAATCGGAGCAATATACATGATTGACACGCTTTATCCTTTTGGGTATTTCACTCCACTTCAGATGTTCGTTCCCTTTACAGCCTCATTTGCGGCAGGAGTGTTGAACTGGTTAGGGTACCAGACTGCGTTTACGGGTCAGCATTTGAGTCTGCCAATCCTAGCAGTTTCTGACTCTTCGGGGCAAGTTCTGATCCAGTACGCCATAGGATGGCCTTGTGCTGGCGTACAAAGCCTGCTGATCTATACATTTGTCATCTTGATATTTTTCAAAAAAACGACGATTTCCTTGGTACATAAACTAGTTTACTTCGTTGTTGGGGCCTTTATCACTTATGTAGTCAACATCTTCCGGATAGTCTCGATTTACCTAGTCTACATAAGCAATCTGAGCCAGGGCAGAGAGATCGCCGTGCAAGCTGCCAATTCATTTCACCGTTACTACGGTGGATTGTATGGGATGACATGGATTGTGGCATATCCCCTGATAATAGTTGGGAGTCGCTTGCTATGGGACAAAATCAAAAATGAACAATCTCGATTTGAATTTCTTCGACGTTGGACGCAACGGGAAAAAGCACGAAAGAATCTTTAGATCAGCCACTTCTCGTTCCAAAACGCTCCAGCCGAGTGTAAGATGCTCTTGCACATAAGAACGGTAGGTCTCAATTGGTTTTCATTTGTTACTCGGAGATCTACGGAAAGCTATAGATTTTGCAGCTGGCATTCTTACATAATTTAGGGCAAGACAAATGGGAAGAACGTTAAGCTAAAGCCTTCTTGGTTTTCGAATTCTGCAAATGTAGATGTTCAACATATTGTTTATCTGCTTCAGTTGCTCCTCTTAAAAGGAGTGTCTCCTTCAGAGACATAAGGAATTTTATGTCCTTAGGTAAACAGTCTCCTCCGATTCCGTCACGAGCTTCTAGAAGCTCAATATTCCATTTCGTGTTTGCAGCGCTCCGAACTTCTTCAAAGGCCATATTATTCTCTTCACAGATTAGCCGTAACTGCTCTGCAAACGCTATTTGCATAAACCTGTAGGCATTCTCAGCTATTTTCACCATTTCCGCTGTTTCCAGATTAGAGACTGGATGCAACGGGACTCCTATTGTCTCGTAGAATTTTACCCCGATAGCTAGGCTTTCTTGATCCAATGCACCGATCACTCTCAGTTGATTTACTCCATGGTTATCAGGGTCCAAGGACCAATATCGGTGGGGCACGTGAACTAGGTTGACAGTGTCAAACAGCTCTGCTACCCTGCGGCACGTTCCTACAGAAACTGTGCTTTCGATGCTGACTAGAGGTTTATCCTTGCTTTTTGCTGCGATTTTGCCGCATATGTCAAGAATGTTCGACATATCCGGCTTTCCAACCTTCCAATTAGTATTAACGCACACGATGTAAACATTGCAGTCTGGAACACTACGCCACTCGTGGAAGGCCATAAACGGATTAACATTCAATACCTTTTTTCTGTCAATGTCATAACCACATATTGAAAAGCCGCATTTTCGAATGTGGGAAGCCGTTGGATATCCTACATTGCCTAGCCCAATTACGCACACCCTAATTGGCTCTTTCTGAATTACACGGAATTTATCAATTTTCGGGTCCATGGTTTTACCGCACTCTACTCTGGCTTAAGCCAAGGAGTATTCAGCCAGCTTGTCCCCTCATTTATAACGGCATGTTTAAAAGCATTACGAATCAAGAGAATCGCAAAAGGAGTTGCAGACGCTTAATTCTCCTTCTTTTCAACCTTTCTGCGGTAATATGCGAGGGGATGCCGAACTTTTTCGCATATTTCGTCTGGGTTGACGCATACTCTGTGGGTGCGGAGGGTGGAGCATCTTGGGGGGATGTATTTTGTTCTGGATCCTCTTTGGCCGCCTATGTGTTCTACTTGGTATCTGGTGAGGCGTTCGTTGAAGTCGGAGAAGGTTCGGAATAGGTCTAAGATGTTTTCCGTTGTCATCCCTATGTTTACTAGGAAGGCTGTAAGGGTGAAGCGGCCTGTGTGAGAGAGGTGGTGTCCACTTGTAGTGGCGTTGTAGAGGGCTTTTATGCATGGGGGGAAGGCGTCTGGGTCAACTGTTTCGGGGTATTCTTCTAGTTTGATTGTGGGTTTGTGGGCTGTGAAGGTGTTTTTAACCCTTTCTACTATGGATCTGATTTCTGGGGGGAGTGTGGTGACTTTGGTGTTGAGTTTGGCCTCGATGTGTTTTCGTATCTCTTCTTGGAGAAGGCGGGATGTTTCTTGTTTGGCGAGAGGAACTTTACCGTGGCTTAGTTGGCGGTTTATGAGTTTCCACTGGGGCTCTTGGAAGGTTGTGGTGTTTTGAAGGTAGGTGGTGAAGGGTAGTTTGAAGCTTTGATAAGGCTTGTTCTCTGTTGCAGGGATGTTCTTGATGTCCCATTTGAAGAATCTAGCTATTCTCAGGATTCTCTCAGGATTCTCCTGTTTCAGGTGTTGATGGATTCTCTTTGCCTCGTAGAGGGCGTATCTTTTTTTGAGGTATTTGTCGTTTATTGCGGCAACAATCATTATTGCGACGGGGAACGAGGCGATTTCTATGTCAGGATTTCTTATCGGGGGAGGATGTTGGGTTGAGGGCATGAAGGATGCAGTAACGCGTTCTTCGGCGTGTTTAAGGACTCGTTCCAAACTTTCTGGTAGATCCTTGATTTTAAGGTCTAGGGGTTTGATGTACTCTGCTGTTTGGGAGAGAAAGGGATATTTGGCTAGGTCATGCTTGGTGAGCATGGCTGTGGAGAGCATGGGGTTACTCTACTTCTATGCGTGGGGCTAGGTAGAAGGTGAGTTTTCCTTCTTTGGGTTGATGGAAATCGAGGCGGATCGGCATGTCGTTGGCGAACTGGATGGTGGCGATTTCGCTGGTGGCAGATGCGGCTTTGATTATTTCGGCTAGATAGCTTAAGCTGAAGGTAGCTTTGCTGGGTTCTTGGGTCTGTAGATCTAGGAGGGTATCAGACCCTTTCTTGAGTTCGATGGTGGCGCCCATAAGGTCTCCAGCGGCGGTAAGTATGATTTTTTCGTTGTCGGCTTCCATTCGCACGTGGTCGCTGACGAGTTGTGCGTCTTCGATGGCTTGACGGAGGCCGTCAGTGGTAGTTTTGGCTTGGATTTTGAAGGTGATTTTTGGAGTCGGTGTCTCCTCTTCCCGCGGTTCAAGGGTGGGCATGTTGAAGGTTCGGGTGTAGCGACCAGTGATGGTTATTTGGAGCTTAGGGGTCTCAGGGTTAAGGGCGAGTTCGACGGTTTCATCTTTCGTGGTGCGTTTGACAAGTTTGAGTAGTTCACCCACGTTTATGCACATTTTTTGCGGTTGGTCGCATTGGTATTCATCGAAGATGGCTTTGGGCCATTGGAAGTCTATCATGGCGACGCGGCTAGGATCCATCGTGCGGAGTTGAATGTTTTCAGGGGTGAGGTTGAAGGTGGCTTCATCCGTAAGGATGGCTATAGCGTTAAACATGTTTTGAAGAAGCTTACTGTCGCTCGTTTTGACTTTAAACAAGGGTGGTTAGTCTCCTTTCTAGTCTTAGGTATGTGTAAACACCGAAAATAAAAGCATACCGCTTAGCATCCTGTCGAGTGCCACATCCGACTAGTTGTAGGAAAGAAGGTTTTCTGCAGGAGTTTTGAGAGCGGCAAAACACATCTTATTATCTTGCGCCATTTTGTGTCATGTGAAAGTCATTTCGATTAAAAGCATTGTCACTGCACATACCTTTCAGGCATTAACGGCGAACAGTCTAGGGAGCCTTGGCTTAGGTATACTCTCGAAAAGTGAACTCGCACTTTGTACATCTGAAAAACTGCGTAGACGACTCGTCGCTACCCCGCGTCTGCACCTGCCATGCAAAAGCTAGATTATTCCCACACTTCGGACACTCCACCTTCACGGTAGGCAATGTGCGCAACTTCTGCTCTTTTCGCCCGATCACTGCAATAGAATCCTCGAAGCTCTTCTGTTCCTTTCGAACCAGAGGAACAGCAACTCTCGCTCCACCTTTCACCTTCTTCTTAAAACCACACTTCGGACAAACCCAAACTACGCCCTTTCCCTTCTTAGACACAAGCCTTTTGCCGCACTTCGGACAGAATTCCAAGACTCGTTCACCATGCCCGTTCCTCTTCCCTCACAACCGACTCTTAAAAACTTTTTCTAACAACAATAAGGATTCTGATTATTCCTTTAACGGAGCGGTCAGCCCAGAAGCAATCAGATGCGCCACACGCAAAGCCTCAGGGACGCTACTGCGCGTTGCAGTGCTCTTCACAATTCTCCTAGCTACGTCCAATCCCATACCTGTCACTTGCATGAAGACTGCTTCCTCGCCTGGACGTGTATACACCTTGACAATCCTGTTTGCTTTCTTAATAGCTTGCCATCTTTCTTCTGGAAACGGCAAATTCTCAACTGCTCTTCGAATATCATCGAAGTCAGGTTTGTCCCGAGTAACTGCAATAACAGGTAAACCGGTTATCTCAAAAAGCCGCAGGGTGTCGACAACGTTAAAACCCGCAAATGTCACTCCGTCCAACATGATCACCCTCAATTGCCCATAATGGGAGGACTCCATTACCATCTCTGCAATCTTCTCAGTCGCGTCCATGCCATCAATCTCTACTTGTGTCCTCATAACTCCATCAAGCCAATATCCACCTCTAAAAACGACACCGATTACGTTACATTTCCCATGCGTATGAGGAGTGAATACTCCATCATCAACTCCGACGACTCTGATTTCAGGTTTCACGGAACGAATTTTCTGTCTCCTAGCCATAACTTTCCTCTCCAAGTCCTTCACATCAGCCCGAGGAAATAAGCATTATTATAATGAATGTTTGTTTGAGATAATAGTTGGTTCGATTACCGTCCGTAGCGTTTGGATTATATTTTATTGCCAGAATCTTATTAGGAACAATCTGGGTACGCAAAATGAAAAAGGAGATTAAATGATGCCGCCCCCTCCAAAGATAAAAGGTGCTTGGATATGGAGTGAAGTAGTGCTACAATTGGTTCCTGAGATCGATTTCAATAGTTTGTTAAAATTGGGAACAATTGTCAAGCATAAAGGTAGAACTGAATTTTATACCATAGTCTACATCCCACCTTTTTCCCTCATGAAGATCAAATATGGCGCTATCTAACAATATGTCATAATTTAAACTGATAAAAGAAATCGCTTCATTATTGATATTTGCATCGACCCGAAAAATATTCTCGATAAATTTCCTATGATACTTTACCACCAAATCATCTGTTTTTCCCTCAATCATGATTCTCAAGATTGCAGCAACGCAATAAACTAAAGCTTTCCGAATCTCCCATAAGTTTTCCGTAACCCAATAGTCTGAAAATTCCTCTTGTTTTAAAATTGCTACATCAACAATGGTGAGAAGTTCTTCAAAACTAGGCAAACATTTCGCTGACTTCAAACCATTTATGTTCTCGATACTGAACAAATCTTTTAAGAACCTTATAATTGACGAAACTAACCTGTGATCAACACGTGGATTCTTTAGAGATTCGAACAGGAGTTTGCTGGTAGGTAACCCTCCTTCAGATATTGAGGCACCTGCACCAAAGAAAAAAACCTGATTTTTCACAAGTCCCACGGCAATTATTTAAAGACTACATGTTATAGATTTTTCCACGATGAGAAACGTGAACAGGAAACTCTTTCCGTTAATGTCTGGAGGAGTCGATTCCACCTAGCCTTGCTGAAGAGGATGTCGCAAATAGACTTCGTCAAAGTGCACCCAGTTTTCATAAATTATGGTCAGAGAGCGGCCAAACACGAATGGAATGCAGTACGCGAGGTTTCACATGAGATTGCGAAGTTAATGGAAGAAAGTCATGTAAAGTTCTTTGATCCATTGCAGATCAGTCTGACTTCGAGCATTAAAGGCGGGCTTAAGGTTTTCCAATGGAGTAAATCAAAATTAATTACTGGGAAGCGGGACGCAGATAATTATCTTGAAAACCGAAACATGATTCTCTTATCAGTTATCGTTTCCTTTGCGGAATCCCAGATAACAAAATCTGAGGAAGCAATTGTAATCACAGGCTTCAGAGATGAATTCGGGGACACGAAAAGAGAATTTGTTCAGCTGATGAATTGTCTATTATCATTTCTTCTTATAGATAAAGAAAAGACAATATCAATTCAAGCGCCAATCATTAACTACGGTCTTGATGGGAAGAAAAAAATGGTTGAAGACTTCAGGGAATATAAAGAAATTATTAAAAAAACTTGGAGTTGTTATACTCCTTTGGATAATGAACCTTGTAATATATGCAAAGGTTGTACAGGTCGAAAACAATCGTTTAACGGAGTGATAGAAATCTGAAAGCAGACAAGTTTCTAAAAATTCACATACTATTTACCAAACCTATTCAAACATCCTTTCATTTAATTTCGAGTCTTCCTGAATACATTGATGCGCGCGTGACAATGCTTTTTTTCAAAACCATTTTTTATGAAAAATGCGTGCGCATAAATTATATAAATATCAGTTGTTAGATAGAGCGGCGATAAGGCATGCTAAATAATTTATTAAAAACATGTTTGATTGCCGTTATAGCGTCGCTATGTATGGGTGTACCGATTGCACTTGCGGAGAGCTTCATGTCAAATTGGATAAGCCCCACAACATCTTATCTCCGCTCGGTGTATATGGTGAGTGCGGATGATGGTTGGGCAGTTGGTGATAGTGGAACAATCATTCGTTGGAATGGCACTGATTGGAGCAACGTTACAAACCCAGTACCTTCAACATGGTCCATCTATGATATAGAGATGGTTAGTGCCAATGACGGGTGGATATGCGCTGGACTCATGTACCGTTGGAACGGCGTAGCATGGAGCCAGGTTTTCAGCCCAACTGGAGTTTGGAAATCAGTTTCCATGCTCAGTGCAAATGACGGATGGGCAGTAGGCGATCTATGGCAACAGATCGGAGTGATAATGCATTGGAATGGAATAGAATGGAGCAACGTTACAAGCCCTACAACCGAGCCTCTCATTTCAGTGTATATGGTTAGTGCTGATGACGGATGGGCAGTGGGACGGGGTGACACAATCATTCATTGGAATGGCACAGCATGGAGCAACGTTACCAGCCCAGTAGCCCCGTATTGGTTTCACTCAGTGTATATGGTGAGTGCAAATGATGGGTGGGCAGTGGGTAGCGCTGGAACAATCATTCATTGGAATGGCACAGCATGGAGCAACGTTACCAGCCCAGTAACCAACGCTCTTTGGTCGGTGATGATGGTTGGAGCAGATGACGGGTGGATCGTGGGAGATTCTGGAACAGTGTTACGTTGGAATGGGGTGGAATGGAGTAACTTTACAAGTCCAACTTCCGAATGGCTTTTTTCTGTGAGTTTAGTTGATCCCAATGACGGATGGGCGGTTGGAGCTCGTGGAACAATAATACGCTGGACAGGAATCGAATGGATACCCGAATTTCCTACAGCCATACTTGCGTTCCTCCTGACAAGCATCACTTTGACCACAATCATCCTAGCAAAAAACCCTTCAAAGAAGCTTAGAAAACCATGTGCGCGCAGTGATATCATTTCGCTCAGTTTCCAAAGCTGAAACTTTCTTCTCCAGTTCTTCATAGTTAACTGGTTTTCCCCTTCTCGAAAAATCCAATCTGTTATAGTTTCTCTCGACTTCCTCGTAGTCCATACGGCTAAAGTAGTTTTCTCGGCTTCCGGGCAATACATGGCCCATTATTGCCTCCTTGAAATCTCCGTCAATATCTCCACTCCGAACAACTCGTTTGAACGCCTTCCGTAAAGTGTGAACAGTCATAGAACGTTTGTCGAATCCAGCTCTTACTATGCACCTTTTTATATTAGCCCACACTAATGTTGGAGCCATCTGTTTCCCATTTACTCTAAAAAGAGGTGCGTCATCGTCTGAATCGTGATGTTCGAGATCGCAATATTTCTTCAACGCGTTTATTGCTTCTTGTCCTACGAACGTGTCGTAAAATCTTATGCTGTATCCCTGTAACTTTGTGTCGACTTCATCTGTTATTCTAAGACGAATGAGAGTTTTTCCTTCCTTTAGTTGGCTTCTTATCATTCCGTAGGTTAACCTACATAATGCGTTTACCCGTATTCCGCTCTGAAATAAAACTAGAATTATCGCCCTGTCTCGAAGATTTGTAGCCATGTCAGCGATTTCGTAAACTTCTTTCTTTTTTGGTACATGCTCATATGCTGCTCTCTTTCTCCTCATATTATTGAAGTAATGTTTTCCTCCACGTCTATTATCAAATGGAAGAGTTTCGCCGTCATGGTTTCTGTAGAAAGATTTTATCGCAGCTAGGGTTACGTTAGCAACGCTTGGTCTATCCACGAGTGTCTTGATGTATTCCCATGCAAGGTCACGCGCTACCTTTCTATCCAATTTCTGAAATGATTCTGGTGAAATGTTACTGAAATCGCAAAACTTCTTTAGTGCGGAACCATAAGTTTTCCTAGTGTTTTTAGGTCGGTTCTCTAGCCACTCTTTCACTGTTGGATTCTTACTCATAAAACTCCTATAAGCGACTTTTGTGGAAATCGCAGTTCGAAATCTTAACCCACATTTAGGGCATTCAAATGAACCCACTACAGAATTTGCCTGATTATTCTCCCATTTTTTGTGAGGTCCATTTATTTCGACTTTACACTTTGGACATTCCATTTCAGTTACCGGCGCGAGCGCCCTCGAGAAGGAGTATTTATCTTTTATCCTCAGTTCAGATAAGCATTATTATATGTAAAGCTACTGCGAAAATGCAATTAGTGAGCGTCATGACTAATCCGAGAAAAAGTAAAATGTTCCGCTTTACCCCTACCTTCAAAACCATTCAGGAGATATTAGCTGACCAAGAACTCGCAAAACTTGGTGATGCTTACACCAATCTTGTTTACTCCCTGTACCTGTCAGTGAAAATTGAAAAGCCCACTGGGGCAAAGGCTGACAGCCGCCTACTCTCAAAAGCCTTAAAGCAATCTGGGTTAAGAGCATTCTTACCTTCAAGAGTAGACCGCCACAAACAAGCAGATGCAGCGGAGTCATTACTTGTCTACGCTTGGCTACAAGGCTCGATGACAATCAAAGAAAGCGTGGAAGCACTGGCAGAGCATAAAGACGTTGTTAAGGCATTTACTCATCTTCTCTCAATTGCCCGAGAGAAGCTTGATTTATGACGCCTGCTAGCTCCTAAACTTCTCTAAGGCCTTGTCAAAGGCCACTCTAAATGCTTTCGTGTCCTTTTGTACTTCTTTCACAGCATGTTCAAACACAGCCTCAGGCTTGCTCCGGCTTTTCGTGCGAACATAAAACACAGGCTTTGCAGTAAGTGGATGTGGAATATCATAACCAGCTAGATCCACCCTTCTATCTTTAAGCAAGGCTTTTTGAACAACATTACAGAACGTATGTCCCTCTCCATCAATTTCCACTTTCAGCTCATTCTTAGTCTTCTTCAAGATTTTCAATTCCATCTTCAGCGCTCCTCCCTTCTAAAACGCTGCTTCGCCATAATCCATAGCAGCCCGTCGCCTTTCAGTTTCTCCACAGCGAGGACATTGCATTCGGTAGCGCTTTCGCTGTAACATATGCCCACATTTCGAACAGAAAGCGTACAGTACCCCGAGCTCCTTATCAACTGTTGAGAGGTGGTAAATTCGATTTTTTTGGCTTATTGTTTTCGCGCGGATGATATCTCCTGGTTTGCAAGCGTCATGAATTGTTTCAACGTAAGATTTGCTTATATCTGAAATGTAAAGTAACCCGGAAAACACTCCTGACAAATATTCTTTCCCTATTCTGAATATACGTATCACAGCGGTTTTGTTTTGGAGACTCGAAACCTGACCTGTTACAATGGTGCCAGTCTTTGGCACTCTTACACCATGAACCAGCGGATAGATCGAAACTGTCTTGTTCTGGAGATCCAGAAGTGTTCGCCCACTGACTTTAGCGTGGATTTTTCCTTGGTCTACATAGGTACCTTGGCCTGGAGTGAACTCTTCGATTACTCCTAAGGGGTCTCCGGGAGTAACGAATTGTCCACTCTGCCGTTTTGAACGTTGTTTACCCATATGTTTTCTTCTCCTTCATGCCTGGAGTTGATCTTTGAATAGATTACTTGAAATGCTTGTTACTTCTCCATCTTGCCCCTCAATAAACCTTTTGATGAAATAGAAAGGTAAGACACGAAAGCAAGATCATCAAGAAAAGTGTTCTGGTTTCTCCATTATGCTTTGCGTGAATCTCCGAAGAGGAGGTTCAGTCCTAAGCCTCGCATCTTGGTTTTTTGCTAGTTCTCTGACGCCCTATGGCATTTAAGTTGCCCAGTTCTGGACTATTCGACTTTGATGGCGTCAGGCTCTGAAGCCTGAACACCTGTAAGTTTCGCCTTTTTGGGCGATCAAGGGATCGCCTTCTATCATCCTTGAGAAACTGAAAGAATAGCCTTTACATCATCTATTTTTGCGGATTAAGATCTATTGCCTCCTTCAATTATGTATAAGTCAACGATGAACTCGTGTTTTCGCCGCCGATGGAACTTAAACATGTAGGGTATTGTCATTATTGTAGCATAAACTGCTTTCACTCTTCCACCGTTTTTTTCAATGAATTCTTTCAGAAAAGAAGAGGGTGAAACTGGGGTAAATCTAGCCTTGTGTCCCCTTAGCTTTTTGACAAGTTCGCGGTTTTCTCTCCTGCTCTTATGTAATGAATAGATACGCTTGCCTATTTCAAGAGCCTTTTCCAGAAATTTGCGGTCGGCTTTTCTTCTTTGAACTCCGAAAGGAGGATTTTGCAGTACTGTGTCGAAGGCTCCATTAATCGTGGTGACGTCAGTAGTTATCCATTGAGTCTTTTCTTTTAGGCCCAGTTTTGCAGCGTTTGTCAACGCTTTTTTTGTGGCAACATTATCTATGTCTACGCCAACGGTCTCTTTTGCACCAAGAAGGGCGCTTCCTATGGCGAGTCTTCCTGTTCCGCAGCCTAAGTCCACTATGGCTTTGCCTGCTATGTCGTCATATGTGTATGTAGCTGTGTAAAGTAGTTCTGCGGCAACCTGCGGGGTTATTGAGTATTGCTCTAAGTGGGCTTTTGGTGATGGATGCGGCTTGATTTTTGAAAGCGCGATTTCTAGGTCTAGCTTTCGAACCAGCCTTTTTCGCATAGTTCCTCCCATTGTAACTTACCTAAAGCAACAAGTGCCTCGTTAGGCGTGAGTAAAGGTCTACGGAACCTCTTAGCATCATCTAGGGATATTCTGGGACATGCTGTGTTGATGAAGGCATCTATTGTTGGGAATTGCATTAAAGCTTCTGGAGTGATCTCCTTTAAAGCAAAAAAAATGGCTGTCTTGCCGGCGTTTTCAATCGTTCTCTTCATTTTCAAGGCTTGATCTAGTCTTTTCTGTCCCGCTTTTAACCCTATTAGTATGCCGATTTTTTCAGCTTGCCTCGTTTTGTGGATGCTTGCCCATCGTTTTCTCAGCATTCTCGCAGCTGAGGCCTCTATGGAAAACGCTCTTTTTTCGTAAGGATCTGCTACTATCGTAGGCTTCGCCGTGGCTAGAGTTACACCTAACGGGTGGAATTTACCTCCGCCCACAAATAGAAAGGCGTCTACCTCCTTCGAAACTGCTTTTGCGTTGCTATAGTCGCAGCCGATAACCTGGCCAGCATACTTTAACCGTCCGCTATCCCCAACTGCAATGGATTTTCCCGCCTTCAAAAGCACTTCTTTCACGTCATTAAGTTTATGTATATGTTGAACGGTTGTCACCAAGCCTATTCTCTTCCACGGTTCAAGATATGGAACTGCTTTCTTTGCAGCTTTTTTCACGGAGCTTTTTGCCTTTGCTTCGATGTAGAGTGTTGAAAACGCTGCTTGTTTCAGCATTTCACTGTGCCCGTAGTGGACGATGAGATCTGCACCTAGTCTTTCTGCCTCAACTACCGCCAAGTCACAGGCGCCGTAGCACGCGTCTGCTGAAACAATTGCAAGAGCACCTGCCTTTTCAACAGCGGCGGCAAGTCTTGGTCCTTGAGGCTTCAACCCGTCGGGAAGTTGTAGGAGTACTAATTTTGCCTTTCTCTTTTGAACCTCTTTTTCTAGCCGTGTTTCTTCCAGATCAAAGGTTGATGATGGCATTTGCGGGTTCTCTGAAGCGGATATCCAGTTAGGGTGACTGAGGGTGGGATTAGCTGAGAGTCCAGTTCTGTTCATTCGACGTTTTCTTTCTTGTGTTTTGCTTATGCTCTTGGCCCTTTATTGCCTGTTCAAGTAAGATTTTCTTCTCGATACTGGCAACCAGTTTCTTGGTGTTCACCACAGCGTCGTTGTTGACTGAGATACTGTCAATACCGCAACGAACGAGAAACTCAGCAAAGTCTGGCAGGTTTGAAGGTCCTTCACCGCAGATGGAGACCGTAACTCCATTCTCATGTGCCACTCTGATTAGATGTGCTATAATGCGTTTGATTGCAGGGTCTCGTTCGTCGAAGTAGCCCATCTTTCCAAGTCTTTCAGAATCTCTGTCAATCATCAAAATGCCTTGAGTCATATCGTTTGAGCCTATTGAAAAAGCGTCGCAGAGCTTTGAAAACTCATCTGCCATTATTGCTATAGATGGTGTTTCAGCCATGAACCACACTTGAAAGTCTCTTGAGCTTTCTAAGCCTTCTTCTCTCATGATGTTGAGGCATTTTTTGGCTTCCCAGAAGGTTCTTATGACAGGAAGCATGATCCAGACATTCTTAAGTCTCCACTCTTCACGGCATTTGCGTATGGCTTTGCATTCAAGTCTGAAGGCTTTTTCGTACCATTCGCTTATGTAGCGGCTTGCTCCCCGCCAGCCTAGCATCGGATTTGCTTCTTCAATTTCGTATTTTTCGCCGCCTTTCAAATCTCGGTATTCGTTGGTTTTGAAGTCACTGAACCTAACGACAACTGGTCTGGGTTGAATTGCCCTCGCAACTTTTGCTATGCCTTTCGCCAACTTGGTAACAAACTTGTCTCCTTCGTTCCTTTCAAGCAGGTACAGCGGGTGCTCACCTATGTAACTGGCGAGAATGAATTCTATGCGCATAAGCCCTATGCCGTCGAAGGGCAAATCCTTGTATTCGTCGATCTTCTCTGGCACTCCAAGGTTCATAAAAATCTTTGTAGCAGTTACAGGTGAAGGTTGAACAGTACCAACAGACCCTATGCCGGCTGCTGAAGAGGTGGGCTCTTCAAATCGTTCTATTATGCCCTCATAAACCACACCGTTTTGAGCGTCCACTGTATATTCCTTCCCTGTTTCCATTTTTTTGGTCGCTGTCTCGGCACCTACGATGCATGGTATCCCCAGCTCACGACTTACTATTGCTGCGTGAGCAGTGACGCCGCCTTTGTCAGTCACTATGGCGCCGGCAAGCTTCATGTAAGGTACGAAATCGGGATTCGTCATGGTTGTGACAAGTATGTCTCCCTTTTTGAGAAGCTTTGCTGCGTCTTCGGGAGTAGGGACGATTTTTGCCACACCGAACCTTATGTCTCTTCTGCCAGCTGCGATGCCTCTGACAACTGCCTTCATCTCTGACGTTGGTTTCGGTGCTCCAGCTTCTTCGACGCGTTTTTCTTCTTCCTTTATGCTCCAAACAGTCTCCGGTCTTGATTGTACGATGAAAACGTTTTCAGGGAACTTCAAATCACGATCTATCGCCCATTCAATGTCTTGAGGTTTGCCGTAATGCTGGTCAATCTGTTTGCCCAGCTGAGCCAATTTGCGAATTTCCTTATCAGTGATGCATGGTTTCTCTTGTCTATCCGAAGGCACGCTGACACGCTCTGTCTTTCCAGTTTCCTGTTTGCGGACGTATTCAACTGTTTTTTTGACTACTCTTCGTTCAACTGTCTGAAGTGTTCGTTTGTCCACTGCGAAATGATCTGGGGTTTCAGCACCTGAGACGACTGCTTCGCCGAGGCCCCAAGTGCCTTCGATGATTATCTGGTCTCGATCACCAGTAACCGGGTTTATTGTAAACATGACGCCCGCTGACCTAGCGTTCACCATTCTTTGAACTCCCACGCTAATGAGGACTTCTTCATGTTTGAAGCCTTTCTTATCTCGGTAGAAAATGGCTCTCGGAGTGAAAAGACTGGACCAGCATTTGCTGGTTTTTTTAACCAGTTCGTCAGGTCCCTTGACGTTGAGGTATGTTTCTTGTTGGCCGGCAAAAGAAGCGTCGGGCA
>JABAOC010004775.1_pt5 | contig 21879 bp, 13 predicted proteins | sample 7062161 | NCBI WGS metagenome assembly JABAOC01 (sample SAMN14538625, study PRJNA623070) | marine sediment metagenome | biome: marine biome [ENVO:00000428]; feature: marine pelagic biome [ENVO:01000023]; material: deep marine sediment [ENVO:00002113] | place: India: Gulf of Khambhat ... | reverse complement strand
TGCTGCCGGGCGAGCGTTTCTTTACTTGCTGCTCCAGGGCGCGCAAAGCCTTGTCGTCTGCTTCCGGGGCGTGGTGGCCCAGGAGCACGCGCTTGACGCCCGCAGACGCCGCAATCTCGAGGCAGTCCTGCCAGCTACTGTGTCCCCACCCGGCAAAGGCCTCTTCGTTTTCGCGGGCGAAATGCGCGTCGATGGCGAGCATGTCGGCCGGCCGCGGCTCGCGGCACAAGGTCATGAACGCCGTCTCCTGCGTGGCTGTCCGATCGCGCCATTCGAGATCGGTGGCGAACACCAGCGCGACGCCGGCGCCAATGTCGTCAATACGGTAGGCCAGACACCCACCCGGATGCGGCATCGGACATCCTCGTATCCGTAAATGCCCGAGCAAGTCGTAGGGTGCGTACCACGCACCGCCTTGCCCGGCGTGAGAGGCAATGGTGCGTGATACGCACCCTACATGCGCAATCTCGGCGAACTCCAAGCGCGCGCTCATCTGCTCCCAGGATATCGGCCAATACGGCGGGGCGAGCAGCCGCGTCACGGCGTCGCGAACACCACCATCTGCGAAGGCCGGTCCCACGAACTTGAAAGACCAGTCCGGCTGGTAGAACAGAGGGTTCATTGTCAGCCCGGCCACATGGTCGAGATGATAGTGCGAGAACAGCACTGTCACCTCGCCCGGCCCCGTCTCGGCCAGTTGGCGGGCGACGGCGTGCGTTCCGGTCCCGGCGTCGAGCACCAGCCGTTCGCCGTGTGAGCCGACGAGCAACAGCGAGGTCGTATCGCCGCCGAATTCCTCGAAGGCACACCCGGTGACCGGCCGGCTCCCGCGCATTCCGCCGATGAAAAGCCGCAGGCTCATTTCTCCGTCAGCCCCCATACCCCATCCCACGACGCCGGCGGATGGTCACACAATTCCGCGCAGCGCCAGGCATAACCCCGCGCGGCCGGGTCGTCCGGCAGTTGCTGGAAAACCTCTCTCGCCTTCGCAAAATCGCCCTCGTGGAAATGGGCCAGCCCGGCGGCAAAGGTATCCCAGTCGGCCGGCGCGGCATCCGTCGCGAATCCCGTCAGCTCGTACACCGCCACAGCGGTCTTGCGGCCTACGACGCGCAGGTCCGCCAGCTTGCGGCCCGTGAACTGGGCCGAGGCCAGTTGCCAGGTGCTTCCGGAGACCATAACCTCCGTGCCGAACGCTTTGTTGGCGCCCTCCAGACGGGATGCCAGGTTCGCTGCGTCTCCCAGAATCGTGTAGTTGAAGCGTTTGCGCGATCCCATGTTGCCCACGACGACGTCGCCGGTATTGAGCCCCACCCTCATCCGCAGCGCCGCCCCGGTACGCTGCTGATACGTGTCTCGCAGCTCAGCCAGGCGCCGCTGACAGCGCAGCGCCGCCCGGCAGGCGCGCACGGCGTGGTTCGATTGCTCCAACGGCGCGTTCCAGAACGCAATGATGGCATCGCCCTCGTACTTGTCAAGCGTGCCGCCCTCGTCCAGGATAATGTCCGTCATCTCGCTGAGGTAGTCGTTGAGCAGGGCGGTCAGCTCGACCGGGCCCAGTTTCTCGGAGAACGTCGAAAACCCGGCCAGGTCTGTGAACATGATCGTCAGTTCGCGTTTTTCGCCGCCGAGTTGAAGATGCTTGGGGTCCCGGATGATTTTCTCGATCACCTCGCCACTGAGGTAGTGGCGGAACGCCTGTTTGATGAACGCCTTCTGGCGCCCCTCCGTCCAGTAGTTTGCGGCCAGCGCGCCGACCATGCCCAGCGCCGAGGCACTTGCCTGGGTGACGACCGGCCACCATTGTCCTTTGGCATAGGCGGCAAACCCGATGACGATCGGCGCCGCCAGCCAGGCAAGGGCCAGCGGTCCCGCCTGCCACCATTTGCCGCCGTAGGTGAGGGAGATGGCGGCGGCGACGGCCATTGCCATCACGCCCAGAATTACCGCGGGCACGGCCGCCTCGGCGATGAAGGAATCGGTGAGCAGGTTGTCGACGAACGTCGCATGCAGGACGACGCCGGGACATTTCGGGTTGACCGGGACCGGCCGCAGGTCCAACAGGGCCGGGGCGCTGCATCCCAAGAAGACGTAGCAGTCCTTGAAAGTCTCCGGCGACAGGGGAGGGGTTTCGCCGTCGCGCAATCGAAGCTCCGACTGGATGACTGCCGCCGCAGAAACCGCTTCCGGCAAACCGTCGCGGCCCTTGAAGCGAAGGATGACGTTGCCCTGCCGGTCCAGAGGAACAACCTTGCTGCCCACCCGCAGGTTACGACCCGATACCGTGACAGACGCGGATTCCATGTCCGCCGTCAACCACGCTGCGAACCCGAGCGCCGGGATATCGGTCTTGTCGAAACGGCAGAAGGGCGCAAGCCGCCGGAACACGCCGTCGGCATCCGGCACACCTTTGGCGTGCCCCGTTGCCGCCGCCCCGGCGGCCACCTCCGGCACCGGGAACAGCAAATGGGCGGACTCCACCAAGGCGGGCATATCGACCCTGCAGTTCGGGCGCGGCATGTACTCGGGCCATGTGTTCGTGCTCCCACCCGGCATAAGAGCCAAAACCGCCGGTGGACCGGCCTTCAGGGCTTGCCCCATCGTTTCGTCGTCCGCCACGCCGTAGACCGAGGGCTCGGTGAAGAGCAGGTCAAGGGAAAGTGCCCGAGCGCCGGCCCGCGCGCAGAACGCCGAGATCGCACCATACACCTCACGCGGCCAGGGCCAGCCCCAGGCGTTCTCACGTTGCGCCCAGTCCAGACTGGCCTGGTCCAGCAGAATCAGCTTGACCTTGGGCGAAGGGGTCTCACGCTCCGAGAAGAAGCGGGCGCGCCACGTCCACGTCGGGGCCTCCCAGGATTTGAGCCAGCCCAGCCGTCCGAGCAGTAGGGCGATCGCCCCGGCAATCAAGCCGATCATCGTTCCACGCAGCCATTTACCGCCATGCTTGGACATGCATTTCTTCCGCCTGCGGGGTCTACTTGCCGGCAACAATCGACTGCATGGCCGCGGAGAATCGCTGCTGCCGGACCGCGTCAGGGGCCGGCTCCGCATCCCCGACCATCGCGCGAAGTGCGTCGGCACGGCTGCGCGCCGAGGGATGCGTTTTGGCGAACCCAAGCCCGCCCGCATCGGTCAGCCGCTCGTTCATGCGGAGCAGCATCGTGATCATCGCCGTCTCCGGGTAGCCGGCACGCCGAAGAAGTTTCACGGCGGCCGTGTCCGCACTGCGCTCCTGCTGGCGCGAGTAGCCGCTGGTCGTGAGGGTCATCACCACGTCGCTGACTGACCCTTCGAACTCGCGCGTCAGCGACGCCAGCTCCTCGCCGCCGAACTGCTTGGCGGACTCCGCGCCGATAATCGTGAACGCCTCGGTCAGACGGCCCTGCTTGATCGCGCTGAGCCCGTGTTTCTGCTCGACGTGGCAGATCTCGTGGGCCAGCACGGCGGCCAGCTCATCCTCGTTCCGGCAGCAGTGTACCATCCCGCGCGTCACCAGGATCAACCCGCCCGGCGCCGCAAAGGCGTTGATTTCGTCGGAGTCCAGCAGCAGGAAGTGGTAGCCACCGAACGTCTCAGGACGCTCGGAGAAGGCGGCCAACGACTGGCCGAGCAGGTTCAGGTAGGCGTTGGCCGGGGGCTGGTCCAGCGGCGGGTAGGTCTGGAACACCTGCGCCGCCACGGCACGGCCGATATAGTACTCCTGTTCCGGCGTCAGGTCCTGCCACGTCTTTTCCACAGCCCGCGCACCACGTTTGATCGATTCCGCCTCCGAGTCGGTGATCACGCCGGTTGCCCTGGCGATCTCGGCGCCCGCTTCGCCGACTCCCTCGCAACCGCAGGAAAACATCGCCAACGACAGGCCCAACAGAACAGACGCGCAGTGCATAAGGGGTGGCATCGTCAAACGCAGCTTGGCGATGGGTCTGTGGCAGTGCGAAGGACCATCGCCAAGGCCTTTGGCCTTGACGCTGCCACCCACCGAGCCAAATCGTAAATCGTCAATCATAGATGAAAGACTCCTCATTGGGCACCTCCCGGCAGATTGCCCTGGGCCCGGAACTTCATAATCTGGTCCGCGCTGACCTCGAACGCCGACATCCGGTCCACCCAGGTATAGTCGAGCTTCCCTTCTCTCCTGAGCTTCGCCTCGACCTGCTCGTTGAAGCCTTTGCCCGCCAAGGCGACTTCATCGGACGAGACCCCGGTGGCTGCATCGGTCGTCCCCGCCCGCATGGCGATGGGTTTCGTGGAGAGCGCCGACTCGTGCAGCCAGCCCGTCTTGCCGTCCGCCGTGGTCACCGGATACCAGCCCTTTTGCAGCGCCCCGGCCTGGACCACCGCGCCGTATTCCACCGTGGCGACGGCGCTGCCTAGTTGTGAAGGAGTCGCTCGCACCTTGCCGGTTCGCACCTGAACGCTCATCGGCGCCGCGAGTGCCACGCCTGCCGAGACCGCCAGCAGCAGCACAAGAACTCTGGTCTTCATGCCATTTGCCTCCCAAGAAGGGGCCCCCGATGCGGACCATCGTATCAGGGGACTCCAACCATATTGCATTCCCACTGTTCGAGAGCCCGAACGTGCCTCGGACAGCACTGGGCACAACAGTGGGCCCGGAAGGATTCGAACCTTCGACCAAGAGATTATGAGTCTCCTGCTCTACCGCTGAGCTACGAGCCCGTCATCAACAGCCTGGACGAACCATGCGCCTAATAAGTCAGTGTACCGGCTGGTATGGGTGGCTGCAAGCCTTTTCATCGGCAGCCATGGCAGCCGTTGACCCGGGGCCTCGCTCCATCGGTTGGCTTCCCAGGGTCCTTCGTCCGAGTTGTTGACTTTGCCGGCCGTCCGGCGTATAGGTGGTACAAGGAGGTTTGAGAAATGGGCAAAGTACATGGGCACATCCCGACCATGCGGGCGATCCTGCATTGCGTTCTGACATTTCTGCTTGTCGGTCCGGCCTGCAGCAAGTCGGATGGCGAGGCGGCTGCGGGCCGAGACGGCCTGCAGAGGCAATGGACCAAGATCGAGCTGATCGGGCGGTATTCGTTCCAGGGAGACGTTGTCGAGGACCAGGACCTTAGTGGCCTGGCCTGCATCTCGGACAGATATGGCCTCGTGGGCGCCGATGAGGCCCACGCGGTGCAGGCGCTCGAGTTGTCACGGGATACCCGCAGCCTGCGGGTGGTCGAGACAGTCTCGCTTTTGCAGTCCGGGGACGAGATCGATATCGAGGGGATCGCGGCGGAAGGGGACCGCTACTATATCACCGGCTCCCACGGCGTGTCGAAAAAGCAGGGCGAGCGGCAGGGCAACCGCTACAGCATCTTTCGCCTGAAGGTGGACCCGGCGAGCGGGACGCCGGCCGGAGTCTCGATCGCAGGCGTCCGCGTGCCGGCTTCGCTGGAGGTGGCGAGTTTGGCCGGCGTCCTGCGCGCGGACCCGGTTCTGGGCGAGTACTTCGGCAAACCCCTCCAGCACAAGGGCGTCAACATCGAGGGGCTGGCGGCGCGAAATGGGCGGCTCTTCGTCGGATTCCGCAATCCCAACCTGAACGGCTATGCCTTTGTCATGGAGATTTCTGCGGATGACGTCTTCGGGCGAAAGCCGCAGCCGCAGTATACGCTGCACCGGCTCCGTCTGGGCGACGGCCTCGGGATACGGGAAATCGTCGCCGCCAGGTCGTCATTCCTCATCATCGCCGGCAATGCGGGCTCCGAACCGTCGGAGAAATACGTCGAGGCCGAGGACTACCAGGAAGACCGCGATTTTTACCTGTTCAGTTGGGACGGAAAAGGGCCCGACGTTCACAGGATTGGACAGATACCGCAGGTCAGCGGCAAGGCCGAGGCCATGACGATACTGGAAGAGGCCGCGGACCATCTGACGGTCCTGATCCTGTTTGACGGCCCCAGGCAGGGCCGACCTTCCGTGTATCGCATCCAGTGAACCGAGCGCTGGTTCTGGAGTTCGATGCGCGAAACAACGCGTTCACGGCAACCGCAACGAACTCCGGCTTGAGGTTCATAGTGCGAGCCGCTCTTCAGGGCTGGGCGGCGCGCAGCGGCAGCAACCTTCACCTCCTGCATGGCTGCGCGTGGTACAACGTCCCGGACCCGCTCTACGTCCGCGACAGCGTGCCGCTGAGCCACGCCCGGGCACGGACGCCATTGCATCGGCACAAGATTCGCAAACCGGCACCACTTCGAGATTGTGGAACGGAAGGATTGGCGGACCACAGCGAGAATTGATTCCCCTGAGAGCCGGGGTATTCACTGGGGAATCGGTTCCGTTCCGGCGCCTTGACAAACACGGCAGCCCAAAACGTCGTATTTGCGAATGGCGGCCTCCAGGCTGCGCTCGTCGGCACGTGTTCCTGATACAGCCTGATACAGCAAAATCATACGGTCGGCAGCATGAGGTGAGGCGTATGGCATACGACGTGAAAGCGATCCGCGAAGACGACTATTTGCACGCCATTGTCACCGGAGACAACACTCCGGCGGATGTGGCCGCCTACTTGGGCCAGGTGCGCAAAATCTGTGCAGAGTCCGGGCTGTCGAAGGTGCTGATCGAGGAGAACCTTGCCGGCCCCCGGCTTGATACGGTCGATGTCTACGATGTGGTCGTTGCAGCCAGCGCAGACGTCGCTCCTGCAATTCGGCAGGTAGCCTTTGTGGATACGAACCCGGAGCACGATTTCGCAAACATAAAGTTCGGCGAGACGGTCGCGGTCAACCGGGGAGTGAATGCGAAAGTCTTTCGCGACGTGCCTTCGGCCGTGGAATGGATTCGCAGGCGGTGGAACAGCTTCGCATACGGCCCCTCAGCACCGCATTTCGCAGTTGCCGGGACCAGACAATTACGAGCGAGACGAAGGGACCTTAAACGCGACACCTCAGGTTTGGGAACCCAAGCAATCAAACAGTCGCACGATTTCTGAAATACGGTACTCAGTTGACTCTGTGGGTGCAGATGAATTTCCAATCGAGTTCCAGGCCCATGCCGGGGGTCGGCGGGATGGCTACATAGCCTTGGTCGTCGAGGGCGGGCTCAGGGGTGATCCTGCCGGGCAGGGTCCGGGTCTGCTGAAACAGCGCCGACGCAGAATCCTGCATCTCTACATACTTGATGAGTGATTCTGACGTCGCGCCAATCAATTGCAGGTGCGGATAGGAGGCAGGTCCAAGGTCGTGCAATTCGAGGCGGATGCCGGCGGTCTCACAGGCCAGAGCCAACTCCAGACAGGCCGTGAAGCCGCCAAGCTGCACGTCTATGCGACCGATATCGCAAGCCTTCAAGGTAACCCAGTTCACACGAGCCGGATAGGAATCCGGGTGGGTCTCAGGTGCGCAGATCGGGGTCTTCAACTCGCTGGCCAGGTTCCTGTATTCTTCCTGCCAGTCTTCGCTTTCGGGCATGGGAGATTCGTACCACTCGTACCCGAGGTCGTCGAGCAGCCGCCCGACCCGAAGGGCCTCATCATAGGTGTACGTGCGGAAGTTGTCGGCCATGCACGGATAATCCGGCCCCACCGCCTCACGGACGGCCCGATAAACGGCCATATCCCGATCCGGGAATCCAGCATCGATGAAGCCATTGCGGCCTGCACTCCATTCGATATGGGGGTGGACCTTGCACCCGTGGACTCCTTTCTCTTTGCACGCCAGGGCATATTCGGCGTATTTGCCGGGGTCGCCCAGGTTGAAGCCGGAGGTCGCGTATGCCTTGGCTTTCTCTCGTTGCGTGCCCAGCAGGGCGTGGACCGGCTGGCCCGCGATCCGGCCCTGCAGGTCCCACAGGGCGACGTCGATGATTCCCAGCGTGTCGAGCGGCAGGCCTTGCTCGTAGAACTCCCGCCAGACGGCGCTGCGCTGAGCCAATTCGCGCCCCAGCAGCGTGTTTCTGATGAAACCGGCGGTGTCAAAATCGGGCATGGCCCAGGCGGGGGCCTCGGCCCAGCCTTGAATCCCGGAGGCCGTCGAGATTCGGACGGCGCAGCGATGCTCGGGGTCACCGCCCGGGACACACCGGCCCGTCTCATAAACGAACCACTCGATTCTCGAAATCACGGCATTCTCGCTGACGTCCAGCAGGACGAGAGTCCTGGCCGCGGCCCAGTTGCCCAGGGTCGCTGTGACTCCGGCGATTTTGAGAAAGGACCGTCGATTCATGCCTTCGTGACTCCGATTCAGGACCACTGTCCGGTCCGATACTGCACAATTGCGGTTCGCCATCGAACCCACCCCAACGGAGACGTAGGATTTCACGTCTATCCACTTTGATTATACCAAAGGAGTGACGCGGATTCAAGGATCCGGTTGCCCGTCCAGGGAAATTCCATCCTGCCAGAGGGGCACTTTCCGGGGCCACCGAGACGCCGAGGCATAGCTGATGTTGGCGCCTGCCGACTCTCAGGTCCGCAACGGCGTCAGGACGACATCGTGACTCGGAGAGAGATTCGTGCCGCAACGGGACCTGAGGTTGTCCAGGACATTCATGAAATTGATGTAGGAGTCATAGGGGGAGTCATAGGGATTGAAGTACTTGTGTACGTCCCCGTCGGCAAACCACTTTGTGCACATATAGTAGAAATGATCGGAAGTCTGGAGCTTGCGCCAACTGGCAAGTACATCCGGATCGCCCGATTCCTTCACCACTGTTTCCATATTATAGAGTTCGGTGATGGCGTTGTGCTGCATGGGGTTTCCGAGCCAGGCTGAGAGATCGCGCTCGATGTCGGCCCAACTGACGAAGTACGGCACATCGACCACGTCCACGGGCTCGTAGGCGTCGGCCACCTCGCCGGGCGTCTTGAAATCGTTGTCCGGGTGTTTGAGAATCTCGGCCGGCAAGCGACGCAGGAACTCGAAAATCCCGGTGTCCTCCCACTGATGCTCCCCGAAGGTCTCGTAGTCCACGAAGAGGTTGACGACGTATCCATTGCCATTGACGGCGCTGATCCAGTGGCCGAACTTCTCAGCCCGCAACGGCCACTCACGCCAGTCCCGGTTGGAGAAGCGGAAGGCGACGTCGTCGCTGAGCCGGTAGTTTTTGAGCAGCAGCTTCAGGTTACGGGTGTTCGGGGGCCGGTAGACGTAATTGGGGCTTCGATATCCGAGGATGTGGTCGGCGCCCTCGGCCAGGATTGCCTCGAAGCCGCCAATCTGCTCGACCGCTTCCGCCAGGGCGTTGCTGTAGACCAGCTCGGTGTTCCTGAATACCCGCGGCGTTTGGCCGAAGGTATCCTGAACCAGGCTTCTGTGGGCGTTGATTTGGTCAACGAACTCATTGGCCGAGTACAGGAAGCTGAGGCTGTGGTAGTAGGTCTCCGCCAGGAACTCGACGCAGCCCGTGGCGGCGAGTTCCTGAAAACTCGCCAGGACCTCGGGTGCATACTGCCTGAACTGTTCGATAATGACCCCGGTGAGGCTGAAGGCCACCTTGAATTGGCCGTCGTGCTGCCGTATCAGGTCCAGAAGCACACGGTTGGTGGGCAGATAGCACTTGTTGGCAACCTTGCGGCAGACCTGGGCGTTTTTGAACTCGTCGAAGTAGTCAGTGCCGTTGTCGAAAATCGTATAATGTCGCAGGCGAAAAGGCTGATGAACCTGGAAGTAGAAACAGATCGAAGCCATGAAAGAAAACCCCTGGACCTGTCATTGGCCATCTGTAAATGGTAAATGGCAAATCGTAAGTGGCAAGTCGCCAAGAATCAGGCAAAGCGCAGCACCTTCTGATAGATGTCATGGACCCGTGCCGCGGAATCCTCCCAGCGGAACCGGAAGGCCTCCCGGCGGCCGTTGGTGCGAAGCGCCTCCTGCAGGGGCGGGTGCCGCAGGACAGCCACGATCTTGTTGGCCATCTCGTTGATGTCCCAGAAATCGACCTTCAGCGCGTTGCGAAAGGCCTCCGCGATGCCACTGGTCTTGCTGACCAGTACCGGCACGTTGTGACGCAGAGCCTCCAGCGGTGCGATGCCAAACGGCTCGGAGACCGAGGGCATCACGTACAGATCGGCCATGCGGTAGGCCCGGTCCACGTCGGCGCCGCGCAGGAAGCGGGTGAAAAAGACGCGGTGCCCGATGCCCAGCCAGGCGGCCTGCTCAATGGTCCCGTACAACTTGTCGCCGTCGCCGGCCATGATGAACTTCACGTTTTTCACTTTCTCCAGGACTCTCTTGGCGGCGTAGAGGAAGTACTCGGGTCCCTTCTGCATCGTGATGCGCCCGAGGAACAGCACGACCTTGTCCCTGGCCGCGGACCAGGACCGTTGCGGAGGTTCCGCGGCGTCGGAAAGATCGACGCCGTTGTAAACAACCTCCACCTTCTCCGGTGGCACCGCATAACGATTCACGACGATGTTGCGGGTATAATTGCTGACGGTGATCACTCTGGCGGCCGCGTGCATGCCGTGCCGCTCGATGTCGTAAACGTACTGATTGACGTGCTCGCCGCTGCGGTCGAACTCGGTCGAGTGAATCTGCACGACCAGCGGTTTGCCGCTGCCGGACGCCAGCGCGACCCCCGCCGGAAAGGTCATCCAGTCGTGGGCGTGTATTACGTCGAATTCCTCGGATTCCGCGACCCGCAGCGCGCGCAGGGCATAGCGTTGGACTTCCTCGTGGATGTTGGGGCCGTAAGGCGCGGGGCCTTCGGACAGCATCCCGCGCAGCTCGGCTTCGCTTGCACTGAGGCGGCGCCCGGATTGGGAGGGGCCGTACCGGCCGTAGGCCCTGAGACTCGACGGGACCGGTCGCAGTCGGACGTTGGGCAAGCCATACTCGATGAGCTCGTAAACCTCTCCCGGATTGCCGGCGCCGAATCGGACCGGATTCATTCTGGGCAAGAGGAAGGTGACATCCATTCCCATGCGGCCCATGGCCTTCGTCAACTCGTAACACGCCGTACCGAGGCCGCCGCTGATGAACGGCGGGAACTCCCAGCCGAGCATGATGGTCTTGATCTTCATCGGTAGTTTCTCCCTGCCCCGTGAGACGAATACCCGACTCATCCGTCAGATCTGTCCGGCCCCTGAACGCATCTGCGAGTTCCCGCCGCAAGAACCCGTGCTCCGGCGCTGGTCAGCGCGGATACACCAAGAATCCTCAGCAACGCGAACTCCGCCAAGAGATTCACTCGCATCACCCTACGTTCCTTCAAAACGTCTCAGGCCACGACCGGACGTGTATTCCTCTCGCCTCGGCGGGGCATCTGTCAAGCCAGTTGTCCTTATCAGCGCACTCGTTTCGACGCAACGGCCCAGACACGGGTGGGGACTCGATTTCCATGCCGTCCTTTGTCCCAAGCCTGCTCGGCTTGTGCCTAATCCCGCTCGGATACGCCACAATCCGTGATTCTCCCACCTCCTGGTCGGCATTCCGGCGCCTTGATTCCACGACGATTCTGCACTCCTGTGAGTTGACCGTTACAAACAGTATAAAGAACAAGCTATCCAAAAGTGCAGCGCAAAGAATAGGGGAACTCCTGAATCTCCTCTGGGGCAAAGCCGCAATTACGGTTTCCGAACCATCGTTTCGGACCGCGTATTAGTAGAAGCGCGAAACGTTGTCGGGGTATATGTCGGCGCCGTGCGGTTTGTCCGATTGGCATGAAGGAGCGAAACATGGGTAAGAAGATACACGAAATCCTTGGGCCCGATGCGGATGAGTTGTTGAATCACCGATGCAGGACCATCTCGAAGGAGATGCTGCACCTGCCGGGTCCGGGGTTTGTCGATGAGGTCGTTGCGGCCTCCGACAGGTCGGCACGCGTTCTCAGGAACCTGCAGTCGCTGTTCCGTCACGGCCGCCTGGCGGGAACGGGGTATGTGTCCATCCTGCCGGTGGACCAGGGCATCGAGCATTCCGCCGGCGCTTCGTTTGCCCCGAATCCCATCTACTTCGACCCGGAGAATATCGTCAAGCTGGCCGTCGAGGGTCAGTGCAACGCTGTGGCCTCTACGCTCGGGGTACTCGGCGCGGTCTCCCGCAAGTACGCGCACAGGATTCCGTTCATTGTCAAAATCAACCACAACGAGTTGCTGAGTTACCCCAATACGTACGACCAGCGTCTGTTTGCCTCGGTGGAGCGGGCCTTCGAGCTGGGGGCGGCCGCGGTCGGCGCCACCGTCTATTATGGCTCACAGGAATCACGGCGGCAGATCGAGGAGATCTCCGCGGCGTTCGAGCGGGCGCACGAGTTGGGCATGTTCACCGTGCTTTGGGCGTATCTGCGCAACGAGCGCTTCAAGAAAGACGGCGTGAACTACGAGACCGCCGCCGACCTGACCGGCCAGGCCAATCATCTGGCCGTAACCATCGAGGCGGATATCGTCAAACAAAAGCAGCCCACGAACAACGGCGGCTATCAGGCGCTGAACTTCGGCAGGACGCATCCGGACGTGTATAGCAAGCTCACCTCCGATCACCCGATCGACCTGACGCGCTACCAGGTGGTGAACTGCTACATGGGCAGGGTCCCGCTGATCAACTCCGGCGGCCCTTCCAGCAGGAACGACCTGGAGCAGGTGGTCAAGACGGCGGTGATCAACAAGCGCGCCGGCGGCACCGGCCTGATCACCGGCCGAAAAGCCTTCCAAAGGCCGATGAAAGAAGGGGTCGAGCTGTTCCACGCCGTCCAGGACGTATACCTTGACAATGACATCACCGTCGCTTGATACGGCTTACTCACTCGCCCTCAAGATCGATCTTGAGGTTCAGGAACTTGAGCATGTCCTTGAGCGTGATGACGCCGACCAGGCGCTCCCCTTCGACCACCATGAGCCGGCTGTTGCTGGTGCGGTTCATGATGGACAGGGCCTTCATGGCGTCGGTATCGGGCGCGATGGTGGTCTCACGAGAGCACGGCACAAGCACCTCCTGGACGCGGCGGCGGTCCCACTCCTCCCGGGGTATACCCTTGATGCGCGCGGACGTGATGCAACCCTCCAGCGCGCCGTTGCTGGCGACGGGAAACATCTTGTAGTGGTACCGGTAGAAGTAATCGTTCACGAGCTCACTGACCGAAATCGACGGCGGAACCGTGACGGGGTTTCTCTCCATGAAGCGGGAGATAGGCTCCCCGCCCAGGGCCCTGCGAATGAGAACCTGGCGATACGACATCTGGGCGGCCCCGCGGATGAACATGCCGATCAGGAAGTACCAGATACCGGCGATGAAGCCGCCGGAGATGAAGGTTACCAGCCCCAGGACGATCAGGAGCAGGCCGAACCCGGAGCCGACCGCCGAGGCGATGCGTGTGGACCAGCGCAGGTCTCCCTTGACCGCCCAGAGGATCGAGCGAAGCACCCTGCCGCCGTCGAGCGGAAAGGCCGGCAGCATGTTGAAAACGGCCAGGATCAGATTCAGCCAGCCCAGGTACTGCAAGACGCCGCCCACCGGCTCCGACCAGTTGGCCGCCGCCACACCCCAGTAGATCAGAAGGAAGATGATGCCCAGAGCGACGCTCGAGATCGGGCCGGCGATGGCCATGAGCAACTCGGTTTTGGCGTTGGCCGGCTCATCTTCCATTTCGGCGACGCCCCCGAAAATGAACAGGGTAATCCCCTTCATGGGCAGCCCGTACTGCCGGGCGACTATCGAGTGCCAGAACTCGTGGAAGACGATGGAAAGGAACAGACCAAGCGCCCCGGCCACACCCATCCACCAGTAGGTGGCCGTCGAGTATCCCTTGAAGTAGGCCGGAAACAGACCCGCTGCCAGCGACCACGTCACGAGGACCGCCAGGAAAATCCACGTGAGGTCTATGCCCACGTCGAACCCGAAGATGGTAAACAGGTGTATCTTTCTTCCAAACATCTCAGTTTCTCCTAATGGTATCCATACTACTGTAGTGCGATACACGGCCTCCGGACGTAAGGATAGTCCTTGGTTGAAACCCTACAATCCCTTAAGCACGCGGGAGGATTCGACTTTCCTCTTGCGGGCGAGGCGGGAATCGTATTAGATAAGGGGTGATGAACATGAAAGAACAAGAATAGGAGGTAGCATTCATGTTTGAGACACTGGATAAAATGATGTTGGCCGGCTTGGGTGCACTGACGATGACGCGAGAGCGGGCGGAGAAGATTTTCGACGACTACGTCAGCCGGGGGCAGGCCGTACGCGAAGCCCGCGGCGGCTTTGTGAAGGAAGTGATGGATAGCGCGGAAAGGACCCGGCTGGAACTCCAGCGGCTGGTCTCCGATCAGGTTCGGCAGACGGTAAGCAATATGCATCTGGCGACCAGCGACGACGTTCAGCGTATCGAGCTGAAAATCGACCAGTTGCTGGCGCGGAACACGGCGGAGTAGCAACGGTTGGGTCTGTGGCAGTCTGGTTTCAGGAGCCGGCTATATCGGCTGCGGCGGTATCGGCACATTATCGGCGTGCTGACGAAGTACGGCTTTGAGGAAGTGGCCGATGCGCTCAGGGCCAGGGTCGTGATCCGCCTGGGCGAGAGGATAGCCCCCATGCGGGTCAAGCGCATCGCCGAGGGTCCGACCCGCCCGGAGCGGATTCGGCTGGCGATCGAGGAGCTTGGTCCCACGTTCATCAAGTTCGGGCAATTGCTGAGCACCCGGCCTGATGTCGTACCGCCCGAATATATCCACGAGCTCGAGCGTCTGCAGGACCAGGTCAAACCGGACGACCCCCAACGCATCCGCGCCGAGGTCGAGCGCGAGCTGGGGGGCAGGCTGGACGAAATCTTCGCCGATTTCGATCCCGAGCCGCTCGCCGCCGGCAGCATTGCGCAGGTCCATCGCGCCACCACACGCGAGGGCGACGCCGTGGTTGTCAAAGTGCGCCGGCCGGGAATCGTGCGGATTATCCAGACTGAGAGCGAAGTTATCGAAGGGCTTGTGGCCGTCTTCCGAGCAATCCTGTTCGAGCACGAGACGGCCGATCCCCGGCAGATGGTGCATGAGTTCGTCGAGGCGGTCTCCCGGGAGACCGACCTGGCGAACGAGCGGCGCAACCAGATACGGTTCCTGCGGAGTTTCGCCGGTGATCCGACGGTCCACATCCCACGGGTGTACGAACAGTACTGCACGCCGGCGGTTCTCACGATGGAGTACATCGACGGGATCAAGCCGAGCGACGCGCAGGCCCTGGTGGAGCACGGGCTGAATCCGAAGGTGGTGGCCCAACGCGGCGCGAATTTCGTGCTGCGACAGATCTTCGAGCTGGGGTTCTTCCATACCGACCCGCACCCCGGCAACTTCTTCCTGCTGCCGGGCAACGTGCTGGCCCCGATCGATTTCGGGCAGGTCTCGCGGCTGTCCGTGCAGGACCGCAAGCTGTTCAACGAGATCGTGCTGGCGATCGTCGATGACGAGCCGGCGCGCATCGTCCGGGTCCTGGAACGACGGGACATGATCCATGAAAAGACCGACGTGGCCAGGCTGACGGTCGGGGCGGAGCAACTCATCGATTTGTACCGCGGCCTGTCTTTGAAGAGCATTCCCTTCGGGACCATCGTGACGCAGACCTTCGACCTGTTTCGTTCCAACTACGTCCGTCCGCCCGCGCAATTCACTCTCATGCTCAAGGCCATGGCTACGATGGAGTCGTTCGCGCGGTCGCTGGACCCGGATTTCAACATCATCGGGGCCCTCAAGCCCTACGCGCGCCGGGCGAGCCTGCAGGACCTGGAGCCGAGGCAACTGTTGCGTCAAGTGCGACGGGTGATACAGGATGCCGGCGACCTGGCGACCCGGCTGCCGGAGGATGTGAATGTCATTCTCAGCAAGTTCCGGCAGGGCAAATTCCAGGTCCGCGTGCATCATGAGCACCTGGAAAACCTCACCAAGACACTGGACAAGAGCTCCAACCGGATCAGCTTCGCCCTGATCATCGCGGCCCTGCTCGTGGCGTCCAGCCTGCTGGTGCCCCAGGAAGGCACCGTGCTGGGACTGTTCCGCCTGCAATCGATGGGGATTCTCGGCTACGTCATGGCGACCCTCATCGGCATTTGGCTGCTCGTCTCCATCATCCGCAGCGGCAGACTGTAGTCGCCGGCCGGCACTTGGGGACTCTGTCCCCAAACCCCTGGCATTCGGCGCTTTGGACCACTAGCATGATGAGCCAGAGGCTGAAGGCAGGTCTTCGCGGCACGGGTGCATCCAACCCGTCCAAGCGGGTATGTGCTCGCCCCTGCAAAGTGTCGCGTGTGGGGACGACCAAGCCTTGAACACGAACCATCTTTTCAGGAAACCCGATTGATGGTTGTCTTTATTTGCAGTGAAGTAGTCAGAGTTTGGAACCAGGTGAAGGGGCCTGAATTCAGATAGGTGCGCGAGTTTGCCCCTACCAAGTTCGGCACCCAAACGCGCATGTGATAACAGATTTCTTTTTCTGATCATGCTATTGGCCTGAAGCGTAAAATGCCAGGGGCCCGGGGACAGAGTCCCCGGTAGTCGCCTCGGTTTATTGGGCCTCAGAATTCGGAACCACGCTCCTTTGTGCCAAGCGGCACTGCGGCTTTGTCATCTGAGAGTTGATGGATACGCGCTTTACGGGGGGTGGCAAAGTCCCTGCGGTCCCGGTATGATGTGCGTACGACCTGATTATGATTTCGTGTTTTGATTGGAGTCCCCCAAGTTGCCGGCTGCAAGTGAAAGGAGCGTGCCATGCGGATCCTCAGATCGAGTCTTCCCTTAGCAGCCAGCGTTCTTCTGGTTGCGTGCCTGTCTGTGAAAGGCCAGGATGAGGCACAGGCGGCCAAGCCCGCGCCGCTGGGGCCGCTGGCGGTGCATCCGCAGAATCCGCGCTATTTTCAGAATACGGCCACCGGTGAGATTGTCTACCTGACCGGCTCGCATACGTGGCCAAATTTCGTGGACATCGGCCCGTCGGACCCGCCGCCGCAGTTTGATTTCGATGCGTGTCTCGATTGGATGACGAAACTCAACCACAACTTCATGCGGGGGTGGACCTGGGAACTCGTCACGTGGAATACGACAGCCAACGGCGAGAACAAGCGTCACACGGCGGCCCCGCAGCCGTACGCGCGGACCGGGCCGGGCACGGCCCTCGACGGCAAGCCGAAGTTCGACCTGACAAAATTCGACCCGGCGTATTTTGAGCGGCTGCGCCGGCGCGTGGCGGCCGCCCGCGCGCACGGCGTCTATGTCTCTGTGATGCTCTTCGAGGGCTGGGGCCTGCAATTCTCGCCGGGCGCGTGGGAAGGGCACCCCTTCAACCCTGGGAACAATATCAACGGCATTGACGGCGATGCGAACAGCGACGGCAAAGGCGTCGAGGTGCACGAGCTCGGCAATCAGGCCGTCACGGACATTCAGGAAGCGTACGTGCGGAAAGTCATCGACACCGTCAACGAGTTCGACAACGTGCTCTATGAGATCTCGAACGAGAACCATCCGCCCTCGACACGGTGGCAGTATCACATGATCCGTTTCATCAGGGAATACGAGCAGACTAGGCCGTACCGACATCCGGTCGGCATGACCTTCCAGTATAAGGGCGGGACGAACCAGGCTCTCTTCGACAGCCCGGCCGACTGGGTCTCGCCGAACCCCAACGGCGGCTACCGCGACGATCCGCCCGTCGCAGACGGCCGCAAGGTCGTGCTCAGCGATACGGACCACCTCTGGGGCCTCGGCGGCAATCAGGCCTGGGTCTGGAAGAGCTTCACGCGAGGCTACAATCCGCTCTTTATGGACCCATACGACGGCGACGTCCTCGGCAATCGCTTCGACCCGAAGTGGGACCCGATTCGCCGCAGCCTGGGTTACACGCTTCAGTACGCCCGAAAGATGGACTTGGCCGCGACTCGTCCGACAGCGGACCTGGCGTCCACGAAGTACTGCCTCGCGGCACCGGGACGGCAATACTTGGTGTACAAGCCCGGTGATGCGGGGGAGGCGGTCACCGTGAAGATGGAGGCGGGAACCTACCGCTACGAGTGGTTCGACCCGACGGCGGGCCGGCAGACAGCGACGGGCATAAAGACCATCACGGGTGGGGACGCTCAATTCGCATGTCCGGTCAGAGGTGACGCCGTGCTGTTCCTGACGCGGGCCGTCTTCCCGGCGCAGGACTGGCCGGAGGCGACGCCGGAATCCCAGGGATTGGATTCAAGACGACTTGGGGTCGCGGTGGACTATCTTCGGGAAGACGCCGGCTCGGATGGTGTCGACGAGCTTGTCATCGTTCGCAATGGCCGTCTCATCTGGAAAGGCTCGAACATCGACAAGGTCCACGGCGTGTGGTCGGCCACGAAATCCTTCACCAGCACCGTGCTGGGGTTGCTCGTTGATGACGGCAAGGCAACGGTGGAGACCAGGGCGAAGGACTACGTGCCGGCCCTGGCCGCGGCGTATTCGGACGTGACGTTGCGCCACTTCGCGACGATGACCAGCGGCTACCGGGCCATGAAAGATGAGCCGCGCGGCACGTACCGGCACGGGCCCAGCCCGACGCCTTTCGATCCGTGCAGCACGCCACTGTTTGCGCCGGGGGCACAGTACGCCTACTGGGATTCGGCCATGAATCAGTTTGGCTTGGTCCTGACCCGTGTCGCCGGCGAGTCCATGAAAGACCTGTTCAAGCGCCGGATTGCCGACCCCATTGGGATGGACCCGGCTCAATGGAACTGGGGCGACTTCGGCCAAATCGACGGGGTCACCATTAACGGTGGTTCGGGCAACGGCAGCAACCATGTTTTCATCTCCGCCCGGCAGATGGCCCGGTTCGGCCACCTGTTCCTCAACCGCGGGAACTGGGACGGGCGACAACTCATCAGCGAGAAGTGGGTTGAGCTCGCGACAAAGCCGCACGTCCCGGCGTCGGTGCCGCTGTGGCCGGACAGCGGCGCTGACGGTCGCGGCGTCTATGGCTTCAACTGGTGGACCAACAGTCTCGATGCCGATGGACGGCGGACCTGGCCGGGGGCGCCGACCGGGACATATGGCGCCAGCGGCTACAACAACAACGATATGTTCGTCATTCCCGAGTGGAATATGGTGATTGTCCGCCTGGGCTTGGACCAGCAGAGCCGCCAGATTACGAGGGCCGTCTATTCCACCTTCATCGAGAAGGTCGGCCAGGCCATCACCGACACGCCGGACCGCGGCCTATAGGTTTGTCCGGCTGAACTTGTTGCCCATGTGGGTGGCAGCGTCAAGCCCGCAGGGCTTGGCGNNCCAACGCGATACATCGCGTTGGGGACCCCTTGACGCTGCCACCCGGACACCCGCTTGCGCCTGTGAGACACTGGCGTAGTAGCTCGAACAGATAGGCTCGTGACTCACCCGAAAGGCTTTTGACAGCGGCCGCAGGGCACAGTAGGATAGGGGCCGCAAGCAGACTTGTTCGATATCGCACACCGCAGTCCGCTTTGAAAGGGCAGTGTATGAGTCGCACAACGGTTGTCGGGATTCTCGTCGTCTTCGCGCTCGTCATGTCCGGGTCGGCACTCGCTCATTCCCCGACTGTGCGAGAGGTGACCGATGCGGTCGGAGCACCGCGCGGGATTTGCGTCGTCGTGGGCAAGGGCGCGGATGATTATGCCATCGATCTGGCCGGCAAGACCGAGTTGTCGGTCTACGTGCAGGTGGCCGGGACACAGGATTTCGAAAGGGCGTGCCGCAAGATTGAGGAGGCGGGCTGCTATGGGACGCGCGTCTTCGTCGGCAGGGGGACCCAATCGCTGCACGTGGCGGACGGCGTGGCGGACGTCGCTGTTGTGCTCGATGACAGTCTGGGACTCGCCCAATCGCGGATTGCAGAAGCGCTGCGTCCCGGCGGCAAGGCCCTGTTTGGCGACAGGACGTTTGTCAAGCCGGTCCCGGCAGGGCTCGATGACTGGAGCCATCCCTATCACGGGCCGGACAACAATCCGCAGTCAAACGACAAGGTCATCGTGGCCCCTTATCTGACGCAGTTCATGGCCGAGCCGCGGTACGCGCCGCTGCCGCAGGTGTGTGTCACCTCCGCCGGCCGGGTGTTCAAGGCCTTCGGGCACGTGGCGTTCAAAGAACGGGAGGAAGCCTTTCTCAACAAGCTCGTGGCCTTCAACGGCTATAACGGCACGATCCTGTGGCAGCGGGACCTTGCCGAGGGCGTCATGATCCACCGCAACACGATGATCGCGACGCCGACATTGCTCTATGTCGGCGACGACAAGTCGTGCAAGGTCATCGATACGGCCACGGGGACGCTGTTGGACGAGATTGTTCCGCCGGTCGATGCCGCTGGCGGCACGTTCTGGAAGTGGATGGCGCTGGAGGACGGCGTGCTCTATGCCATGATGGGCGAGCCGGAGCAGAGCGATTCGACGAAGCGATGGAAACGCAACACGCACGGCTGGCCCTGGGACCCCATCTCGGAGGGCTGGAACCAACCCCAGCAACCCTGGGGCTACGGCCGTAACGTCCTGGCCATCGACCCGAAGACGAAGAAGGTCCTCTGGAGCCATCGGGAAGACGAGCCGATCGACGGCCGGGCCATCTGCATGAAGAACGGCCGCATCTACTGTTTCAGTTTCGGCCGCTATCTCGCTTGTCTCGACGCCAAGACCGGGCAGCCGCTTTGGCGAAGGACCCCCGATAACGCCCCCGAACTCTTCCAATCACTGGGCGAGTACCAGAACCGCCAGGACTGGCGCACGAACTGGCGGACGACCTGCTACCTCAAGTGCAGCGACAAGGCCCTCTACTTCGCCGGACCGCCCATCGGCAAGCTACTCGCCGTTTCGGCACAGGACGGCAGCATCTTGTGGGAGCATCCATACAGCAATTTCCAGCTCGTTCTGCGTGACGACGGGCTGTACGGCATCAGCGGCCAGATCGACAAGCATCCGAGCCTGAAGTTCGACCCGCTGACCGGCAAGGTGCTGGCTGAGATTGCCAAGCCTCGTCGCGCCTGCACCCGTCCGACGGGCTCCGCCGATGCGATTTTCTTCCGGGCGGAGGGCGGGTCCGTCCGTCTGGACCTGGCCTCGCTGCGGCCGCAATGGATATCGCCGATGCGTCCGGTCTGTCAGGAAGGCGTGACCATCGCCAACGGGCTGCTGTACTGGTGGCCCTCCGTCTGCGATTGTCAGTTGACGCTCTATGGGATTACATGCCTCGGCCCGGCGGGGGACTTCGACTTCACTCCTGATGTCGTGCAGGCCGGACGCTTCGAGAAAGGCGGCGGTCCACCGCAGGTGGCTGATCTGGCTGTCTCGCCCGGTGACTGGCCGAGCTTTCGCGCGGATAACGTCTGTAGTGCGAAAGCCGCGGCGGCCATGCCGGAGAAGGCCGGCCTTCTTTGGGAATACGACATTCGGGCGTCCACCGTCCCGGGTCTGCCGCGCGTGACGGCGCCGGTGACTGCCGGAGGCCTGGCTTTCACAGGCGGGGCGGACGGCGTCGTGCGAGCCATCGACGCCCGCACGGGCGCGGTGCGGTGGAAAGCGTATACGGGCGGGGCCATTCGCATGCCGCCGACCATCTGGGAAGGACGCGCTTTCGTCGGGTCCGGCGACGGCTGGGTGTACAGCTATGAGGCGAAGACCGGCCGGTTGCTGTGGCGGTTCCGCGCCGCCCCGGCCGAGCGGCTGATCCCTGTCTACGGCTCTTTGATGTCCACGTGGCCCGTAGCTACCGGCGTTCTTGTGCAGGACGGCGTCGCCTACGCAGCCGCCGGGATCGCGAACTATGATGGAACCTACGTCTATGCACTGGACGCCCGGACCGGCGAGGTGAAGTGGCATAACAGTACCTCAGGCCATATCGACGAGCAGGCCCACACCGGTGTGAGCGTCCAGGGACATCTGCTGCTGCACGATGGGAAGCTATATCTGGCCGGCGGGACGTCGATTTCGCCCGCCATCTACGATGCCGCGACGGGGCGGTGCCTGAACGACGGC
>JABAOC010001523.1_pt1 | contig 21896 bp, 30 predicted proteins | sample 7062161 | NCBI WGS metagenome assembly JABAOC01 (sample SAMN14538625, study PRJNA623070) | marine sediment metagenome | biome: marine biome [ENVO:00000428]; feature: marine pelagic biome [ENVO:01000023]; material: deep marine sediment [ENVO:00002113] | place: India: Gulf of Khambhat ... | reverse complement strand
TCCTCAGGGCAAGAAGCTTGACGACTATCGCTACCACACATAGCACAGAACCTCGCCACCGATGCCCAGGCGCCGTGCACTCTTGTCGGTCATGACGCCCTGCGATGTAGACAGGATGGCTATCCCCATGCCGCTTAACACCGTGGGTAGGTCTCTCTTGCCAGCGTAGACCCGACAGCCGGGTTTGCTGACTCTCTGCAAGGCGGTTATCACGGGCTCGCCATCGTCCGTGTACTTCAGCCATATCCTGAGTACCGGTTGAGGCCGATCCTTGGTCACATCGTAGCCTTGGATATACCCCTGTTCTCGCAACACGTTGGCAATCGCCACCTTCATCTTGGAGGAAGGTGCTGTCACTTGGGTATGTCTGATCTCGATGGCGTTCCTGATGCGAGTCAGCATATCAGCGATGGGATCGGTGTGCATGATTGTGATGCCCTTTCTCAGCTACCAGCTAGATTTGGTCACGCCAGGGATCTTGCCTTCCAGGGCCAACTCTCGAAAACATATGCGGCACAGTCCGAAGCGTCGCATGTACGCCCTCGGGCGTCCGCACAACGTGCAGCGGTTCCGCACTTGCGTCTTGTGTTTCCTTCGCTTCTCCCTGGCGATCATTGACTTCTTGGCCACTTCACCTCCACAAATGGGCTACTTGAGAGCTCAATTCGTCGCCCAGTGCGTTAGACTCTCTCGAAAGGCATGCCTAGGAGCGACAGCAATCGCCTTGCTTCCTCATCGGTCTTGGCGCTGGTGACGATACTGATCTCCATTCCACGCACCTTGTCTATGGAATCGTAGTCTATTTCAGGCCACACTAGCTGTTCTTCGAGACCCAGAGTGTAGTTACCTCGGCCATCGAAGGCATCGCGGGAAATGCCCCGAAAGTCTCGTTGGCGCGCCAGGGCCACGTTCACCAGCCGATCGAAGAAGTCATACATCCGCCGGCCTCGTAGCGTTACCTTGGCACCGATGGCCATGCCTTCCCTGAGCTTGAAGCCAGCGATGGACTTGCGCGCACGGGTGATTATTGGTCGTTGTCCTGTGATGGTACTCAGGTCTCGGGTTGCTCCATCCAGGGCCTTGGCATCCTGCAGAGCCTCTCCCAACCCCACGTTGAGGACAATCTTGACCAGATGTGGAACTTCCATCACGTTACGATAGCCAAAGTCCTCCATCAATATGGGGACGATTTCCTTTTGGTAGACTTCTTTCAATCTGGACATGATCGCTTCTCTGACCAGGGCCTCCCGCTAGCCGACCGTCTCATTGCATCGTTTGCAGACTCTGGCCTTTCCTCCATCAGGAAGGACCCTGTAGGTTACCCGGGTTCGCTGATTACAATGGGGACAGACCAAGGCCAGCTTCGAGATATGCATCGGGGCCTCGCGCTCAATAATACCAGCCTGGGTGCGCACCCTGCCTGTGGGCTTGGTATGTCTCTTGATGATATTGATGCCCGAGACAATCACCTGGTCCTTGTCCGGTAGAACCCTGTGCACACTACCCTTCATTCCGCGGTAGTTGCCTGTGATGACCTCTACAGTGTCACCTTTCTTGATCCTTTTCATCCTCTCGCCCTTCTGCGCTCTTGATTGACGTGCCTCACAGTACCTCCGGGGAGAGGGAGACGATCTTCATGAAGCCCCGTTCCCTCAACTCCCGACCGACGGGGCCGAAGATGCGTGTACCTCTTGGGTTCTGGTAATCGTCGAGAATGACCGCTGCATTCTCATCGAACCGTATGTACGATCCATCTGAGCGCCCGTACTCCTTGGCGGTCCGCACAATCACCGCTCGTACCAGTTCTCCTTTCTTGACCGAGCCAGAGGGGATGGCCTGCTTCACGGTAGCAATAATGACATCGCCTACACGCCCGTAGCGGCGCTTCGAGCCACCGAGAACCTTGATGCACATGATCTCTCGCGCTCCAGTGTTGTCTGCCACCCTGAGGTGACTCTCCGCCTGGATCATTGCTCCACCCTCTGTGCCTGCCCCTTCAGTATCTCCTCAACCACCCACCGTTTCTCCTTACTCAGCGGGCGGCTCTCGACAATGCGAACCATGTCACCTATCTGGCAGGCATTGTCGGCGTCATGAGCCTTGAACCTCTTGCGGATCCTTATCACCTTCTTGTATAAGGGATGTCGGCCCAACCTCTCCACGACCACTACGACCGTCTTGTCCATCTTGTTGCTGACTACTTGGCCGACCATGGATTTGCGTCGTCCCATCATGATGTCTCCTCCCCGGTCTGGGCCAGCGCTCGCTCTCTAAGAATGCTCTTCGCACGGGCTATGTCCCTCTTGACCTGGCGGATACGGTTGTAGTTGGTCAGTTGGTTGGTACTCAACTGGAAACGCAGGTTGAAGAGTTCCTCGTACATGTTCTCCAATTCGTGCCGTAACTCCTCTGAGGTCATGTTTCTCAGGTCTAGCGTCTTCATCGGACGGTTCCTCGCTGTCACACTTCATGTCTGCTAACGAATTGGGTCTTTATAGGGAGCTTCTGGGAAGCCAAGCGGAAGGCCTCTCGAGCTGCGCTCTCGTCCACACCGGTGATTTCAAACAGCACTCGGCCCGGCTTGACCACAGCTACCCAATGGTCGACATTGCCCTTGCCGCTGCCCATCCTGGTCTCCGCAGGCTTGACGGTTACCGGCTTGTCCGGGAAGACGCGTATCCAGAGTTTGCCGCCTCGTCGTACGTGCCGCACTATGGCCCTTCGTGCCGCCTCTATCTGTCGGCTCGTGATCCACGAGGGCTCAAGCGCTTGGAGACCGTACTCTCCAAAACTCACCTCGGCGCCACGACGAGCTTTGCCCTTCATGCGGCCCCGGTGAGCCTTCCGATACTTCACTCTCTTGGGCATTAGCATGAGCAGTCACCCCCTGAAGTTACCGATGTCAGAACCCTTCGAGGAACGGCGTTTCCTCTTCCTCCTCTGGAAAGATGTCGCCCTTGTAGACCCAAACCTTAACCCCAATGCGGCCATAGGTGGTCAAGGCCTCTGTTTGCGCATAGTCAATGTCGGCTCGCAGGGTGTGCAGAGGCACACGCCCCTCCATCGTCCAGTCTCGGCGCGCCATTTCGGACCCAGCCAGGCGACCGCCACAGGCTATCTTGATGCCGCCAGCCCCCAAGCGCATGGCCCTGGCAGCCGCCTGCTTCATGGCTCGCTTATGAGAAATCCGCCTCGCCAGTTGCGCGGAGATACTCTCCGCAATGAGGTAGGCATTCAGTTCGGGTTCAGGAACCTCAACGACCTCTATGCGGGCCTTCTTTCCTGTCATTTCTTCCACCTGCCGACGCAACAGGTTTACACTCGATCCCTTGCGGCCGATGACAATGCCCGGTCTTGCCGTGTGTATTGTAAGCGACACCTGCTTCGGGAAGCGCTCGACGTCTATCCTGCAGATGCCCGCATGCGCCATTTGACCGCGGATGAGCTGTCTGACCTCGAGGTCCTCTTGCAGCAGATCCACATATTCCAGGCCTTCAGCGTACCACTTAGCCTTCCAGTCCTTGGTGAATCCTAGCCTGAAACCTACGGGGTGTACTTTTCTGCCCAACTACCTTCTCCTTCCCGGCGCCCTATCTATTCTTCCTCAAGCTCGCTCAGAACCACCGTGATGTGAGATCCCCTTTTGAGAATGGGCTTCACGCGCCCTCGAGCCCCAGCCCGGAATCGTTTCAGAGTGGGCCCCACATCGGCCGTTATCTGAGAGATGTACAAGTCCGACTTGGACAAGCCGTGCACGTCCTCAGCGTTGGCCGCCGCTGACTCTATGGCCTTCGTCACTGGCTTGGCTGCCGCCTGCGGCAAGAACCTTAAGAGGGCCAGAGCCTCGTCCACGGGCCGTTCCCGCACCAGATCAATCACGCGTCTGGTCTTGTGTGGCGACATAGGTATGAATCTCTCCACTGCTTTGATCTCAAGTCCCATGTTGGCACCTGCGTCTATCTTCTGATGCGCGTTCCTCTTTCACGATAGGAATGGCCGCGAAAAGTCCGAGTGGGCGCGAACTCCCCCAGCTTATGGCCCACCATGTTCTCGGTGATGTAGATCGGCACGTGACGACGCCCATCGTGTACAGCTATCGTAAGGCCTATCATCTCCGGGGAGATAGTAGAGGCGCGTGCCCAGGTTTTGATCACGTACTCGTCACCGCTCTGCTTCATGCGCTTGACCTTCTTGAGCAGTTTGGCGTCTACGTATGGGCCTTTCTTGAGAGATCTGGTCATCCGCTATCTCCTCTTGGCTCCTCGTCGGCGAACTATCCACTTATCCGTATCCTTGCGGCGCCGGGTCTTCTTGCCGAGGGTCTTCTTGCCCCAGGGGCTCTTCGGCGATGGCATCCCGATGGGGGCCTTACCCTCGCCACCACCGTGGGGATGATCGCGCGGACTCATCGCTGACCCTCGAGTGGCTGGGCGCCGTCCTAGCCAACGGGCTCTCCCTGCCTTGCCTAGGCTGATGTTGCCCCAATCGGTATTGCCCACCTGCCCGATGGTGGCCAGATTGTCGAGATGGATGAGCCGTATCTCGCCCGACGGCAGACGTACCTGAGCGTATTGGCCTTCCTTGGCTAGCAACTGAGCCGAGGTCCCCGCGGAGCGTGCCAGTTGCCCTCCCTTACCGCTGTGTAGTTCGATATTGTGGATCATCGAACCCACCGGGATGTTGGCGATGGGCAGGGCATTGCCAACCCGAATATCGGCGCCAGGACCGGACTCTACGACGTCATTGACCTTCAGGCCCAAAGGTGCGATGATGTACCTCTTTTCACCGTCGGCGTACACCAGCAGAGCTATGCGGGCTGACCGGTTGGGATCATACTCGATGGAATCGACCCTTGCCGGGATACCAAACTTGTCCCGCTTGAAATCTATGAGGCGATATCTACGTTTGTGCCCGCCACCTCGATGCCGAGCGGTGATGCGCCCTTGCACGTTACGCCCAGCTTGTTTTCTCAGTGGTCTGAGAAGCGAGCGCTCGGGCTCGGTGCGGGTTATGTCCTCAAAGCTGGTGACGGACATGCCGCGGCGTCCCGGAGAAGTGGGTTTGTAGACCTTAATGGGCATACTTAGACCCCCTCAAAGAAACCTATGGACTGCCCCTCGGCCAGTTTCACGGTCGCCTTCTTCCATGGGCGAGCCTTGCTGATGTGGCGGCCGTAGGCATGCCTCTTTCCAGGCATGTTAATGATGTTAACAGAGCGCACTTCCACATTGAAGATCTTCTCCACTGCTTCCTTGACCTGGTGTTTGTTGGCACGAGAATCGACCTCGAAAGTGTATCGGCCTTGCTCCCCTTGGAGAGTGGTCTTCTCAGTGACGATGGGGCGCTTCAGAATCTCGTAAATATGCACGTCGATCTCTCCTATCTCTCACTGGCCCAGGAAGTCCTCGATCACTCTCATCGCTGCTAGGGGCATGATTAAGTAGTCATGGCCAAAGACGTCCACGAGGTTCAGGTACTGAGCACGCAACGCCTTGGCACGGGGCAGGTTATTCACGGATTTCTCCACGTTTAGATCGCGCTCAGGCAGGAGAATGAGGGTGCTGGCGTCGTGTGCCAGGCCGTCCAATACCCTGAGCATCTCCTTCGTCTTTGGAGTCGGCATTTCCAGCTTGTCTAGCACGATGATCTGCCCTTGACGGGCCTTCTCCGAGAGTGCGGATCGCAGCGCCAAGCGCCGCATCTTGCGGGGCATAGCCTTGCGATAGTTCCTGCCAGCGCGGGGACCAAAGACCACGCCGCCACCCCGCCACTGAGGCTCGCGAATGCTGCCGTGCCGCGCCCTTCCAGTGCCTTTCTGCCGCCACGGTTTCCTGCCGCCGCCTCTTACCTCGCCCCTGGTCTTGGTTCTGGCTGTGGCTAGACGCGCGTTAGCCAACTGGCGCACTAAGGCCTGATGCATGACCGCCTCGTTCGGCGGTATTCCGAAGATGTCATCCCTGAGTTCTGTTTCGTCGACGACCTTTCCGGTCATGTTTCGAAGAGGAACCTTCATTTCTTCTTGCCCTTGACTGCACTCCTAATAGTCACCAGTCCGCCCTTCGCGCCAGGCACAGCACCCTTGACCGCCAACAGATTCCTTTCTGGGTCGACGAGGACGACTTTGACGTTCTGAACGGTGGTCCGCTGGCTACCCATGTGCCCTGCCATCCGCATGCCTTTGAAGACGCGCCCTGGAGTAGACGTGGACCCTATGGAGCCAGGGGCCCGGGCCCGATCAGATTGCCCGTGAGTAGCAGGGCCTCCACCAAAGCCATGGCGCTTCATCGCTCCAGCGAACCCCTTCCCTTTTGAAATACCGGTCACATCCACCAGTTCGCCGACGGAGAAGATACCAGCGTCGATCTTCTGCCCAATCTCGAAGGCAGAGATATCGTCGACTTTGATCTCTCGCAGGTATCGCACGTCGGGAACTCCCTTGGGCAGGTGTCCGCGTCGAGGCTTGTTGAGACGCTTGGCCTCCCCGAAGCCCAACTGGATGGCTTCGTAACCGTCCTTTGGCTTGGTCTTGATCTGAGTGACGTAGCATGGCCCCGCTTCAATGATGGTCGCCGGGCTGACCTCACCGGCATCATCGAAGATCTGAGTCATTCCCACTTTTCTGCCTAAGATCCCTCTCATCACCAGTCTCCGCGCGGAGTGACGTTCTCCGAATGCACCTCAAGACCCAGTATCGCTCTTGACTAGGCCTCCTGGCCGCGGTGGGCTCGGTACCTAAAGCTTGATCTCGATGTCCACGCCAGCAGGTAGGTTGAGACGCATCAGCGTATCAACTGTCTTCGAGCCGGGTTCGATAACGTCTATCAGGCGCTTATGGGTGCGAATCTCGAACTGTTCTCGGGAATCCTTGTCGATGAACGGCGACCGGATCACGGTGAACTTCTCGACCTTGGTGGGCAAGGGCACCGGTCCCACGATGATCGCGCCGGTGCTCTGAGCCGCCTCGACTATCCTCCGAGCCGATTGATCGAGTACTTTGTGATCGTAAGCCTTCAAGCGGATTCTGATCTTCTCCCTGGCCATCTGTACTTTCTACCTCGCATGCGTCCGTTGGAGGCGATGGGGGCCCTTGGCGCAGTCACCATGCCTAGAGCAGACGGCTGATTCCCTCACTCGACGATCTTGGTGATCACTCCTGCGCCGACCGTTCGGCCTCCTTCACGGAGGGCGAAGCGCGACCCTTCTTCCAGGGCCACCGGCACTATCAATTCTATCTGGAGATTCACATTGTCCCCAGGCATCACCATCTCCACGCCCTCGGGCAGGCTCACCGCCCCCGTCACATCCATGGTCCTGATGTAGAACTGTGGCCGATACCCNNCCCTCAAAGGTGGTGTGGGGCTTGATGCTCCCCGGCTTCGATAGCACCATCCCTCGCTCCACTTCTTGCCTCTCTACACCCCGCAGCAGGCAGCCGATGTTGTCCCCAGCTATACCTTGGTCCAACAGCTTGTGGAACATCTCCACCCCAGTGCACACCGTCTTGCGCACGTCGGGTCCCAATCCTACGATCTCTACTTCCTCACCAACCTTGACCGTACCTCGCTCCACTCTGCCGGTAACTACCGTCCCCCGCCCCTTGATGCCAAAAACATCCTCTATCGGCATCAGGAAAGGCTTGTCCATCTCCCTCTCAGGCGTGGGGATGTAGTTGTCTACCGCATCCAAAAGCTCCCAGATGCACTCGTACTCCGGAGCATCAGGGTCTGTGCTGGAGGAGTTCATGGCCTCCAAGGCCGAACCCCGCACAATGGGTATCTCATCCCCAGGGAACTGGTACCCGTCCAACAGCTCCCGTAGCTCCAACTCCACCAACTCCAACAACTCCGGATCGTCCATCATGTCCACTTTGTTAAGGAACACCACCATGCTGGGCACTTCCACCTGACGAGCCAACAAGACGTGCTCCCTCGTCTGAGGCATAGGCCCGTCAGGAGCACTCACCACCAGTATCGCCCCATCCATCTGCGCCGCACCAGTGATCATGTTCTTGATGTAGTCAGCGTGACCAGGGCAGTCCACATGGGCATAGTGACGGTTCTCCGTCGAGTACTCCACGTGAGAGATGGCGATGGTCAACCCACGAGCCTTCTCCTCCGGAGCATTGTCGATGGTGTCGAAGGCTCGATACTCCGCCAGATCCTTGAAACTCAATACCTTGGTTATAGCCGACGTCAACGTGGTCTTGCCATGATCCACGTGACCTATCGTGCCCACATTCACATGAGGCTTGTCCCTTACAAACTTCTCCTTCGCCATTTCGCTTCCTCCGTGTTCCAGGTAATGGAGCCCACGATGGGACTTGAACCCATGACCGCGTTCTTACCAAGAACGTGCTCTACCGGCTGAGCTACGTGGGCATCTAGCCACAGGTGGGCAGGGAAGGATTCGAACCTCCGAAGGCTGAGCCAGCTGATTTACAGTCAGCCCCCTTTGGCCACTTGGGTACCTGCCCGTGACTCCCGATTCCGGGAGTGGAGCCGACGGTGGGACTCGAACCCGCAACCGGCGGTTTACAAAACCGCTGCTCTGCCTCTTGAGCTACGTCGGCTCGCTATGCCTGATGGCAATTATAGTGCCAGCAGTGCATATGGTCAAATACATAGTATAACAAATCGAAGCGCTAATGTCAACCCAAGCGAGTGCTTGCGCCAAGACATCGTCACCAGGTGGTGACAAAGATAGTGGCCAAGTCTGGTGCTCCTATCCTAAGAGCATCGTCGATACACTTCATCCAGAACGAGGAGCTACTGTGGCAGACTTGGCCTACAGGGGAGCTTACGCTACGAACAGGATGTACCTAGGACTTCGCCTTCTGACCACCTATCAGCAGACGGGTAGCATCCGGTTTGCAGCGCGACGCGCTGCCTCGGCCAGTGCTCAAACCGTCCGCGCGAAGCCGCCCCCTGCCCCTACCAGCGATTCACTTGCCAGTACGACCTCCCTCTAACCCGCGTAGGTAGGCCTCGGGGTTGCTCACTTCGGCCAGAAGGTTCTTGATGCGACGCAGCCCGGATACTTGAATCCGTCCTGACCTGATCCGCTCCTTCAGATCCGAGAAGCTCATGGTCGTACTGGAGTATAGCCGCGCCATCTCCCCATAGAACTGCCTTGCGGGAAGTTTGGTGGGCAGGACGCTGTGCAGAAAGTCGAATAGCTCATAGTTGCGCGTGGTCAATTCGCCCAGCTTGTCCCGGAAGAACTCCGTGCCGGGCAAGGGGGTCAGCACGCTGAACTGGGGGAAGCTGACCTTGAGACGACGCACGTACTCGATCAGGGCGTCGAAGTCAGATCTCTCCCAAGAGGGATCCACAATGAATGCACCCCAGATGTCCACGCCATTGGCTCGCAAGATACGAGCAGCCTCCTCGTTCGTCTCGACAGAACTCCGCTTGCGGAGGTCGTCCAGCTCCTTCTCTCGGAACTTCTCGAAGCCCACGAGCACCGTTGAGAGTCCAATCTCTGCCCACCGCTCGACGACATCAGGCCGTCGGACTATGCTGTCGCTGCGGGCCTGCATCCAATACCTGAGCCTGAGCCCTGCCTCCTTGGTCAAGTGGCAGATCTTCTCCGCCCGCCGCAGGCTCTGCAGGAAATTGTCATCCACGAAGTACGCAGTGTTGCTCCTGACTCTCTTCAGTTCGTTCACGACGCGTTCTGGCGACTTGAATCGGCAGCGGCGTTGATGAAAGACCCATACGGAGCAGAACCTGCAATTGTGAGGGCAACCGCGAGCCGTCTCCACCGGCGTGGGCGATGACCAGAACTGAAAGAAGTAGTTCTCGCGATACGCATCCGTCAACTGTCTCGCCGGCAATGGGCTCTCATCCAGATCTGCGAGAAGCTGTCTGGGAGGCGTGAACACCCACTGTCCGTCCCTGCGGAAGGCGAGTCCAGCGATTTCATCCAGGTCACCCCCCCGCTCGAGGGCGCCAACCAACTCTGGAAGGGTCTCCTCGCCCTCTCCCACCACAATCACGTCCACGTGGGGCACGCCGAAATCGTCGGGGCAAAGGGTGGCATGGTAGCCACCGACCAGTGTGGTGACCCTTGAATCGAGCTGCTTCACCTCTTCGCAGACGCCCAGCATCTGAGGCACGTTGGGGGTGTACCCCGTAACCCCTACCACTGCCGGGCTGAAGTCGCGCATCGTCCCTTCCAGGTTTGGGTCGATACGCATGTCCAGGATCCTGACGTCGTGGCCGTCAAGACTGGCTGCTAGAATCTCAAGGGCGAGAGGTTCAGGACAACCGAACTTGTTGAAACCTATCACACTCTGACTCTCAGGTGGTTGTATCAGCAGTACTCGCATCACGATCCTCCTCACGGCCTTGCTACCGACGCCAATCCACGATCATGTCCACTGATGAGCAGAAACCGAGCCCCTCTCAACATCAAACAACACCTAGACGGAGAAGACACCTCGAAGCCCAGAGATGTCACACTTCGAATCCAACGACATCCCCCAGTCTGAGTGACTGCTGCGACCTCGCACACACACGCTGCACTCACTCCGGTCGAGTCAAGTTGACCAGTCAAGCAGCCTGCCACTCATGGGTGGCTAAGGCTCTTGCACCTCGGCCAAGACATCAGGCCCACGGATGCCGATTTCTTCCTCCTCTTCGGCGATGAGGAGTGGAGTCTGACCCAGCCGTTGCACCTCACGCCTGCTGAGCTCTTGCCCGAGATCGGTCGTGTATACCTGCTCGATGGCCTGTCGTACGAGTTCGCTCACCGAGGTATCGCGCCTCTCAGCCAACTCTATCAACCTGGCATACTGCTCCTCGGCCAGCGAAACCTGAATCTTTTTCACCACAGGGATTGCATATCCTCGCTTCGCTGCACCTCCCGCACTCCGGCCAACTTGTCGCCGCGGAGTCGGAAATCTGCCGAGCCACAGCTCTCGTGGGCGGGAGGTGCCTTTGTCGACCCTAGACGCTAAAGCGGAAGTGTACTACGTCGCCTTCCTCGATGACATAGTCGCGACCCTCCAGCCGCATCAATCCTTTCTCCCGTGCCATGCCGAAGGACCCGGTGCCTATTAGTTCATCGTAGCGGATGACCTCAGCGCGGATGAACCCCTTCTGCATGTCCGTGTGGATCTTGCCCGCCGCCTCCAGGGCCGACGCGCCATTGACCACGGTCCAGGCACGAACCTCCCGACCACCTGTGGCAGTGAAGAATGTAACCAGATTCAGCAGCCGATAGCCTGCGGAGATGACTCGCTGCAGCCCAGATTCCCTGAGCCCCAGTTCGGCGCGATACGCCTCAGCCTCAGCATGAGGCCACTCTGCCAGATCCGCCTCCAGTTGCGCGCATATCTTCACCACCTCGACCCCGGCCCTCGCTCCAACCTCTTCCACAGCCTTGACCAGCTCATCCCCGTCCAGGAGGGCATCTTCATTCACGTTAGCCACATATAACTGCGGCTTGGCGGTCAGCAAGCCGAAGCCCCTCAGAAGCACCATCTCCTTGTCATCCACAGGCACCCCTTCCGCCCTGTCCCCTCGACCCAGCGTCTCTAGAAGGCGCTCCAACAGGCGCAGTTCGACCTCGTATTCCTTGGGCCTGCCCTTGGCCGCGTTCCTCACTTTCTCCAGACGCTTTTCAACCGTCGTCAGATCGGCCAGGGCCAACTCGAGATTGATGACTTCGATATCGGACCGCGGATCCAGGGTCTCAGTCACGTGAGGTATCTCGGGTGCCTCAAAGCAACGCACTACCATGGCGATGGCATCTACGTTGCGAATGTGTCCCAAGAACTGGTTGCCCAATCCCTCGCCATGGCTAGCCCCCTTGACCAGGCCTGCGATATCAAGAAACCGGATGGCCGTCGGGGTGACCCTCTCAGGATTCACCAAGGCAGCGATCTCGTCCAGTCGCTCATCACGTACCTCCACCACACCCACGTTGGGTTCTATGGTGGTGAAAGGATAGGAGGCCACCTGCGCTCCAGCCCGGGTCAAAGAGTTGAATAGAGTCGACTTGCCCACATTGGGCAAGCCAACGATGCCGATCTGCAAGCTCATCTTCCTCTAACCCTGCTGCTGGAGAGCCTCAATGCCATTCCTTGGCACGGCCTTTGCTATTGACAAGTATACCACATCTCCACACTGGAGCGTAACGAAAAGGCATACCTTTTTCGCACGCCTCTCCTCGACTGCACAAGCTCAGATCAGACTATTCACGTCACGGAGTGAAGACGCGCCGGTTGCTCAAGTAGACCATGCCCGGCTCAGCGATTCTAGAGGCCATAGATAGGACGAACATGCCTGGTGGTGTCAGCACCCTCGCACACGAATGTTGCATGGATGAGGAGGCGCGACACGCCTCCAACCGCTGCACGAGCAAGAGAACCACTATCACGGCTATGAGCTTCCGACGCGCGGTCGACTGTTCGCGTGGTTCTTTAGGCGGAGGGTGAGTTCTCACGTGCGTCTGTTGGGGATCAACTGCGAGACAACGAGACTTCCCCCATGGAAGACGCTACTCCTCCTCAGGTGACTCCGGAGGTGGGGGGCCGAAGAAGAATGTCTCCATCACCTGGCGACAGATAGGTGCGGCGAACACCGAGCCCTCGCCGCTGTTCTCGACCACCACAGCCACCGCGATCTGCGGAGCTTCTACTGGCGCATAGCCGGCGAACCAGGCGTGAGGTTTCTCGTCGGGGGTCTCAGCAGTGCCCGTCTTCCCTGCGGAGGTGAAAGTCGCGTCCTCGAACGCGTAGTAGGCGGTCCCTCCAGAGTCACTGGTCACTCCATCCAGCCCCTCACGGATTACCTGCAAGGTCGCTTCGGACACCGGCAGTCGTCCCCTCTCCGAGGGTGTGAAGACGAGTTCCTCCTCCTGTGGAGTGCCGGAGATGCGCATCACCACGTGTGGCTGATAGAGGATTCCGCCGTTGGCGATGGCAGCCATCATGTTGGCCACCTGTAGTGGCGTAGCCAGGAGGTCTCCTTGGCCAACCGCGAGGTTCACCGCGTCCCCCGGCACCCAGAAGGGGTTCCCTTCGCCAGTGAAGTACTGCTCTTTCCACTCCGGGTCTGGCACGAGACCAGGGCTCTCGTCTATGGCATCTACGCCCGTCAGTTCGCCCAAGCCGAAACCGCGGCCAAAAGAGGGGAGTAGGTTACTGTCCATACTGTTCAGGCGCAGACCTATCTCCCAGAAGAAGACGTCGCAGGAGCGGACGATGGCGGCACGAAAATCCATGACCCCGTGCCCCGTGCGGAGCCAGTCGTACTTCGTCCAACCAGCTCCCAGGCCGCTCCAAGACCCTTTGCAGTTGATGGTCGTATGGGCAGGGTATCCTGCGCCTTCCATGCCTGCGGCCGTGGTAACGATCTTGAAGACCGAGCCAGTGGGATACTGCCCCTGCGTAGCCCGATTGATCAGGGGACGCGCTGAATCAGCTGCCAGGGCCTCCCAAGCGTCTTGGTCGAACTGCCCGGGGGTCAACTCGTTGGGATCGAAACGAGGATTGGTGGCCATGGCCAGAACTTCGCCGTTGCTGGGGTCAAGTACCACAACCGCCCCTCGATGATCTTCCAGGGCTTCCTCTGCCGCCCGTTGCAGTTCTATGTCAATAGTGGAATGGATGCTCCTGCTCTGCGTGGCTGGATTCTCGGCAATGGTGTCCACCAACTCACCATCGGGGCTGATGATGGTCAGCCGTCCCCCACGGCGGCCAGCCAGATAGGTCTCCCCCCACCTCTCCAGTCCCGCCTTGCCGATGGCGTCGCCCTCAAGGTACCCCTGTGCTTGCAGGGCGGCTAGTTCCTCCTGGCTTATCTCCCCCAGGTACCCTACGATATGGGCCGCCAGATCACCTTGGGGATAGACACGGATCGGTGTCTCCTGCAGCATGACTCCAGGCAGCGAGCTCAACACATCTGCCTCGGCAAGACTGTCCTCGAAGGAGATGTCTCCGATGGGCACGAACCAGTGAGGCTGAACACCGGGAGCGGTGTAGAGGGACTGTATGTCGTCCCAGGTCATGTTGAGGATGCGGCTCAACTCAGCCAGCAGGCTGGCCTCGTTCTCGATGTCCTGAGGCACCACGCCCACGGTGACCAGGAAACCCTCCACGCCCAGGGGCTGGCCATTGCGGTCATAGATGTTGGCCCTGGAGGCAACAAGACGATGCAGGTATACGAGGTCGTCCTCCGTCAAAGACGGGAATACTACCGCCGGCGACCAGTCCACTCTCCAGCCGACATCCTCCCAGACCAAGGGCAGCTGATTGGGGATTTGCAGCGAACCCAGCAGAATGGTGTCTAGGCTGAAGGTGAAGTCAACGTCAGCCCTTTCCGCCTCCTCCTCCAAGTTGCCCACCTCCAGGTCATGGGACTGAACAGTTGCCTCCTCCATGATAGATTTGTGAAACCACACGAACTCCTCTTCGGTCATCGCCTCCCGACCGGAGGAGGACAGCAGCCCGTACATGGCCTCGTAGTCCTCCTCTTCCCATGCTCGGAAGAAAGCCTCGACGGTCGGCAAGGGCGGAAGCAGAGTAGTCTCGGGAGTCGGCCTGTTCCTCAGAATTGCCGGGCCCTCGCAGCCCACGGTCAGCAGAAAGAGTGTGCCCAACGCAAAGACCAGATTGAGTCTTCTCACACCATCCCTTCCCGCTCTTTGTACTCCGTGATCTGCTGCCTGATAAGCTCCCGCTCCCTGACCGCCTGCTCCACGGGAGTGATCAGTTGCTCTTGCCACGTGTCCATGCTATCGGCCAGGTTGCCAAGGAACTTCTCCAAGGGTTCCAGCAGGCGCTCTTGGAGAGGGTTGAGGAGCCTGCCCTTGATGCCCGATTCTTCGTCATCGGTGAACCATTCCTCCCGCAATGGCTCCAGGAGCCTGATCCTGACTTCACCGATCGCATCCGGGAGAGATCCCACGAGTTCCGATATCCTGTCTAGCGCATCAAGGATGGCTGGTCCGACGCCGGGAATCCGTTCGACCAGGGAGCTGAGGAAGCTTCCCACAGCATCACTGAGGGGGCTGACAACCTCCTGGATCTCGCTCATAGTCTCCTGGAGCTGTGTGACACGGTTCTCCATGCTGGTGAACAGGCTTTCCACGACCCTGAGTCCTCTACGGATGGTGGGAAAAGAGTTCTCGAAGGCAGTCACCCCTGCATCGACCAGACTTACGCCCTTCTCGAGCACCACGATTCCGGCCTCAAGACCATCCAGGGAGATAGCCAGAGCGGCGATGCCCGTGGTGAGGATGGCATCTATGCCCACGCGTTCCAGTTGCTCGTACAGAGTCAGGAGACCCCGCAGTTTCATCAACTCGGCTTCGCTATCTAGACCGGCTGCCGCCTGCCCCGCCTTCATGCCAAGGGAACCCGCCGCAAGCCCTGTGGCGAGATTGGTGGAAACCAGCGCAGCACCCCCGGCTGTCAACCCCACGAGAAACTGCCGCCGGGTCACGCCGTCGCTGAAGAACACTGCCTCCCCACGCGTGCCGTCCTCGCTCGAGTCGATTACGTCCGCAATCTTCGCTATGGTGTCTTCATCACAGGACTCCAGACGCTCCAGGATAATGCTGCGAAGTTCTTCAGACTGCGGGTTTTTGGCCACCATTCCTCACCTCCGTCTTGTCAGGCTATTCCTCAACCCACTCGCCGACGCCCCCAGGGGAACGCCATCTGGTCCAAGATTGTCTTGCCACCCCAAAACGATTGCACGGTGCCGCTTCGCACATCCAGGCAGAAGAAGGCCGCCATGTCCCGCGAGTCGATCATGCCATCAGCGTTAGAGTCTGCCTCTATCCTGCTGAAGACAATCTCCTGCCCATCCTCAACCCAAGAAGGGGCCAGTTTCAGTCCGGGCCCGGTCATCAGCCGTGCCTGCTCGCTGCCGTCGGCATTCATGAGGTAGATCTCTTCATGCCCGTCGCGCAGCGATACGAAAGCGATCATCGTCCCGTCCGGCGACCACGCGGGAGCGCCATCGTCAGCCGGGTCATTGCTGACATTCACTTGATTGGAGCCGTCTGCATTCATCACATAGATCTCGCTGTTCCCATCACGTGTACTCTCAAAGGCGATCCTGGCGCCATCCGGGGACCAAGCTGGTGACAAGTCATCAGCCTGGCTACCGGTTAGCTTGAACTCCTGACCGTCTTCATCTCGGAGCCAGATGTCGGCGCTGCCCTCTCTCTCGGACACGAAGAGAACCCGAGCGACCATAGGTCGCGGAATGGAAGGAGCCCGTCCCAGGGCTACCGACGTGTATTCCCCCGCCCGCACTTCCACTTCCGAACTAAGAGCGCGCACCCTGGCCACGCCCGCCGAAACCTCCACCAGTGTGGCACCATCGGAGTCGACAGCAACACGATGCCGACCAGCGATCAGCGCAACCTCGGCCGATGGAGTTACCACCTCGTATCGCGCCTCAGGCTGCAAGGAGGAGGATCGTTCGTGCCAGGTATCGCCGCGCAGGATCTCCAGTTCGATAGTCGGAGGATCATTCCCTGTCAAGATCAGGCGTCTCACCAGCACTTCGGTGGAGGAACCCAGTTCCGCGGTGGCTTCAGCAGAGAAGGCCAGAAGGGCTCGGGAGTCGGCTCCCGTCTCAATGCTGTCCCCTTCCCCGATCTTCATCACCCGCGGCGCCGTCGCGTGAGTACCGCTCCTCTGCCTCACAGTCACGTCTCCCTCCCGCCGGAACAGGGTGGCCTGTGGTTCCTGATCATCGTGGAGCAACCACAAGGCAGCCAGGGCTGCGGCCGCCATCAACATGACGGAGATCAGTGAGAAGACAACCTTTCTCGACACCGCAAAGCATTATAACACACGACGGAACGGCATGGCTAGGGGTCCACCTGGATGAGAGCCAAGGTTGCGTAGGACCAGGTCGCGCGCTCATGAGCTGCTGCCACTTCTTGAAGGCCCTAGTAAGAGCCTGATACGCCACCGGGTTTTCGTAGGCGCATATGATTCAATCTCTCGTGTGGCCAGTCAGTACACAGGCAAAGACTGTGGCAACTCGGTTTAATCTGGTTTTAAGCTCTCTTTTATGACGCATTAAGTTTGACTCTGTAGAATGCAGATGACGTGAAGAGACAAAGGAAGATGGTGGGTATGGAAAGACGGCTCCTGCACCTGGCTACAAGCGTGTGGGAGATGGCTCTACGCGCTGTGCTGGGCACGGCAAGACCCACGTACTCCAGTCCATCCGCACCGGCCAATCCCAAGCTGACAGTTGAATCGTGCCTTGTGCAAGGGACTACTACCTTCAGGCTCAGAGAAACGAGCGGCGCAGTGACCGGAGAATGGCGGCTCAAACTCCTCCACGGGGAGGAAGTCATCGATTCTGGATATCTTGAGGGAGCCAGGATCCACCACTGAGTCCTGTTACGTGGTCGCGGTGGATAGCTCGGACGAAGACCCGGGAGCCTGCAACACGCCACGGACGGACCTGGTGTATCGGTTCTTGCTGAACGGCGGACCGCATGCCAGCACCGGCGACTTCGGCATCAACGAATCCAATGAGCCTGAACGATATCGGAGTTTCTGTCCGCTCGTTGTCAAAGAGGGTTGGCGACGACTAGTCTCCCAAAGAGAGCGACTCAAGGGGCGGCTCATGAGGCCGAGACGCCACGAAGAACCCACTGGCGAGGATAGGAGAGAAATGATTCATTGATTAGAATACTGGTCATAGATCCCGACAAGCACATCGGCGAAGGTGTCACCAGGGCGCTGGAAGCTGACAAGATGGCGGTCTCCGTCGTCCACAACAGAGAAGAGGCGTTGCTCCAGCTGCAGCGCGAGCCCCCAGACGCTGTTGTCGTGGCTGTGGGCCCGTCCTGGAACCGGGGTGAGGATCTGTGCGGGGACGTATGCGAGCGCACACTGGCCCCCTTGCTTGCAGTGGGGAAGATAGAACACTACCTCGCTGTGGAGCGCGCCCTAGCCGCCGGGGCTGATGCGCACGCACTCCAGCCTTGCTCGACCGGTATCCTTGTTGGACAGCTGTGGGCTCTGCTGCGCCGCGTGGGTCTCTCGCGCCCTGCGAATCCAGGGTAATGTGCCAGTCGACACTACGCCACCCTCATAGCTGTGGCCGAACCTCAACCTCATTATGCCCGGCGCTGTCGGTTCACCAGTGTCCCCGAGGCTCGACAGGGTGTCCGTACCAGCGTCTACCCCGTGAACCCGCGTGGGATTCTCCGCGTGTCGGTACTCTGTGGCGGCCCCTTCGCGGCTATTTGGTATCGAGCCAAGAAGTTCACGTCAGCTTTACGGTGACGCGACCAACCGCGGGGTGCATTCTTAACCGCTTCTTAACCAAAAAGGGCGAAAAAGGTCTTGACGCCTCAAGGGAGTGTTGTATTATGGTACTAGGAGCACTGAGGGCGGACCTACAGTAGAGGCGATGAGGCGCCGCTTGAGTGTGGGCACCTGAGCGGCGAGGAGCCAGTGGTGCAACCGGCTACTAGTAGCCGGTTTTTTGTTTTGAATCAGGGTGAGCTTGGAAAGGGGGTGAGCCATCGAGATAGAAGGATTTGCGAAGGACGGGCAAGAGCCTGTCCGCGAGCGCCCGTGGGGCATCGTCTCCATGGAGATAGAAGAGAAAGGAGGTGAAACATGAAAAGGCGAATAAGCGCAGCGATGATGGTCTCGGGGACGATACTATTATTGCTCAGCATGATATTCAGTACTGTGTCTTTTGCAGCCCCGGACCTAGGTCGCGAGGAATCGCCACGAGGAGTACCTCTCGGCCAGGATCAAGTGTGTAGCGACTCAAGCCCCCCAGCTTGTCGGGGACAGCCGGTGGGAACACAGATCGACGATCAACCGTGTAAGATATGCGCTGCAGATCCTGGAGGGGGCGGACCTGTTGTCCACTGTCACATCGCCCCGTGTGAGGAGCCTGAGTGTACGTCGGATGCAGACTGTGACGACGGCGATGCGTGCACCGGCGACGAAACCTGCGTGGATGGGACGTGTCAGGCAGGCACACCTCCGGACTGCAACGACGACAATGCCTGCACGGATGACTCGTGCGACCCTGCAAGCGGCTGCGTGAATACCCCCAACACCAATCCGTGCGACGACGGCGATGCGTGCACGGAGAACGACGTGTGCTCTGGAGGCGAGTGCGCTGGCACCGATAAGGACTGCTCTGCGCTTGACGACCAGTGCGTCGTCGGTGTATGCGACCCGGCAAGCGGCACCTGCGTACCAGACAACCTGCCCGCAGGGACAAGCTGCTCTGATGGCGACGAGTGCACTGAGCCCGATGAGTGTGACGGCGCTGGGGCCTGTGTTCCGGGTCCAGACGTCTGCGGGGAGCCGCCGGAGTGCGAGACCGACGCAGATTGCACCAATAATGACGTCTGCGACGGCATTGAGACGTGTGTATCTGGGGTGTGCGTGGACGGACAGCCGCTCGACTGCGACGACGCCGATGTGTGCACGGAGGACTCCTGCGACCCCACGGACGGCTGCGATAACACACCCATCGCGGGATGCTGCATCGTGGACGCCGAGTGCGACGACAGCGACGTCTGCACCGACGACGCGTGCGTCGGCAACGCGTGTGAGAACACTCCTGTGGACCCGCGCCCGTGCTACACGGGGCCTGCTGGTACCGAGGGCGTGGGGATCTGCCAGGCAGGCACGGAGACTTGCTCCGGCAATGCCTGGGGCGAGTGTGTGGGCGAGGTCACTCCAGAGGCCGAGATCTGCGACGGCCTGGACAATGACTGCGATGGCGAGGTCGACGAGGGCTGTGAGTGCGACCCCGGCGCAGAGCAGGATTGCTATCCGGGGCCCGATGGCACTGAGGGTGTAGGCCTCTGCCAGGCTGGCACCCAGACATGTGACGAGAACGGCCAGTGGGGTGAGTGCGTGGGCGCGATAGTTCCCGCCGACGAGATCTGCGACGGCCTGGACAATGATTGCGATGGCAGCGTGGACGAGGGTCTGGGCACCACCACCTGCGGCGTAGGCGAGTGCGAGGAGACGGTTGACAACTGCGTCGACGGTGAGCCTCAAGAGTGCGTACCAGGTGAGCCGACCGCAGAGATCTGCGACGACAAGGACAACGACTGCGACGGCAAGATCGACGAGGGCGGTGTCTGCGGTGCTCCGCCACCGGAGGGGCCACCTGAGGCTGCTCCCACACCAACGCCGACCCCTGTGGTCGAAGTGCTGGGAGTGGAGGAGCTGCCCACCGCCGGCATCATGCCGGTAGGTCCAGCGCTACCCTTACTTCCCATGGTATTCTCATCCCTGGCGCTGATCGGCGGCGGTCTGCTCCTGTGGGGAGACGAAGATGAGTAATGTCTCATAGAGACCCCTGATAGCTCGGGGAGGCAGGTCGCTTGTGTGACCTGCCTCTCCTGTTGTATCATCTTTATGGCCGAGCATCAGATGGTGAAAACGAATGTCGAAACGAGATTCTGACGATCTCTTCTTAGTCAAGAAATGGCATCTCTATGTTGTTTTCGCCTCCGCCGTCAGCTTCATCGCTGGCATGACCGTCAGATCGCTCCTGCTGGGGCCTACGCCTGTCTACGTTATGGGGACCTTACCATCGGAAGGTGTCCCGGCGGCGACCAGCACGGCAGCCGTCGCGGGGATGCCTGCATCACCTGCAGCGCCTCAACCGTCGGCGACGGTGGCCGTTGTCCCAGTCAGTGCCGACGATGACCCGGGCCTGGGACCAACTGATGCGGCCGTGCTCATCGTTGAGTTTTCGGATTTTCAGTGTTTCTACTGTGCTCGCTTCGCCACCGAGACTCTGGGGCAACTCCTCAGCACCTATGGCGAGAGCGTCCGACTTGTCTACAGGGATTTCCCTCTTACCAGCATTCACCCCCAGGCCCAGAAGGCGGCGGAGGCTGCCCAGTGCGCCCACGAGGAGGGCAAGTACTGGGAATACCATGATCTCCTGTTCGAGAATCAGGAAGCCCTGGACATCGTCAACCTCAAAGCGTATGCCGAGGAGTTAGGGCTGGACACGGAGGCCTTTGACGATTGCCTCGACTCCGGCCGATTCGCGTCCGAAGTGGCGAAGGACCTGACTGACGGACAGGTTTACGGGGTGACGGCCACCCCCACTTTCTTCATCAACGGCCGCCTGGTGCGGGGTGCGCAGCCCTTCTCTGTCTTCCAGGCTCTGATCGAAGAGGAATTGGCGAAGCAAGGGCAATCATGATTCACGGCTACGAGAATGCCACCGGATTTCAATAGGATAAGGATGCGCGAGCGTCCGAGAAAGAGAAAGAACCTGCGCACGAAAGAGATAGGCACCGTCCTCGTCTTTCTTGGCATCACTCTACTAGTCTTCACCACGTCTAGAGTGGGCAATCATGCTGAGGGAATGATGACAGCTCCTCCCGCTGAGCCAACGGCAAGCATGCCGAGTCCCCCGGCCATAGTCTTTTCCACCCCAGGCGCTGAGCTGACTGAGACGCCCGCGATTGCGGAACCCACTGAGGAGACTGCGGATCGCCCGCCGCCTTCACGCTTGGTCATCCCAGCCATGGATCTCGATGCCCCGATAGTGGCCGTCCCCATCGTCGGCGACACGTGGGACGTCTCCTCGCTGACGCATGAGATCGGGCATTTGGCCGGCACGGCCAATCCCGGTGAGAGGAGCAACATGGTTCTTTCAGCTCACGTCACACTAAGGACGGAGGCGGGGCCTTTCCAGCGCCTGGAATGGCTCAGGAAAGGTGCCACGGCGGTCGTATATGCGGGGGAGGAAGCCTACACCTATCGCGTGGTCGAGAAGAAGTACGTTGCGCCTGACGATATCTCCGTAGCCCATCCCACGTCCGGTCCGGTGCTGACCCTGCTAACCTGCACGAAGTGGGATGCTGAGAGCCGGAGATACTCGGAGCGGCTGGCTGTCATTGCC
>JABAOC010022451.1_pt2 | contig 21898 bp, 18 predicted proteins | sample 7062161 | NCBI WGS metagenome assembly JABAOC01 (sample SAMN14538625, study PRJNA623070) | marine sediment metagenome | biome: marine biome [ENVO:00000428]; feature: marine pelagic biome [ENVO:01000023]; material: deep marine sediment [ENVO:00002113] | place: India: Gulf of Khambhat ... | reverse complement strand
TTGTCCTCCAAATCAACGCCCAAGCTAGATAAGGCAGCTCGGAATTTGGGGTCCCCAAATTGCCATAAAAGGGCCGGCGTTGCTTCCTCCCGGTAGATTGTGGCCAAGAGGCCATAGACCTTGCTTCGCTTGCTTGCCACCTCTGACATATTTTCGTCTTTTTTCTTTACCACGCGATCCTCGGCTTTATTTGGATAGCTCGAATGTACTGTCCTTAAGGCGCTTATCCCTCCCCGCCGTAGTAAGCGAAATGACCACATCCTGTCTCTCTGCGGCAAGAGACATGGTCCTGTCGCTGCTCGGGTATGCCATCCACTATACCCTTGTGACTTTTACCACTGTATCCATCCAGCACTGCTGACCATTAACCGGGTCCGCACGATTGGGGATGATCCAGTTTGGATGCACGCCGTGCCTTGTCCACCACTTCAGCTTCAGATCGGGATCTTCTCCCTCGGCCAGCGGGGCCTTCTTGCCGGAGGCGTATCGGCCATACTCCCAGTGCCCGAGATGATGCGAGATGGCGATGATACCCGGCACGACCCCTTCGGTTACTCTAGCTGTAGTTGTAATCTCGCCGACCTCAGACTTGACCTTTATCTTGTCCCCTGTCTTGATCCCGAGGCGCTTGGCAGTTTCAGGGTTAATTATGCCTGGGTTGTCATGGTAGATCTCGGTCAGCCACTTGCAGTTTGCCGAACGGGAGTGGATTTGGACCGGGACCTTGTAGGTGGTCAGGATAAGCTCATCCGGACCCATCTTCCCATGTTCGGGAATCGGTTGATAGGTCGGAAGAGGTGGGAACCCCTTAATCTTCAATAGTGCCGAATAGAGCTCGAAGTAACCGGACTTGTTGACCTTATCCGGCTTGAATCCCTCGTAAACCTTGTCGCCTATCTTCTGGCCTATATAACCCTTATAAGCGTTTTTTGTCGTGGTGTAGCCTTTTTCTTTAGCCTTTGCCTCGCTCTTGGCCTTGGACTGCTCCCAATGCCAGTAAACACCGGTTTCTCTGTCGTACAGGACGTCATCTCCAAACCATGGGCAGATTTTTTCTGGTTCGGTCAGATCCGTATAGGTATAGCCTTCCACAATACAGACCTCTTTTTTTGGATCTAGCGCCTCCCTCTTATAGGAGTAGTATTTTGGCTTGGCATTCGGGTCATGCCAGACCCCGTGCTTTTTCATGTACTCGAAACCACCTGCCTCCCTAACGCCTGGGGTCATCTCGCACGACATTTTTACAAACTCTTCGGCTGAGTTGAAGCCCAAGGGGAAACCCATTCTGTTCGCCAAATCGCAGACTACATCCTTGAAGTCGCGGCACTCGCCCAGTGGTTTGATGAGAGGCTGGCGGATGTAGTACTCAGGAACCTGTGTCGGAGAGGCCATGTCTTCCCAGTCCCACCACTCGAGATAGGAGGAATTGGGCAAGATAAGGTCCGCGAGGGCAGCGGACTCATCATAGTAGGCGTTGACGCAGACGGTGAACGGAATCAGGCTTTCGTCCTTCAGGATATCTATATTCTCCTGACATTCTCCATTGGCATACACCGGCGTATAGCAGTACCACATGTACACCTCAGGCCGACCTGCCTTTCCATCTCTGATCATCTTGAGGACGTGATGGTTCATGTGGTGGGTTGGAAACGCCGCCTGACCGTTAAAGCCATCAAGTATCTTCAAGTTCTTTGCCTTAGGCTTTTTCTTTGGCCCCTTAGGATACTTCCATTTAGCTCCCACGGCCCGGCACCGGCCGCCTGGGTTGTCGATATTGCCAGTGATGGCAGCCAGCATTTGAATCGCCCGCTCCGTGTCGTTACCGTTGTAGTGAGCCACTGCCCCCCGGTAGCTTATGACACAGGCCGGCTTGGACTTGGCAAACTCGAGGGCGATTGAGCTGATCTTGGCCGCGGGGACACCGCTCACCCCTTCCGCCCACTCAGCTGTGTACTCTGACAGATGGGCCTTTAAGGCTGACACCTTTTCCTCAGTAGTGGCATTGTGATCATCGGTGGCCTTGATGAATGTGAAGAAGTCTTTATCATAGAGCCCCGCCTCCATGATTTCCCGGCACATGGCAAGGACTACCGCGCCGTCGGTGCCCGGCCTTACAGGCACCCACTCAGTGGACCGGGCAGCGGTGTTAGACAGCCTCACGTCAAAGGTGACCAACTTCACTCCCCTATCAGCCATAGCCTCTACCAACCTTTGGGCGGCAGGGATATGGTTGGTGTGGGCCTCTAACACGCCGCTGCCGAAATTGAGCACAAAGTTGGCGTTATCAAAGTCCCAGTTGTCGTAGTGTTTGCCCCAGGTGAGCTCTTGCGCTGTCCACTTGCCCCCCTCACAGATGGAGGTGTGGTTGCCGATGGTCTTTGTTCCGTAGGCAGCGAGGAATACGTCTTTGATAATCTTGCTCGATGAGCCCTTCATACGGCCGTAGTGAAACATGAATTTTTCTGGGTGGCCTTCATCTCGCAGCTTTTTTAAACGGCCCGCCACTTCGGTCAGGGCCTCGTCCCAGGAGATCCTCTTCCACTTTCCTTCGCCGCGTTTGCCTATGCGTCCCATTGGATAAAGGATCCTGTCAGGATCATAGACCTGATTGATACCTGCCTGGCCCTTGGCGCAAAGCTTCCCCTTTCCTCTAATAGAGTCTGGATGGCCCTCGAGCTTGACCAGTCTTCCGTCCTCAACATAGCCGATCATGGAATCTCTTGTGACACACGACCAGCAGGAAGACGGGATGGCTTTACGTTCTGCCCCTGTCTCGGGGGAGTAATCCCGACCTCCTTCTTTCAGCTCAGCTGCCTTTAGGACTCTCTTTCCTGCAACTACTGCCGCAGTAGCGAGGGCCCCCAATTTCAAAAAGCCCCGTCGATTCATATCTGACATCTCTTCGTGACCTCCTTACTTAATTAAAACAGGTTTTGGGTGTCCTGACTGCACCGCTTCCACCCCCTAAAAGATCTAAGTGCTATACGTATCTTCATGAATCTTCGACAAGTTGACGTACCCATCTTTTCGTCGCCTCCCTTTAAGATATCGGCAGATGTTGACCGATGATCAAAATGATGTACCTCATTGTGAAGACACCGACCAACGCCAGTACTGACGCAATAACTTGCCATGCTTTCGTATTCCCCCATCTCTTTGTGTACAAGATAAGGATGGGGAAGATAGAGCCCAAAAGAAGTTCGACACCCCAGAAAAGAAATGCAAACTTACCAATAAGCAAAAGCAAAGCAACCTCTTGCGCTTCAGCAAGACCAACGTAGAGGACATACATATCACTGAGGAAGAAGATATCGATGAGGATAAGAATGATCAAAATTCTTCGCAGGGTTCGCATAACCTCATCATCCGGTGAATATCTGGCCAGTACGTTCGCAACCAGTAAGATTACGGCTGACCCTGAAATACAGCCCGAAACCAGGAACAGGGGAGCCATAATCGCACTATGCCACAGTGGCCGAGCCTTTCCCATACTTAACAGGAAGCCGGTGTAGGTTGCCAAGGCAATGGCAATAACGATTCCAATTCGCGCCCACAACCGTGCCTTCCTATCGTCTCCTGCAATTAGCAGGTAATAGAGATAGATGAAGGTGCAAAGAAAAAAGAGCGCTATGATCAACGTTCCCCAACTGATTGGCGAGTGTACATGAAACTTGGTGAAAAGAAAAAATACCCTCTGGGGCTGTCCCAGGTCTAACCACAGACAAAGGCCGCCAAGACCCACCAGGATAAGGGAGCTTACCGCTCCGATAGCCGCAACGGATTTCCATTTTTCTTTGCCATAGATCTCTGCAAAGGCAGAAACGAGGAATGACCCGGCACCTGTACCACTAAGAAAAAAATATGCTAATACTAAAAGACCATAAGCTTCTATGTGCCAAACATTATAAATGACGGTTTCATTCATTCTAGTCACCTCCCCCATAAGCTCTCATCGTTTGGTCGTCTGCCGATATATAGAATACATGCGGTTCCGTCCCCAGTTCCGGCTTAAGGTTTTGAGCAGGCGTCGAAGACAGGAGTTTAGAAATTTCGCTCTCCGGGTCATTAAGATCGCCAAAGATCCTCGCGTGAGCTGGGCACGTATTTACACACGAAGGTTCAACTCCATTTTCTATTCGGTGCCGGCAGAAATCGCACTTTTGGGCCACCTTCTTTCGCGGATGGGAAAATCGAGCATCATACGGACACATTGCGATACAGTTCCTGCATCCGATACATAAGCTCTCATCTATATCGACGATACCATCAGTCCGGATGTGGGATGCCTTCGTAGGACATACCCAAACACATGGAGGATCAGCACAATGATTACACAATCGTGGCAAGAAATGGCGTTTCACATCGGGGTAAGTACCCCTTTCTACAGTCTTAACCCAGGAGCGCCACCTCGCCAGCGGAACGTCGAATTCGCTTTTACAGGCAACTGAACAGCTGTGACACCCATAGCACCGCCGAAGGTCAATCACCATCGCATACCTTTTACCTCTTACTGCTGTTGCTGTTGTTGCGGTTCTTTCAGCAGCTTTAGTAGCAACCAGCGCAGCTGCCCCCATGCCAGCCAATTTAAGAATATCTCGACGGCTAATCTTTTTTCCCGTTGATTTTTTCATTGGCACTCCCCTTTCTTAGGTAATCTTAAACATCTCAAGCTACGGACCCCTGAATCGAACTAAAATCAAGAAGTTCCGTCGCTACCACGCGGCGGATCTTGTTCGCCAAAGCTCTTTAGACAGTAGATGAGTTCCTCGGAGTCCACCGGCTTGCTCAGACAAGCACACATAATATGAGTACTCATAGCCTCCTCTAATTCAGGATGGAACGGTCGGCTGGACAGCCCTATGATGAGCAGTCCGGGATTTCGTCTTCTGAGCTTCATGATAAAGCGGTTGTCCACATTTAGATTATCCAGATCCAGAATTACCACCCGGCAGCCGCTTGCCTGAATGTTACTTTCCAGATGAACCAATGAATACAGTGCGGTCGTTCGATAATGCTCACGGTCCAGCATGGCACATAGTTCCCTGCATTGTTCATGGTCTGCGTTAACGACCACAATCGGCTTGTCCATCCAGATCCTCCGAGTTCTTAGGCTTTGCTCCGCGCCTAACGTCGTGGATTTACGTCTAATGGGGCAAATCCTATGCCAATTCCAGGGATCTGATGGCTTTGGCCGGGCTTTATTTGAGGAGCTTACGGGGAATCCATGGACTAACTAGTTGAAATAGACCTAAAAGTCGCTCAGAACTACGGAAGCTCTATGCCCTTGAACAAGGCAGGGGAGCTCTACAATCAAGCGGTGAATCGGGACAATGAATCGTCGCAATAGGCTAGAATATAGGACATCTTTTCTTGTTATTAAGATTTATCCTGTAAAATAAGGATATTACCTGTGTCCTGAATCAGGACAGTGTCTGTAAGGAATCGAGGGCTGACATGGTGGCACCACGGCTCAGCATCCCTCTAATGGGTAGTGGGCCTGGTGATCTGGTATTTCCTGAGCTTCTCATAGAGGGTGTTCCGGCCAATCCCCAAACGTCGGGCTGCCTGCTTCTTATTCCAGTCGCACTCCTCCAGGACCTCCTTGAGCAGGATTCTCTCATTTTCGAGAATGGTCCTGTGCGGTCTAGCCGGAGGCGAGGAGTATGAATCACGAACCGGTGAGGGCAGATCTGAAACCTGGATATGGCTGGCTTTGGCCAGCACCGTGGCGTGTTCAATGCTGTTTTCCAGCTCACGGACATTCCCCGGCCAGGGATAATCAAGCAGCAGCCGCATGGCCTCTGGGCTGAAGTCCTCGATTTTCTTACCCTGTTCCTCAGCGAAACGACGCAAAAAATGGCGGGCCAGCAGGGGGATGTCATTACGACGTTCCATAAGTGGTGGCAAATGGATGGGAATCACATTGAGTCGATAGAACAAATCCTCCCTGAAACGACCTCTTTTCACTTCCTGGAGGCAGTCTTTATTGCTGGCCGCGAGGATGCGTATATCCACGGTTAGGGTCTGTTCGCCTCCAAGTCGCTCGAATTTTTGGGTCTGGAGCACTCGAAGCAGCTTTATCTGGAAGGACAGAGGTACCTCGCCAATCTCATCCAGGAAAGCAGTACCGCCATGGGCCTGTTCGAAACGCCCGGATTTTTGCCGAATGGCACCGGTGAATGCCCCTTTTTCATGCCCGAAGAGCTCACTTTCCAGAAGGGTGGCAGGATAGGCCGAACAATTAATCACCACAAAGGGCTTGTCCCTGCGCGTGCTTTTGCGGTGAATAGCACGGGCCACCAATTCCTTGCCGGTTCCAGTCTCTCCCTGAATTAGGACAGTAGCGTCGGTAGGAGCTATATCCTCGATTAGTTTGTAGATAACCTGCATCTTGGGATCCTTGCCAATGATCCCGCTGAATTCCGCGGAGGTTTCTATGCGACTCTGTAGAGTGCGTATTTCTTCCTCCTGTAAGATAGCTCGCTTGATGACCCCGGCAGCCTGAGTGAGGATCAAACCCACTGACTCAATTTCCTTAACGTTACACGGACAACCTCTAGGGCAGGGGATGACCAGCGCGCCAAAGAGTTGATTTTCATGGTGTAAGGGGACGATGGCCTGGCGCTTTACTGGCGGAAAGTCATCCATGACGAGTAGGGGCTCGAAGGCCATCTTCCTAGTGAAGGTAACCTTTGCCAGGCCCTCCAGGGCAGCCGTGGCAGTTTGGATGGTCGCTGGTTCCGCCACTGACCTTACCTCTTTTGCCGATAGGACAAAGAGGATATCCCGCTTATCATTGAAGAGCAAGAGCACCATATGGTAGCACTTCAGATTGTCCTGGAATTTATTGATCAGGAAGGAAGCGATTTCATTCAGGCCTCGCCGCTCGCCGATTTCCTGAACAATCCCACAGAAGGTTCGGGTTTGGTCATGGGCGCGCTCCAGTTCCTTAGTCTGTTCTTTAAGTCGTCCAGTATAATCCTCTATCCGGGCAACCATATCATTGAACGAGGCAGCCAATTTCCCTACCTCGTCATGTCCCTGCACCTGAACCCTCACGTCCAACTCCCCCTGGTCGACTTTTTGGGTGGCCCGGGCAAGTGACTCCAGCGGACTAGTGATTCGTCTGACAAAGAGGAGGCTTCCGCTAATGGCCAGCAAAAGGATCGCCAAGGTAAGGGCGCTCATCTGTAACCACAGTCTGGTCACCAGCCGGCGATAAGGCGCCTCTGAAAGCCCCAGGCGTAAGACAGCCTCCTTTCCCGCGAAAATAGGCCAGGCGATATCAAGATAGTGTTCGCCGCTGGTAGAGGCGATCTTCTGAAAACTCTTCTGATCGCCAGGGGTAATGGCATTTGCCTTGACCAGCCCCAGGGGGACACCCTTTCCAAAGGTGTGGGCAAGTACGTGATCGTCCCTGCAGATAAAAACATAGGAAATGGCGGGGTTGCTACGTATCTGGTGATCAAGCATTTTCTGAAGGGCAACTAGGTCGTTGATGAGGATCTTGTCAGCTGCCTCCAGGGCTACTGCATGGGCCAAATTCTCCGCCTGAGCAGCTATTGTCTCAAGCAGGCTGCTGCTGTAACGTTGTGTGACCAGCAGCGAGATAAGCAGGCCACTGCCGATCACTAAGACTGATGCAGCTACCACCAACTTGCTTTTAAGGCTTTGCAGGTGCATTAGGTTCCTTCTCCAGCAAGGCTCGTTTGTTGTCAAGGAGTTCTCGCATATACGACACTCACTGATAACTTCTGTCAACGATAAACTGATTTAATCGCAAGAGGGATTCCTTTACTGGTGAGTCAGGAAAGGGACTGAGGTAAGTCTCAGCATGATCCGCATAATCTTGCGCATCTCTTCGACATCTATTGATAGCACCATTATCCTGTACGAGCTCTATTATCCTTGAATAATCCTTCTCTGAGGCATTTCCATTTCTGAACAAATGCTCCAGTCTATCTCTTTCCTCTTTCTCCAGATAGGTAAGGGTATATATCAGTGGAAGGGTTACCTTTCCCTCTCTTAGGTCATTGCCTATCGGTTTACCGGCTTTCTCCGCAGTCGAGGTATAATCAAGGACATCATCCACAATCTGGAATGCGATACCCATATTGAGGCCAAAGTTCTTTAAGGATTGTATATAGGCTGGCTTTGCTCTTGCTACTATGCCGCCGCTTGTGCAGGCAGCCGATATTAGGGCAGCCGTCCTGGAAGTAATTATGCCCATATACTCGCTTCTTGTTATGTTCCAGTTATGGGTATTATCAAGCTCCAACATCTGGCCCTCGGTCATCGTGGTGGTAGCGTCCGCAAGGACCTTTAGGAAATCGATATGCTTCTTGTCAATTGCCATCTTGGAGGATTTGGAAAAGAGAAAATCACCCAGTAAGACCGCCGTAGGGTTTCCCCAGATCTTATTAGCCGATGATCTCCCCCTCCTGATGGAGGCATTATCAAGGACATTATCATGTAAAAGGCTTGCTACATGAAGACACTCAAAAGCGGCAGAAAGGGCATACATATCACTCTCGTGGTAATTACAGAGTTGGCAGGACAAGATAAAAAATAGCGGTCTTAGCCTCTTGCCTCCTCCAAGCAAGCTATAGCTTCCTACCTCTTCTATCAAAGAAACCCTGGAGTTGAGTGTCATACCAAGTTCTTCGTTTATCCTGCTAACGTAAGAGGCAAACTGATCTAAATATGTAGATTCCTCTGCCATGGTCTCTGTACTGAATTGTTTCCTATTAAACCCTCTATTACCTTTTAACCTTTTTGAAGTAGTATTCGCCCACGCCCGGTAGATTGATTACGATGGCTTCTCCAACAATTCTTCCTACAATTAGGCCGCCGGATTTGGTGTGCAGCCAGATTTCGTTTTTCCTGATTTCCCATTTGAAGGAGGCATTATCTTCTTCAGTAGACCAGGAACCCTGACCGTTAGCCATCAACTTAAGAGATATGGTGGGTGATTGTCGATTCTTGTTGTTATCTGCCTGATATTTCCCTACCAATTTCTCTCTATCCCCACAGGACAAGATCAACACCAGGAAGGCAATGAAAACAGTTATTAATAGAGATCGGCGTAGCGTCAACATTAAATCTCCTTTAAGATCAACGAAAATCTCTTTTCCAGATGGAAGGCCTTATCAAAGAATAAGACATGAATAGTCATGATAAGCCAGATTATGTCCCTTGCCAATGTCCACCAGCTTATCTGCTCTCCTATAGCATTGAAACAACCGCAGCTTATAGCTGCATCCCTCATCAAATTTATGAACATTGCAATGGCGAACATAATCATCAGAAGACCTGTGACTACTGCCGCTGATCGGACACGAATGCCGACAACAAGAAGTACCCCGCTGATGAGTTCAACCCATGGAAGCACAGCAGCCGAGATATTTACAGCCCAGTGAGGAGCTATCTGATAGCCGGCAATGGTTTCTGCAAACTCTCCCGGGTAATTTATCTTATACATGCTGGCATAGATAAAGAGCCCCCCAATATAAAGCCTGAGAATGAGCGCAAGATATCGATGGGTAAAAATCCTTTTTAAAAAAAGTAATGCCTTCATGGTGCTAAAGGGTAGTCTTTTTCCCGCCAAGCGGATAATCCCCCTGATAATACCTTCACATTTAAATGGCCCTTTGAGGCTAGTTTGAAGGCCACACCCTCATCATAAAGCCTGCTGATGGTTCTGCCATAGACGATGATCTCTCGCTTCGGGTCAAGCCTGCTGAATTTCATCATGTACACGTAATCGAATAAAGCAAGGGGTAAATTGACAGCTCCTTGGATGTGTCTCTGTTTGAATAAGTCGTATGGCCTTGCGTCCACAAAAAGAGATGTCCCCGCATCATACCTCCGCTTTGCCCAATGTGCATCTATCTTAGGAGATGGTCGATGTAACCAGACTTGTGGGACAAGGTTGGTGCCCCCTGGATTGGAAAGATTGGAGATAATGCCCAGTCCGAGGGCAACAACCAAAATCAAAATGAAGTCCATAATTGACACTCGCCCTGTTCTTTCCATCTCTCTTTGGATGACGGACTTGACGTGAGCCTTTGCCCTTTCCAGCACTTCAATTCTGAGCCTGCTGGCAGAAAGATCATCTATGGTTTTTTTCAGCTGGACGTTTCTCTTCTCCAGATCGACGTTGAGTTTCTGTATGGTCTCAAATGATCTTGTCTTTCCCAAAAATACCGTGAAATTGTTGACTAGGGTCAGCAGAAGTTCTTGCTCCTCGTCCGAGAAACCTTGCTTTGTTATCTTGCTTCCGAAGCCCATAAGACCAAGACATGTATCATCAATGATAAATAATAGCCCTATGCTTGCGTCCATGGGGCAGATTGCGTTATCTGACAATTTTTCAGGGGGTATCATCTGCGCATTCATGGGGGTCAGATTCTTATCTTTAGCTGTTTCAAAGAACTTGATAGCGATCCTCTCAATATCATCCTCCCGCAGCCTTCTTAATTCCCTTTCTTCAATACCCCGATAGGCCATAAGTGCTGTCCTCTCTTCGCTATCTAACAACAGTATATAGGCCTGTCCAATGCTAAAGGTCCCCATAGTCATCAAAAGAAAGGTTTCCATAATCCTTTTCGTATCTGTAAGGCCGCTCAGTTCGCGAGTGGTGTCGTAGAGGGCGTGTAGGTGGAAAACCCGGCTGTCCAGCTCCTTCTGGGTGTGCTCCGCCTGCCTCAGAGCCCCTTCCTGCTCGGTATCTTTCTGCTGGAGGTCTAAGTTTAGTTGCCGGATGATTGCCATGGACCTGGCATTTCTAATGAAAGCCAGTAGGCTATTGGTGAGGCCCAGAAGGAATTCGATATCTTCGGCACTGTAAGCTTCGGTTAGTATCTTTTCTCCCAGTCCCACAAGCCCTGAGTATTTTTTATCGATGTTCCACCGGATCAGGAGTTTTGTTCCAGGCGGACAGAAAAGATTATCCGTGAGCCCGTCCCCCGCAATTAAATGGGCACCCATTGGTGAAGGAGCATCTTTCTGGGGGGTATCAGAAAAGTATTGCTGCATAATCCGCGGGATACCCTCATGAAGCCTTTTGATATCCCCGTGTTCTAGTCCTCGGCTGGTCACCTGGCCCTGCGACGATTCTGTATCTATCAGAAATACAAACCCCCGAGTGACCCCAAGGGTCCCCATGGAGGTCAGCAGAAAGATCTCTATGATCTTCTCCGTATCTCCAAGACCGCCCAGCTCGCGCGTTGCATCGCAGATGGTTTTCAGGAGAAACCCTCGCCTGTCCAGCTCCCTCAGGGCATGTTGTTCCTCGTCATTGGCCTGTCCTACTTTTTCAATCTTCATGTTGCTGTTCTTATTGGACGGACTTCTTAATTTGCAGGAAGAACTTATCTATGTCTCTGATGATTCCCAGGTGAGCAAACACAACCTTTTTATCTCTGGAGACAAGCATGACAAAAGGCGTCCGTGGTTCTCCTAATAACTTATGTATCTCAAATTTGGGGTCCTTAATAACTGGATAAGGAATCTGGTGCTCTTTCTTAAAATACGCTCTTTCAATAGGATTAGCTCCAACGGCAACGACAAGCATTTTGGTCTTCTTGTACATGTCGGCATCTTTTTTGATCCTGTAGAATAACTTATTAAACAGGGGCATCTGAATATGGCACTGGGGGCAATAAACGCGAACGATTTCAATCAGTATGAGCTGACAGTTCAGCTGATTGATTGAAAAGGTTTCAGCACCTTCTATTCCCAAGTAGGCCCTCTCATTTTCTGATGAAGGTGCCTCTAATTGAAATTCAGGTAGATACGAGCCAGCTACAGGAATGTTTCCGGAAAGGGCAGAAACAGGACCAAAGCCAGCAATCAAAACATAGCTCCATAACGGGAAGATCATCCACCTTAGTGGTCGTTTAAACATAATTGTTCGAGGCAACAGGTTCTTATAAATTGGCTCTTCTCTTTGATTTTATCCACTTTGAGGGAAACTCTTAATTGCATCTTCCTCGCGATCAAAGATCTTTGCAAACCCGGTAATCCCAACCATCTCGAAAATCTTCTTGAAATTTTCAGAAAGCCCGGTAATAGCCACAACTTGATTTCTTTTTTTGCTCTCTGAAAGTAGCTGGATCAATACGGCGATGCCAGCGCCATTTATGGAAGAATGTTCATTAAAGTGCATCAATATTTTAGTCGCACCTCTTTCAGAGGCTTTCTCATAGGTATCCATTAATAACGGCTCAGAAAGGGAAGTCACATTTCCCTCGATATCCAGGATGGTGACATCATTCAGTGTCCGCAAGGAGATCTCATTCACATGATCCTTGGCTGATTTGAGCCTATCTTCCGCTCGCTTCAAAGCACAATCAAGGTCAAACTTTTGGATAGGTTTGTTGATAAAATCTGTGGCATTAAGATTCAAGGCCTTTACAGCTAAATCCATATCCCCATGGCCGGTAATGACGATCACTTCAGTATTAGGATCGATCCCCTTGATCTGTTGCAAGACCTCCAGGCCGTCCATTCCCGGCATCTTTATGTCTGTAAGCACTATGGGAGGCCTTTCTTTTTTAAATATCTCAAGGCCTGCTGACCCATTTTCTGCGGTCAATACGTCGTATCCATAGGCGCCTAATAAAAGCTGAAATATGTCCAGGGTAGGTTTCTCATCGTCGATAACTAAGATCTTGCCCATACTCTTTTCCTCTCTCTCCTCTATTCTAGGGCGGAGGGGAATGTGAGCTTGAAGGTAGTACCTGATCCTTCTTCGCTCTCGACATGGATGTCGCCCCCGTAGTCTCTTACAATCTCATAACTGATGGATAGCCCCAACCCCATACCCTCCCCCATTTCCTTCGTGGTGAAGAAGGCTTCAAAAATTCTATCTCTCGTATGCTCTGGGATGCCAATGCCCGTGTCAGAAACCGTGACCACCACTCGATCATCTTCCCGGAAAGAGCGGATGCTAATAACACGATCGCTGGGTTTCGCCCGGGCCTCGTGTTTCTGATTTATAGCATCCCGTGCATTGGTCACCAGGTTGAAGATCACCTGTTGTAGACGGTTGTTGTGGGCCAAAATGGAGGGAAGTGTCTCATCCAGGTCCAGCTTTACCTGTATGTTCTGGAGGCTCAGCTGCTTGCCGATAATATCAAGAACACCTCTAATAGATCTGTTGACATCTATTTTTTCTTTGGTAAAGTCAGCCTTTCTGCTGAACTCCCTGAGGCGGTTAATGATCTGTGTAGTCCTGTCTACTTGGTCACTCACCTCACTGACAACCTGAAACAGATCCCGCTCAGGAATCTTCTTCCCTTGTTCAATCATCATTTTCAAAAATTCGTTACCCATCTTGATAGTGTTTAATGGCTGATTCAGCTCATGAGCGATACCAGCGGACATCTCGCCTAGAGTTGTCATCTTACTGACCTGTATTAATTTGGCCTCCTTTTCTACACTCTCATTAATATCGGTTGTGGTTGCTATGAGACAGTCCATGCCCATATGCCTTGCGTGACATGCCACAATATTTACATAGAAGGGCGCTCCTCCCTTCCTGGTATGCCTCTTCCTGGGATAAAAACCGCACTGATGGTTAGTGAGTTTCCTTAAACCCTCCTCAAGCTCCATATCCTGTTCAAATAATAGATCCAGGAATGTCATCTTGGAAAATTCCTCCTTTGATCGCTGATAACAATCCAAAGCGGTTGCATTGATATCTATGATCTTAAATGTCTGCCCGTCCATGATAAAAATGGGGTTTGGAGCACTATCAAAGAGGGTTTTGTATTTTTCCTCCGATCCCCTTAGCTCCTCATTAACCTTCCTGAGCTCAGCGGTTCTTTCCTCCACCCTTGTTTCAAGCTCATCATGCGCTCTCTGTAAGGCCTCCTGCACCTCCTTGCGTTCCGTTGTATCCCAGAGGGTTTCAATTGAGCCCACCGTCTCTCCGTCAGGCCCTTTTATGGGCGCGGCTGTAAAGAAAAGCCATCTGCCCTTTTCCCCTATATGGGCGAAGAATTCCTCTGCCTCATAAGCACTTTCGATAAGCGGTGACTTCCTGCACCTATCACCGTAATACCTTTCTATCTCTTTCTTTTCCATGTTATCTACTATAAAATCGGCCATGATGGGCCTTTTTTCTGGCCTGAATGGCATCCACTGTTTATTGGTCCCGACTATCTCCTCGGCCTTGTAGCCAGTCAATTTCTCGCAGGCCCTGTTCCAGTGGGTGACAATATGGTCTTTGTTTATGACAAAGGTAGGTATGGTATTTCCCTGGATTATCTGTGAGAGGGTCCTCTCCCTCTCAACAAGCTCCCTCTCCACGGACTGCAGATGTCTGGTCCTCTCTTCCACGATCTTCGCAAGCTGCTGAGAAAAGAGGTCAAACTCCCTCTCGATCACCTTTGGCTCGCTTATATGTTGCCCTAACTCCCTCTTGATCCTTACCCTTTCCTCTTCTATCTGAAGAAAGTCCCAGACTGACATGGCCTCGAAATGATCTATCAACCCTACCTCTGCTGGTTTGGTTGCCTTCAGTTCCTCCAGGACCGTATTATCTCCTGTCAGTTCGATAATCAGATTCAATCCCTTCGTCTTATAGAGATCCCTGTAATCCGGGGTGGTGAATATCCCCTTCTCTCTGGCATATATCAACCCTTCGGCCTTATCATCTATATCAGCTACACCTAAGATGTTCAGTTTCTGGTCAATAAGATTCTCTCCAAGGACAATCTCAAGGATAGCCTTGCAAACCCTACCTCCACCGACAATGGCAATGTTGGAGCTTTGTAAAATGTCTCTCATCTTATACCCTTTTCAATCAAAAATATGAGATTTGTCGGCCTCAAACATGAGTTTGCAGGAGTCATACAAATCAACAGCCTTGTTATGGACACAGAAGAATAGCCTATTCACTTATGCCGCTCCTGATGAGGAACTGAAATGACAGGTGGCTCTTATCCCAGATTGTGTACTGAGGCTCAAAATGGGCCATTTTTTCACAATGAATGACCCCCTTCAGGATTCAGCAATGGCTGAAGCACCTCACACTTCCTGCATATCCTCATTTTTTCACCCCAATCCTCTCGTACGGTTCCTTCACAGATGGTTCCGTTGATAAACCAGCACAAATCACCGGCTTCAAATTCCCACGCCGGACATCTTTTCCTTCGTTCGACAGGACATTTTTTTGTGGTCCAGCACGGCTCGTGCGATTTACTGGTCCTTTGTTTCATGTACACCAAAAAAAGGGCCTGCCGCTCCCCATGGACCGGCACCTTTCGCCATCCTTGCTCGTAGCTATTGACAGCCCTGATAGATGTGCCAAGCAATTGAGCCATTTCCCTCTGAGTCTTTTTCAGTCTCTTGCGGACATACTTGAACTCCTCGCTTTCCACCGGGGCCTCCAACAAGGTTTCTCTCGAACGCTTAATAAAAAGCGCTTGACATCGCGTGCCACAACGTGATAGTTAAAAATGCTTTATATCACACTGTGGTATGTCCAGTCAACAGAAGAAAGATTCCTTTAGAACGAATCATAAAAACAAGGATTCTTCTTTTCCAAGTGAGGATCTATCTATGCTTTTAGTTCTTTCTCCCATTAAAAAGGCATGCCTTTTACTCAGGTTTGTGATTTTCGCGGTGCTCGTGTTTGCCTATGGTTGTGGCGGTGATGGCGACAGTGCGGTGGTTGACTTCTCTAAAACCGTGGCCGTGGAGCGACCTGGAGACCGGTTGTCGGAATATCCCGTTTTCAGAGTGGCTGTGGCGTCCATGGTCTCGCCTAAGGAAACGTTCGTCTCTTACTATCAGCTTTTAGATTATATCGGCGACCGACTTGGGCGGGAAGTTCAGCTCATTCAGCGAAAGACCTATGGTGAGATTAATGAGCTTTTAGGTGAGGGGCAGATTGATCTGGCCTTCATCTGCTCAGGACCCTATGTTGCAGGGAAAGAAGAATATGGTTTTGAAGCGCTCGCTATACCCCTTGTCCGGGGAGACCATCTCTATCAGTCGTACCTAATCGTCAACAAGGACAGTCCCTTTCATAAGCTTGAGGATCTGAGGGGCAGGGTCTTTGCCTTTACTGACCCGGAATCGAATACTGGAAGGTTGGTACCCACTTACTGGCTGGCGCAGATGGGGGAGAGGCCAGAGACCTTTTTCGGGAAGATCGTCTATACCTACAGTCACGACAATTCGATACTGGCAGTGGCGAGGTTACTGGTGGATGGGGGCGCTATTGACGGGCAGATATGGGAATATTTCAACAATAGGAACCATATCCATACATCCAAAACGTGTATCATAAGAAAATCAGAACCTTTTGGCAACCCCCCGATAGTGGCTTCCGTATACCTGCCGACTCAACACAAAGGGCTTATCCGTCAAGTGCTTTTTTCCATGCACCGTGATCCTGAAGGCAAAAGGATCCTCAATGAACTGATGATCGACCGGTTTATAGCACCACAGGAAGAGTGGTACGATTCCATTCGGCGCATGAAACAAGACCTACGCCTGTCGGAGAAGACAACCCATGCGATTGAAAAGCCTTAGAAGCAAATTGCTGGTCGCGGTCTCTACGCTTACCGCCCTTATTATCGGTAGCGGCCNNTTTAAGGAGGCGGCCGCCCAAGCAGAAAATCTGGCCTACGTGGTTGCCCTCGAGGCGGCTGACAAGATCCTCATCAACGATCTGGTTTCCCTCCAGAAAATGCTTGACCACCAGATGCGCAATAGGTCCTCCCTTGCCTACCTTTTTGTGGTAAAGGACGAGCAGGTATTGGCCCACACCTTTACGAAAGGGGTGCCTCTAGAGCTGATCAGCGCCAATGATGCTATTGAAGACGATCAGGGCCATTTTAAGAAGCTCGCATCCGCCAGCGGTGAACGCTATCTGGATATCGCCTGGCCTATTTTCTCTGGAAAGGCAGGGGTGTTGCGCATGGGGTTCTCGGAAAAGCCCTATCGGCAGCAGGTGACTGGGTTATGGCTGCAGATGAGCGAGCTCACCCTGGGAATTCTTTTTCTCGCTCTTGCGGCGACCCTCCTTTTTATAAAACGGATCACGTGGCCATTAGTGGCACTGACAGAGGCCGCCGAAAAAATTGACGAAGGTTATGACCAGGAGCTGAGAGTTGAGCCGAAGGGTTATGATGAAGTGGGAAAGTTGACTTCTTCGTTCAATCACATGGTTGCCCGCATTAAGGAGTACACCCAGCAGCTTGAAGAGAAAACCATCGAGCTGGATAGAGCCCATCGCCTGACTCGAAGCTCTTTCGCTATTGTTCAGGAAATCGGAGCTCTGTCCAAGTTGAATGAAATCGGCTCCTTCCTGATCGATAAATTCCAGGACATTCTGAAGTGCAGCCAGATGGTGCTCTTCATTTTCAATAGCAACCGGGACCTCCTCTTTACTGTATCGCCGAGAGGCGTCAAGATACTGAAAGAACCAGCGACCACTCCAACTGCTATTGCTGTTCTGGAGAGCATGACAAAGGTTACCTTAACTAAGAGGAGCATTTTCAAGCCGCCACTTATTCCTGATGACTTTCAACAAGAAGCATCGCACCAGGCGATCATTCCTTTTAAGCATGAAAATCAATCTCTTGGCGCGCTGGTCGTTGCATGCCCTGAAGACCGGTGCAACGTCAAGGAAGTGGATGCGGTGGGTTTGATTTTGACTCAGGCTGCCGCGGTCATCAAGCGGGCTGTATTACAGGAGGAAGAAATACGTGATCTCCAGGGCCATATTGAGAGCACAGCGGAGTTTAACGGTATGATTGGCAAGGACCCCAAGATGCAGACGATCTACAAACTAATCGAGGATATCGCACCCACGGATGCTACCGTTCTAATTCAGGGAGACAGCGGCACCGGCAAGGAATTGGTGGCCCGTGCCGTACACCAAATGAGCCCCAGGAAAGACAAGCCGTTCATCGTGGTCAATTGCTCAGCCTACCCAGCCACCCTCTTGGAAAGCGAACTCTTTGGCCACGAGAAGGGGGCTTTCACCGGGGCCATCCGCCAAAAGATCGGACGTTTCGAGCAGGCCCATGGAGGTACCGTATTCCTGGATGAGATTGCCGAGATACCCCCCTCAGGCCAGATCAAGCTACTTCGGGTGCTCCAGAGCAAGAAATTTGAGCGCCTGGGAGGCCAACAGACTCTGGCCGTGGATATGCGCATCCTCGCAGCCACCAATAAGAATTGCGTCCAGGAAGTGAAAAATGGCCATTTCCGTGAGGATCTCTTCTATCGCCTTTGTGTGATTCCCATTCACTTGCCGCCGCTCAGGGAACGACCAAATGACATCCCGCTGCTGGCCCGGCATTTTCTGCGCCGGTTCGCCACGGAACAGGGTAAGGATATTCAGGGGTTTAGCTCCGAGGCCATGCGGATCATGCTTGATTATCCATGGCCGGGAAATGTTCGTGAGCTGGAAAACAGCATCGAACACGCCACGGTACTGGCAAAAGGGGACCGGATCGAGGTTCCAGACCTGCCTTCCGCGATTTCTAAAGCACACCCCGCCGCTCAGGCTGGACCGCACGGGACTCTTCTGGAAAATGAGAGAACACTGCTCAAGGAAGTCCTGGAGGAGTGCGACTGGAATAAGAAAAAGGCAGCCCAGCACCTGGGGATCAGCCGCAGTAGCCTCTATGACAAGCTGAAAAAATACCAGATCACCAGGCCCACGATGCATTAGCAGCCCAAGCTATTTCAATATCCCATCTAGACCTTCTAATATATGTAGTCCTGGAAAAAAATGTCCGGATTTCCGGCATAGATTAAGTGTCTTTTTTCACAAAGAAATCCTGATATCATAGGCTATGATGTCTGCAATCCATACAGAGTGAGTAGAAGTATCACCTTATCTTCTACGTTATACTACGCCCTCCCCCGAGTTTTAGTTCATGAGTCTCTTCGGGTGGAAAGGAATTTCTACTGTCATTTCAGATTGTTAAACGATTAGGGCCCAAGTGCACAGGGGATCTCAGCTATATGATGGGCGGGTGTAAAATGCTGGCACGGAATTTGCTGAATCACGTACCACAAAGTGGTACTTATACGAAGTTTAAAGTTCGGAAACCTCTCTGTCACAGGGAAAGAGCCTAGGGAGTGCAAGTCCGGATGAAGAAAGAGGTTCTGGTACTTGATGCTGATGAAAAGCAATGCAGGGAGCTATGTGCCATGCTGGAAGAGAGGCACTACCGGGTAAACCCGATGAATTCGTTGCTGAATCTGGAAAGATACATACAGGGAGGTGGCTGCCGAGCGGTTATTCTGGACCTGGATACGGTACCTGTCAACAACCGCGCCCTTCGGGAGCTAAAAAGAAAAACCCCCGGGGTCTACATTGTAGGCTTGTCCAAGCGCCAATTCCATCCTGAGTTAAAAGAGGCCATAGGCAGCCACATTTACGCGTGTCTCGGCAAACCGGTTGATCCGGATGAACTCGTCTACTGGCTAAGGAGTATTTACGAAGATGACGTAGAACCAAAATGTTAGCGCAGCGGAAAACAGTCTATACTGCCAAATTTTCTGGATTAGCTACAACGACTAGGGAGGGTAACATGAACAGCAAAGGTGTAGTGAGAATGGTTGTTCTGTGTCTGACGGCCTTGACTATGGCGGCCTGCGGGGGTGAGGAGGTCGTAGATGTTGAAGAGACCTTGGCCAAGCCCAGGGCTTACGTGGGCGCGGAGACGTGCAAGAAGTGCCATTTGGAACACTACGATTCCTGGAAGATGACCTTGCACAGCCGCACGCTGCAAGATGTCCGGGAAAACAAAGACGCCATCATCGTCGATTTCGACGTCAAGAACATCCAGGAGAGCCTGGCAAACCTCGGCGACAAGCTCAAGGTGCCTGCGGATAAGATCTACATCCCCACAGTGGATGAGATCAAATACAGCTTTGGCAGCCAATGGAAACAGAACTATCTCGTGGAGAAGGACGGTACACTCTATGTCGCTCCCACTCAGTACAATGCCGATTCCCATGACTGGGTCAGTTACCATGAGGAGGACTGGGACAAACGGCCCTTTCTGCTCCATTGCGGCGGGTGTCACGCTACTGGCGTTGATCTTGAGAAAAACACCTTCCACGAGACGAGTGTATCTTGTGAGGCCTGTCATGGTAAGGGCTCCTGGCACGCGGCCTTGCCCAAGACCGCGGTCTTCGAAAAGCGGCAGACCATAGTCAACCCGGCCAAGCTTACCATGGGGGTGGCGGTGCAGATCTGTGGCTCGTGCCATAATCGGGGCAAGGCCACCAAGGTCGAGGGGGCCGGCTGGCCTGTGGGGTACGAGCCAAGCAAGGCCCTCGAGACTTACTATAGATCCACCTCCTACGTCGAAGGCGACGTCAAGAACGTATACGCCAATGAGTTTTCAAAGGGCCACCACCAGCAATACATTGACTGGACACAATCGTCACATTACAGGGAAGGGGTGACCTGCACGTCCTGCCATTATGTGCATCAGTTGGGGATGCCCCCCACTCGTTCCCAGACGTTGTCATCAGGGTCCCAGCAGTGCTTTGAATGCCATGTGCAGACAAACAAAGCCGCATCCCACGCCATCCACTCCTTTGGCAACTGTGTGGGCTGCCACATGCCGAGGATTGCCACGAGCGCGGAGTCCGGAGACATTCACAGCCATGTGTTCGTATGCTTAGTACCCAAGGATACTTTGGAGAACCCTGCTATTCCGAACTCGTGCCAGACCTGCCACAAGCACAGAGATGCGGACTTGGAGAAGCTCCAGAGGGAGGCATATCCCCCGACGGGACCGGAAGAGGAATTCGAGGAGGGTGTATTCGAGGAGGGCGAATTTGAGGAGGGTGAATTTGAGGAGAAGGCTGAAGTTGAGGAATAGGATTTTCAGCCAAAACAAATGTCATATAGTGGCTCACTTCACTGCGTGAGGAGTCGGTTGCTGACTAAGGATGGATTGCATGAAAATGACTGTTCTCATGGGAGGAGCTCTCACGGCGGCACTGCTGTTTGTGCCGGATGTGATCTCAGCACAGGAGGAGGTAGCCTCGGATATCCGACGCTACAAGGAGTATGAGGTCAGCACGGGCTACTACGAAGAATTTGAGGTTCTACCGCGTCGCCAGCTGCCGCTGGTAGGCGTACCGGGGGTAGCACGGGGCCTCTTCCCTTACAGCCCATCCGCGGCCGAGGTACGTATCAGGACCCGTTTGGCAGACTCCCACCGAGCCATCAAATTTTACAAACAGAGGCCATGTGAGGACTGCCACATCGAGGAGACGAGGGACATCCACACAACTCGGGCCAACCTCACCTGCCGCCAGTGCCACGGCGGCGAGCCAGTCGCCAGTATCAAGCACTACTATTCACCCCTGAACCCCATCCGCAAACATGCTTATGTGTGTTCCAAATGCCATCAGGGAGCCAGTGTCTCTTTTGGCTCCTATATCATCCATGAACCTCCTGCAGGATCAATAACAACCAGGAAGACCTTTCCCGCCTTATACTATGCTTATTGGTTTATGCTATTGCTCTTGGGCTTCACACTGGCTTTCTTTATACCTCATAGTTTTATGGTGGGCCTCAGGGAGTTACTGAGGAAAAATGGAAAGGCTGGGGGCTGATGCCAAGGCGTTACATTAAGAGGTTTAGTAGATTGGAGCGGGCGTTTCATCTTTACCTTATATTGACCTTTCTTACTCAGGCGGCTACTGGGTTCAGCCGGATGTATATCGCCACTTCCTGGGGTGAGAAGCTCAGCAGGGTGTTCGGCGGCTATGAGACCGCGCGTTCGATCCATCAAGTGGTGGGTGTCTCGATGATCGGGGGCTTCCTGGTGCACATCGTATACCTGACAAGAAAGATCGAGCGGCAGAATCTGAGAGAAAGCATCTTTGGCCCGGACTC